>Ga0169931_10002157_pt1 | contig 32225 bp, 34 predicted proteins | sample Kivu_15m_20L_FD_129675 | JGI IMG/M metagenome (GOLD analysis project Ga0169931, IMG submission 129675) | Freshwater microbial communities from Lake Kivu, Western Province, Rwanda to study Microbial Dark Matter (Phase II) - Kivu_15m_20L... | ecosystem: Environmental > Aquatic > Freshwater > Lake...
AGAGCCGGGCGTTGGCGTGGCCGTTGGCGCCGGGAGTGGCCGGGATGCGCGCGAGGAAGGCGTGGGCCTCATCCAGGCTGCGGCGCAGTTCCGCGAGCCCGGTGGGCTCGGGGGCATCGGCCGGCTCCACTTTCCAGCGAACCCAGGCGGCGAGGCCGGCGGCGCATTCGGCGAGGGCCCGGCGCAACGCCTCGATGGCAACCTCCGGCACCTGGATCAGCGAATCGTCGAGGTGGCGTGTGTGTGCCGGCCCGCGGTCGGGGATGAGGCGGATGACCAGCCGCGAGAGCCGGTTCACGCCCGGCAGCACGACCATGGCCCCGAGCAGGTGGAAGGCGGTGTGAAACACCGCGAGGCTCCAGGCGCCGACCGGGCCGGCGTCGTGGTCGCTAGCCTGCCGCACGGCCCAGACAAACAGCGGCATGAGCACGAAACCGATGGCGCCAGAAAAACTGTTGAACAGCACGTGCACCAACGCGGTGCGGCGTGCGGGCACGCTGGCGCCGATCGCGGCCAGCGCCGCCGTCACCGTGGTGCCGATGCTGGCGCCGATGATGAGCGCGAGGGCCTGCTCCAGGTTCAGCGTGCCGGTGTGGTAGGCCGTGATGGTGGTGGCGACCGCGGCGCTGGAGGACTGCATGATCACGGTGAGCACGATGCCGATCAGCACCAGCAACAGCCGGCCCGCGAGCGAGGGCGCCGGAAAGGAATCCGGGTTCACATGCGCCGTGAGCCCGTCCATGCCGCCCTGCAGCGCCTCGATGCCGACGAAGATCAGGCCGAAGCCCGCCAGCGCGAGGCCGGCGGCTGCGGTCCGGCCCTTCAGCATGAGCCGCATGAGCGCGCCGATGCCGATGAGCGGCATGGCGATCTTGCCCACGCTGAGCTTCAGGCCGAGGAGGGAGACGATCCAGCCCGTGGTCGTCGTGCCGACGCTGCCGCCGATGACGACGCCGATGGCCTGGGAGAACGTCAGCAGGCCCGCGCTCACGAAACCGATGGTCGCAAGCGTCGTCGCGCTGGAGGACTGCACCATTGCGGTGATGGTGAGTCCCGAGAAAAACGCCGAGGTTGTGCGGCCGGTAAAGCGCACGAGGATGCGTTTCAGCGCTTCGCCGGCCGCGGCCTTGAGGCCGTCGGTGAGCAAAAGCATGCCGAGCAGGAAGAGCCCGATGCCGCCGAGGAGCTGTGCGATCATGCCTGAATGTGGCCGGTGGATGCGCCGCTGGCAAATCTGCTTCGCTCAGGCCGACGGCGTCCAAGCGGCGCCGGGCCAGTTGTAGATGTAGCGGGGATCGGGAATTTTCCAAGCCACGGCGCGGGCGTGCGGCCGGCGCACGCCGGGGACGGCGGCGAGCCGGTCGGCGAATTCGCTCCACGTGTATTCGACCGTCACTTCCGCCGGCATCGGTTGCGTCCATGGTCGTGCGCCGGCCCGGTTGCGGATCGCGGCGGAGGCATCGCGGCGGATGGCGGCGCGCACCGTGTCCACGGGATAAAGTTCGCAGGTGGCCCAGCCGGTGCCGCGCTTGGTCGCGGTCGTTGCCACCCAGGGAAACAACCGCCGGGCCTCGGCGCAGAGCGCTTGGTCGCCCGACACGTGCAGCAGCGGCACACCGAAGGCGCCCGCGTGCAGCGCGAACTGGCTCATTTCGCCGTGCTCCGCGCCGTTGATGAGGTAGCGGCAGATTTCCTTCGGGCACTGCGTGTGGTCGAGGAAACCGTGGAGCGTGCCGGCCATCGCGTGTTGGCCGACCATCAGCACACCGGCGGTGGCGGCATCGAGACCTTCGAGCACGAGCGGCGCGCCGACGACGAGCCGCCGCAGCGTGGCGCGGGGATCGAGCGCGACACGGGTGAAGGCCGACTGACGGTTGCGGCCGTGGCCGTCCCACACGACGACCTCGGTGGCGCCGGCATCGAAGCAGCCGGCGACAGTGGCGTTGGTGTCGGCGGCGAGTTGCGCGAGCCCGTGCAGATATTCCGGCGCGTGATCGTCGGCGGCGTAACATTGTTCCCAGTAGTCCACGCCGGCGAGGCCTTCCATGTCGGTGACGATGCAGATTTTCATCGCGGGCAAGGATGGAGCCCGGCCCGGCGGCTGGCGACGCCGGAATCGTCCGGAGCCGTCCGGCTGCGCTTGACTGCTGCGCCGCGGCGGTTCCGCTTGGCCGCCTATGCAGTGGATCAAGACCAGTATCGGGCGGCTGCGCGTCATCGGCTTCTGGGAGGGCGTGTCCTTCCTCGTGCTGCTCGGCATCGCGATGCCGTTGAAATATTTTGCCGGTTATCCGGCGGCGGTGAGCGTCGTCGGCATGGCCCACGGCGTGTTGTTCATGCTCTACCTGTGGGCGGCGATCCAGGCGACGCTCGACCACAACTGGAGCTGGCGGCGGCTGCTCCTGCTCGCCGCGGCCGCGTGCCTGCCGGCGGGGCCGTTTATCGTGGACGCCAAAATCCTGCGCGGACTGGAGCCGCGATGAACCGGCCGCAGGTCATCGCGCATCGCGGGGCTTCGGGTAATCTGCCGGAGAATTCGCTCGCGGCGATGACGCTCGCGCACCGCCAGGGGGCGGACTGGCTGGAGATCGACGTGGTGCTCACCCGCGACGGCGAGGTGCTGGTGCTGCACGACTTGGAGCTCGACTGCGTCACGGATGCGGCGGCGCGCTATCCCGGCCGGGCGCGCGCCGACGGCCGGTGGCATGCGCTGGATTTCACACTGGCGGAGATTCGCCCGCTGCGCTCCGTGGTCCGCCACGATCCCCGCAGCGGCGCGCCGGCTTATGCGGGCCGGTTCCCGACGGCTCCCGAGCCGCAGCCGCTGGCGACCTTGGATGAACTCGTGCGGCATGTGCAGGCGCTCAACCGGGAGGCCGGTCGCGAGGTGGGGCTGTGCGTGGAGTTGAAGCGGCCGTTGTATCACGACCGGATCGGCCGGGACCTGACGGCGGCGACCATAGACATCCTGCGGCGGCACGGCCTCGCGACGGCCGGGGCGCGATGCATGCTGCTGAGTTTCGAACCGACGGTCCTGCGCCGGGCGCGGCACGAACTCGGTTGGGAAGCATCCGTGCTCCAACTCACGGGTCCGGCGGAGTGGGGCGAAGACCACTGTGATTATCCGGCGCTGCTCACAGCCGCGGGCGTACGGGAGATCGCGACCTATGCGGATTGGATGGGGCCGCACTTGCAGCAGGTATTTTCATGGGGCCCCGATGGTTTGCCGCGCCCGACGGGACTGGCGGCGCTGGCGCAGGCGGCGGGCCTGCGGGTGGCGCCCTACACCTTCCAGCATGAAGGGCTGCCCGCGGGAGTAACGCTGGCGAAACTGTTGGACCATGCGTTCGGCCCGCTGCGGCTCGACGGCGCGGTCAGCGATTTTCCCGACGTGGCCGTGGCCGCGCGGGAGCGGCTGGCCGGCGATTGAGGGTGGGAGTTTTGGCGTGTAAGGCGCGGTCCGCTCGGAGAGCGGACCCTACCGGCGCTGCCGCGCCCTTAGTGTTGCGGTCATGTTTTTATCCACAGCGTTTCAAATTGAAAAGTAGCCGTTAAATTTACCTTTCATTCTTCGCTGCGCTCAGAATGACAATCACTACGGCTACAGTTGTATTTTAACTGCTTGAAAGCCGCGGAATTTTTACCGCGGATCTCGCTGATGGCACGGATGGGCATAGCCGGGATTTGGAAGCCCGGCCCTACAAATTGGCCTGGGTGCGCAGGCAGTTGGTTTGACGCATCGTGGCATCAGTTGGCCTTTGGGTTCCACTTCCCGATCCGTGGTATCCGTGCCATCCGCGGGCGGATTGATGGGCGGCGTGTAACCGGCTCGCTGCTTACGGGACCAGCAGCGGTTGGTATTCGGCGTGGCGTTCGATGAACTTGGCGACGTAGGAGCATTGCGGCACGACCTTCAGGCCGGCGGTGCGTGCGTCGGTGAGCGCGGTGCGGACGAGGGCCTCGGCGAGGCCGCGGCCGCGCAGCTCCGGCGGCACAAAGGTGTGCGTGTAGGTCACGCGGTCGCCAGTCCGTTCGTATTCGAGCACGGCGAGGTGCGCGCCTTCGCCGGAGGCGTAGCGGCGGGCGGCGGCATCGTGCTGGACGGCGGGCGCGCTCATTCGTGGCCCCACGGGGCGGGCGGCGGCTCGACGGGTTGGGTGAGGTCGAACTCGACGCGGAAGCGCCGGTGTTCGGCTTCGCGGCGCAGGCCGTAGGTGAAGGTCTTCCCGGGCTCGACGATCATCGTCCAGATGTTGGTCGCGGCAGCGGGCAGGAGGGTCGCGGTGAATTCGTCGGCATAAAACTCCTGTTTTTCCGCGGTGCCGGCGTCGCGGGTGTCGCCGCCATATTGGGTGACCTCGTCCTCGCTGCCGTCTTCGTGCCGGTGGTCGTGTTTCAGGCGCAGGCCGGTGGCGGTGCGGGTGATGACCCAGGTGCGGGAGCGGTTCTCGCCGACGTGGAAGGGAATCTTGATGACATCGTCGCTGCACGCGCGGACGTGCATGACCATCCGCTGGCTGCCGAAGGCGGCGTCGGAGGGAGCGGTGCCCTCGACCATGCGGCCGGCAAAGGCCTGGCCGCAGAGGGCGCGGAGTTCGTTCCATAAACGGTCCTGGGCCGTGGGTTCGGCGGCGGCCGACAGGAGCGGGGAGAATAACAGAGAAACGAGGAGAAGAATACGCATGGAGTCAGGATGGCGAAAGGCGGGGCGGCGTCGATGCGACAATGCCGGGCTCACTCGTCGAGGACGTTGAGCGGCATTTGCGGCGGGAGCAGGGCGGGCCGGTGCACGGTCGAGGCGAGGCGGATGTGCCGGCCGCTGCGCGAGGACTTTTCCACCGCGGCCATGACCTCGATCACGTGGTGCGCCAGTTCGCCGCTGCAACGGTGGGGCCGGCGGCGGCGCAGGAGCGAGTAGGCCATGTCGGCCACGCCGGTGCCGCGGAGGCGCTGGTCGGAGTGGGTGAGCGGCATCGTCTCGTAGTTTTTGTCGGCGCCGCGGCGCACGCGGACGAGTCCGGTGAAAGTGTTGGGATCGGGCACGAGCATGGTGCCCTCGCTGCCGTAGAGGACGATGGGCGGCTGGTCGGGCACGGGCCAGGTGTCGAAGCTCATGATGACGGTGGCCACGGCGCCGTTGGCGAAATCGAGCGTCGCCGAGTAGTGCGTGGGCACGCGCACCTTCACGACCTTGCCGTGGAGCGGCTGGCTGGTGATGAGCCGGGTGGGGAAGGAGGCCTTGGCCGTGCCGCTGACGCGGCGCACGGGACCGAGGAGGTTGACGAGGGCGGTGAGGTAGTAGGGTCCCATGTCGAACATCGGACCGCCGCCCTTTTGGTAATAGAACTCCGGCGCGGGATGCCACGACTCGTGGCCGCGGCAGGTCATGAAGGCGGTGGCGGCGACGGGTCGGCCGATGACGCCGTCGTCGAGGAGCTGGCGCGCGGTCTGGATGCCGCCGCCGAGAAAGGTGTCGGGCGCGCTGCCGACGAGGAGTTTTTTCCGGCGGGCGAGGGCGAGCACGCGGCGGCTCTCGGCCGCGTCGAGCGCGAAGGGTTTCTCGGTGTAGGCGTGTTTGCCGGCGCGGAGGATGCGCTCGTTGAGCGGGGCGTGGGCCTGCGGGATGGTGAGGTTGATGACGATCGCGATGGCGGGATCGGCGAGCAGTTCGTCCACGGTCAGCGCCCGCACGCCGTGCTTTTCCGCCTTGGCGCGGGCGCGGGCGGGATCGAGGTCCGCGCAGGCGGAGAGTTTGAGGATGTCGTAGCGCTGGCAGCCGGCGAAGTAGGCTTCGCTGATGTTGCCGCAGCCGACGAGGCCGACGTGGATTTGGCGGGGCATGGGGAAAGCCGGCAGGATGGGCGGCGCGGCGGGGGCGTCAACCGCGGGGCGGGTGGAAGAGTTTAACCGCGGATTTCACGGATAATACGGATGCAATCCGGTGAAGCACTGATCTGCACTGATGGCGGATTACGTGAAGAAGTGACGGAAGGTAGGGCCCAGCTCAGCCAGAGACGGGCAAGCTCTTCAAAGGCGAGCAAGCCTTTGTGCTGCTATGGCGCATCCGTGGCGGGCCTGTCCGCCGGAACCTTGGTGAAGGCGGGCCGCTCGGAGATCGGCCCCTACCTCTTTCCTGCCCGACAGTCAGGCGGACGGCGGTTGGCCGTGGTGGGCGGCGTGTGCGGCGTAGGCGGCGGTGTCGAGGAGCATGGCCTCGATGGTCACGGCCAGCGGCGCGTAGCGCACGAGCCCGGAGAAGACGGCTTTGTCGCCGATGGCGTCGGTGAGCACGAAGGCCGGGCGCTGGTTGATCCGGTGCGCAAGGAATTCCGCGGTGCTCGCCTCCACCCGCCGGCGCACGGCGGCCGATTGCGCGGCGCGCAGCAGTTTCCTGGCATCGAGCTTTGCGGCCTTGGCCCCGATGGCGGCGGCCAGCTTGGCGTCGCCGACTTTCCGGCCTTCGACCAGCGCGGCACGGGCGAGGGCGAGGCGGATGCGGTCGTCGGTCACGCCGAAGTCGCGGCCGGCCTCGGCGACGAGGTTGGGTGCTTCGTAGCGGCCGGCGCGTTCCGGCTCAAACCAGCCGGAGTGGAGCATGGCGGGCTGGTGCATGACCGTGCCCCCGCTGCGCCGGTAGAACCAGTCGCACTGTTCGCGCGAGACGGGAAAATCCTCCGGGCGCATGAGCGCGATTTTCCACTCGAACTCCACGCGGCCGGCATAGTGCGACTTCAGGTCCGCCCAGACGGGTTCGGCGTAGTGGCACCAGGAGGAGAAGATCTCGATGTAGTAGGTGATTTTCACAGGGGAGGGCAGGGGCGCGCTCACTTGCCGCCGCCGAAGAGCCGCTTCACCCCTTCGCCGGCCTTCTTCGCCGCGTCGCCGGCGGCCTCGGCCGCGGCCGCGCCGGTGGTGGAGCCGACCTGGAGGGCGGCCTTGGCGGTGGCGCCGACGATGGCGTTGAGCACCGCGCCCATGACCGCGGTGGCGAGCTGGTCGGGCGTGATGCCGCCTTCCTTCACGCCGAGGTTGTCGATCGAGATCGGGGGCATCGGCACGGGCACGGCGGTCGGGCCCACGCCAAGCCGGGCCTGGCCGTTGATGAGGCGGAATTTTTTAACGACAAACTTGATGGGTTTGCCGTCCTTCGCGGGGGCGTCCTTCCCGCCGCCGGTGAACTGCTCGATGTTCTTGAGGAGGTCCTTGATGTTGCTGGAGACGAACCGCGTCTCGTAGAGGAACACCGGCTCGTCGATGATGATCTCGTTGATCACGATGTGGTCGCCGAAGATCGAGAACGGCTCCACGTCCACGTGGACCTTGCCGAGGGAAAAGGCGTTGGCGTCGCTCCAGCCCTGCGGGTTGCCCACGGTGAAGCCCCGGAGCGTTCCGGAGCCGGTGAGCGGCGAGATGGTGGCGCCGGCGAGTTCGACCTTCGTCTGCGTGAGCTTGGGGCCGAAGCTGTTGACGCCGGCCTTCACGATCGAGCCCATGAAGTAGGTGAGGCCGACGTAGAGGCCCACGAGGATGACGACGGCGAGGATGACGGAGAGTTTGAGGAATTTTTTCATGGGGCGAAGGGTGGCTCCGGCCAACCTAGCCGCCGGCCGCGGCGCCGCAAGCCGCATGGCGCGGGAATTTCGCTTGTCAGACCCGCAGCCCGGCAGACGCTCTCCGCCATGGCCCAAGCCTACACCGAAGCCAGCATCAAGACCCTCAGCTCGCTCGAGCACATCCGCCTCCGCCCGGGCATGTATATCGGCCGCCTTGGCAACGGCACCCACGCCGAGGACGGCATCTACGTCCTGCTCAAGGAGACCATCGACAACTCCATCGACGAATTCACCATGGGCGCCGGACGCAAGATCGAGGTCGAGCTCGACGAGGCCGCCCGTTCCGTCCGCGTGCGCGACTACGGCCGCGGCATCCCGCTGGGCAAGCTCGTGGACTGCGTGTCCATCATCAACACCGGCGCGAAATACGACTCCGAGACCTTCCAGAAGGCCGTCGGTCTCAACGGCGTCGGCCAGAAGGCCGTCAACGCCCTCTCCCTCAGCTACCGCGCCCAGGCCGTCCGCGACGGCGAGACCAAGGTCGTCGAGTTCGAGCAGGGCAAGCTGAAGTCCCAGTCGCGCGTCATCAAGACCGCCGACCGCAACGGCACGCTCATCGAGTTCACGCCCGACCAGAAGCTCTTCGGCGCCGACTTCCGCTTCCGCACCGAGTTTATCGAGGACATGCTGTGGAACTATGCCTTCCTCAACCGCGGCCTCACCCTCACGCTCAACGGCAAGTCCTTCCGCTCCGAGCACGGCCTGAAGGACCTCCTCACCAAGGAGCTCTCCGGCGAACCGCTTTACCCCATCATCCACCTTGAGGGCGAGGACATCGAGGTCGCCTTCACCCACGGCAACCACTACGGCGAGGAATACTGGTCCTTCGTCAACGGCCAGCACACCACCATGGGCGGCACCCACCTCGCCGCCTTCCGCGAGGCACTCGTCGAGACGGTGCGCAACCACTTCAAGAAGGACTTCGACGCCGCCGACATCCGCCAGTCGATCGACGCCGCCGTCTCGGTGCGCGTGCAGGAGCCGGTGTTCGAGTCGCAGACGAAGACCAAGCTTGGCTCCACCGACCTCGGTCCCAAGGGCCCGAGCCTGAAGGAATTCGTCGGCAAGTTCATGCAGCAGGCGCTCGACGTCTATCTGCACAAGAACCGCGAGACCGCCGAGGCCATCCGCCGCAAGATCGAGGAGAACGAGCACGAGCGCAAGGAGCTCGCCGGCATCCGCAACATCGCGCGCGAACGCGCCAAGAAGGCCTCGCTGCACAACAAGAAGCTCCGCGACTGCCGCCTCCACCTCGGCGAACGCAACGAGCGCGCCGAGGAGAGCACGCTCTTCATCGTCGAGGGCGATTCCGCCGCCGGCTCGCTCACCGCCTGCCGCGACGTGCAGACCCAGGCCGTCTTCGCCCTGAAGGGCAAGCCGCTCAACACCTACGGCCTCTCGAAGAAAGTCATCTACGAGAACGAGGAGTTCCACCTCCTGCAGTCCGCGTTGAACATCGAGGACGGCATGGACGGCCTCCGCTACAACCGCGTCGTCATCGCCACCGACGCCGACGTGGACGGCATGCACATCCGCCTGCTGCTGATCTCGTTTTTCCTCCAGTTCTTCCCCGACCTCATCCGCAACGGCCACCTCTTCATCCTCGAGACGCCGCTCTTCCGCGTGCGCAACAAGAAGCGCACGATCTACTGCTACGACGAGCGCGAGAAGCAGAACGCCATGGCCGAGCTCGGCGCCGCGCACGAGATCACGCGCTTCAAGGGCCTCGGCGAGATCAGCGCCGGCGAGTTCAAGGACTTCATCGGCGAGGCCATCCGCCTCGAGCCCGTGACGATGGCGCACCTGTTCAGCTCGGACGAATTGCTCGCCTTCTTCATGGGCAAGAACACGCCCGAGCGGCAGGATTTCATCATCGACAACCTGAAGGTCGAAAAAGACCTGGTGGAGGCGTGAGACGACCCAAAGCGATAAGCCCTAAGCTTTAAGCTGTAAGCCCAATCCCAAAACCCTGAATTTCCACACCAAGCTTTAAGCTGACCGCTCTCCGCAATGCCCAAGAAGAAATCTTCCAAGAACAACGAGCAACCCGAGCTGCCGCTTGACGGCGCGGATGCGCCGCAAACACCAAACGCCAAAGGCCAAACGCCAGACGATGCGCCCGAATCGGCCGGTGCCCGCGTCCCCGCAATTGAAAATCCAGAATCGAAAATCGAAACTGCGGAGCCACAGGCCCCGAAGCGGAAAAAGGGCCAGAAGGTCCAGGACGAGCCCGCGCCGCTCGCGCAGCATTACCGCAACTGGTTCCTCGACTACGCCAGCTACGTCATCCTCGACCGCGCCGTCCCGCACCTCGACGACGGCCTCAAGCCCGTCCAGCGCCGCGTGCTCCACACGCTCTGGGACATGGACGACGGCCGCTTCCACAAGGTCGCCAACGTCGTCGGCGCCACGATGAAGCTTCACCCGCACGGCGACGCCTCCATCGGCGCCGCCCTCGTCGGCATCGCGCAACGCGGCTGGCTCATCGAGCCGCAGGGCAATTTCGGCAACCTGCTCACCGGCGACGATGCGGCCGCGCCCCGCTACATCGAGGCCCGCCTCACGCCTTTCGCCAAGGACGTCCTCTTCAACCCGAAGACCACCACCTGGCAGGCGAGCTACGACGGCCGCAACAAGGAGCCCGTCACGCTGCCCGCCAAGTTCCCCGTCGTCCTCCTCGAGGGCGCCGACGGCATCGCGGTCGGCCTCTCGACCAAGGTCCTCCCGCACAACTTCAACGACCTCTGCCGCGCGGCGATCAACCACCTCCAGGGAAAAACCTTCCGCATCCTGCCCGACTTCCCCACCGGCGGCACCGCCGATTTTTCCGAATACAACGACGGCGAGCGCGGCGGCAAGGTGAAGGTCCGCGCCAAGATCGAGGAGCGCTCCAAGTATCTCCTCGCCGTCACCGAGCTGCCCTACGGCGTCACCACCGAGTCGCTCATCGAGTCTATCCTCTCCGCCAACGCCAAGGGCAAGATCAAGATCCGGCACGTGGACGACAACACGGCCGACAAGGTCGAGATCCTCATCCACCTCCCCGCCGGCGCCGAGGCCGACAAGGTCATCCAGCAGCTCTACGTGTTCACCAGTTGCCAGGTGCAGCTCAATCCCGCCGCCTGCGTCATTGTCCGCGATCCGAACACCGGCGACGACAAGCCCGTGTTCACCGGCGTGCGCGACATCCTCAAGGCCAGCGCCGACGCCACGCGCGAGCTCCTCAAGCGCGAACTCGAGATCAAGCTCGGCGAACTCGAGCAACAGTGGCACTGGGATTCGCTGGAGCGCATCTTCATCGAGGAGCGCATCTACCGGAACATCGAGAAATCCAAGACTTGGGAAAGCGTCCTCGCCGAGATCCGCGCCGGTTTGAAACCCTTCCTCAAGCAGCTCCGCCGCGAGGTGACCGACGAAGACATCGTCCGCCTCACCGAAATTCGCATCAAGCGCATCTCCGCCTACAACCGCTTCCAGGCCGACGAGGCCATGAAGAAGATCGAGGAAGGCATCAAGGAGACCAAGGGCCACCTTCGGAAGCTCACCGAATACGCCGTCGCGTGGTTCGAGATGCTGCAGGAAAAATACGGCAAGGGCATCAAGCGGAAGACCAGTTACGACGAGCTCGAGGAGATCAAGGCCGCCGATGTCGTCACCGCCAACCAGCGCCTCTACGTCAACCGCGAGGACGGCTTCATCGGCCTCAACTGGCGCCAGCACGAGTTTGTCACCGAGTGCACCATCCTCGACAGCGTGCTCACGCTCATGGGCGATTGTTCGCTCAAGGTCTCGAAGGTCGCCGACAAGACTTTCATGGGCCGCGACATTCGCCACGTGGCGATCTGGCCGAAGGAAGGCGACACGAAGTTCTACACCATGGTGTATCGCGACGGCCCCGACGGGAAGTGCTACGCCAAGAAGTTCCAGATCGGCGGCCTGTCGCGCGACAAACTGTATCCGCTGGCGAAGTCTGAAGGCTCGAAACTCGTGTGGCTGCACGTTGCCGACAAAGAGAAGGACATGCCCAAGAGCATCCACGTCTCGCTCGACGGCCGCAGCGGGGCGCGGGTGCGCGAGCTGGATTTCGACCTCACGGCCGTCTCGGTGAGCACGCGCACGTCCAAGGGTCTGCTCGTCACCAAGTGGGCGATCAAGGAAGTGGTCCCTAACGACCTCGCTCTGAAGTAATCCATCTCGCGTAGAGGCGCAGAGGCCAGAGGTCAGGAGCCAGAAGTCAGGAGACAGCCCAGTCGGACAGGGTAGGGCGCGACTGTCGGAGGCGAGCAAGCCCTTGCACGACCAAGCCGGACAGAGCGCGGCAGCGCGCTGATGGTCAATGCCGCAGGCTTGGCCCTGAATCCCGGCATTACCGGATGAAGGGTGACAGATGCCGGGCGCCCTCAGGGGCGGCAGTAGCCACAATTCTCCGAATGGTAAGGGAAGTGAACCCGGCTGCGCCACTGGTGCAGAGAGTGGAAGAAATTGTGACTCATCGTCCGTGGCCAGATAGTCCACATTCGGCTAGGCTCCGCGGGTGCCAGCATCCCACCAAACACCGCACTCCGCCTACGCGATCTTCATCAACACAGTATGCGAGGGATCAATCCCTGCGTGGCACAACGAAAAGGGATTCCCAGTCACCTACGCCACCGAACGCGAAGCCAAACTCGAGATCGTCGATGACCTCCAAGAGCGCTTGCGGCAATTCATCGCCGGCGAGCGAGATTTCGAGGAGGCTATCGCCATCGAGGACTTCATCCTTTCCGTGGATGCTTGGCCCGACGGCTCGATCTCGCTGCAAAACGGCAGCGTCTTCGGAAAACGTGAGTAGCAATCAACCGCGCCTGGTCCGAATCGGCGTGAGAATGAAGCCACCAGTCGGTGTGACTTCAAACGCCACCTTGGAACCACCCTTAATGCCAAACCTCCTCCGAAACGGCGAGGGAATCGTCACCCGCCCTCGAGTCGAGAACCTGACTCGGTAACTCGGTTCTGCATTCATAATTCCTGTATACCGACCGACCGCAGATATTGGAAAGTCGGTTCATAGTGTGCGGGTGGTCGCGTTGGGTCGGCAGGATCACCTTCCGGAACGAAGATAACCATACCTTGTCGGGCGCGAGTCAGCAGGACACGATAGGCGTTCTTAAGGTAACTTTGATTCTCGGTGCTTTTTACGTTCTGCCACTTAGCTCCGCGGAAATCGTGGAATCCCCATCCAGTGCCCTTGAAGCGAAAGTCTCCATCCCAAGTAACAACCGCCCAATCCACCTCCAGTCCCTGCACCTGAAATTCCGTCGCCGCATCCTCGAGGTAGGAGCTGGAGCGAACATCGTCTTTCTCATTCAGAAACCAGTGCACCGGGTTGGCTTCGACACGAATATCGACTGCATGCGGCTTGAGGCGCGACGCCTTCGAGGAAGCCATTAACCCATAGCGCTCACTACCACGTGCCCTGGCTCGAACCCATTGCTTTGCCAAGGCCAAATTCCGGGTCACAGCGATCGGATATCGAGTCAGCTTGGTCAGAATTTCCTGAGCCTTGCCGCGTTCGCAGTCGAGCAGCGCCTTAACAAAGGCTGAGACATGCTCCGCGCGGAATGACCGCATGGACACAGATAAGTGAAGTTTGTCGTCGAGGTAAACACCCCGAGATTCCTTCACTGAGCCAACGGTCTCCCCCGCCGCATATTCACTGTCGGTCAGACGAGATGAGATATGCATGTCCCAATGAGGGAAAGTGCCTTTCACCGCTTCTAGCCAAGCTCCTATTCCAGACTCGCCACGATTAATTTCCTGTCCGCCGCCAACCAAACAGAGAATCACCGCCCAATCCTTGTGACGGTCCACGTAGCGGATCAGAAATTGCGGCTCTGAATCAGCAAAGTTTGAGACGCCTTTCTTCCGTTTCATGAAATCGGCCGTCATCAGCTTATTCCAAGCGCGCTGGGCCTCATCGAACACTACCACATGGTCCGAAGGCGGAGCCTCGCCTTTCAGTGCTTCGTCGCGGAAGTGATGCACATTCTGAATGAACTGCTTCACCGGATCACTTCCTCTTTTTTGCTTCAGTCCTCGTTGCTTCAATCGCATCTTTTCGTCACGCGACAAGGCCGCCCGTAGCACGGCTACGAGTGGAGCATTGCCCGACAGTAGCACTGCATGCGTCGGACTCTCAGTCCTAGCATGTTGCGTCGCTACATTGAGGCCCACCAATGTTTTCCCGGCTCCAGGCACGCCCGTGAGAAAGCAGATAATTTTCCGGCCCTTCGTCCGCGCCTCAACGATCAATTCCTCAATCCGTCGCGATGTTTCGCCTAGGTTCTTTTTTCCCGCATCAAAGGCCTTAATGGCTTCAACGCCATGATGAGCATAAAGTGCCCGGGCCGCCTCGATGATTGTAGGCGTCGGCTTGTAGGCACCCTGCGCCCATTGGGTTTGATCAAACACCGCTCCAGTAACCTCAGCCAAAACCGACTGGATGGTCGCAAAAAACCCGTCCGGATGGACCAGTATCGGACGGTAAACACCGTCTTCATCCTTCGCTAGCTTCACGGGCGCCGACTCAGTCGCCTCGGTTGCGATTAAGATTGGCACTAACGAGACTCGGTGACTCGCCTCATGAAAATTCTTAAGGTCGAGCGCATAGTCCCAAACCTGCTCAACATCCGCGCGATTAAACGCGACTTCGCCCACTTTGAATTCGACGACGAACACCACTGTCCCAATCAGCAGGACTGCATCCACCCGACTACCCATGCGCGGGATATTGAACTCGAGGAAAAGCGTGCCAGTCAGTCCCTCAAGGTTCTTTTGCAAGAACGCGATCTGCTCCAACCACGCCTCTTTCTGGGTCGCAGCCAGATCAAACTCTGGATTCTTAGCTAAGATCCCGAACACCGCATCCGGGTCTGAACTCCTGAAGTCAGTTATCGACGCACCATACCAAGCTCTCGAAGAAACCGGTGCTGGTGTAGGAGTTGCCACTGTGAAACAATTGTCGAACACACAAGACCAAGGCAAGAACGCCCTGTTCGTGGACGGGTGCTTTTGGCACGGTTGCCCCAGGTATGCGACGCAGCCCAAGGCCAACGCGAAGTTCTGGCGGGAGAAGATTGCCGGCAACAGGGATCGCGACCGTCGCGTCAACTGCGAGATGCGGAAGCGCGGCTGGACGGTGATCCGAGTCTGGCAACATGAGTTGAAACGGAAGGATGAGCCGAAGCTCCTTCGGCGGTTGGTTGTGCTGACCGAGTGCCGAGAGCGATAAGTTTATCCGCCTCCGGCGGGCTGTAAGTTGCGGAAGGCGGTGGATAGAAGTCAGACGTCAGAGGTCAGATGCCAGAAGCCAGATGTCAGTGGCCTAAAGCTTAGTGCTTGCCACTCACGGAGGCGGGTAAACTTGCTGCTCGCGGCTTATTGGCTCCGGTTTCCCGATGAGCGACTAGTCTGCAAAGGGATCCAGCAGGCTTACGCCGGAGCGCACGAAATCCTCCGTGTTGCGCGTCACGACCGTCAGTTTGTGCTCCAACGCCGTGGCCGCGATTAGCCCATCCGATACGGGCAAAGGTTGATTTGGTGACAATCGGCCCCACCGGTCGGCTATTGCTGCGGTCACCGGCAGGATGCGGTCGGCATAATGGGTCTCCAGTCCCAGCAACCAACGTTCCAAGGACCGCGCCGCTACCGGGTCTTTGCCTCGACGCAGTTCGATGCCCCGGCGGATCTCGCCCAACGTGAGCACGCTCAAAAACGCCTCATCCGGCTGGAGGCCGGCCATCCACGCGATAACCCCGGGATGTGGCTTGGGTTTGCGCAGCTCCGAGAGCACGCAGGTGTCGAGCAGCCAGGCCATCAGAGGTCCACCCGTCGCGGCCGATCCTTGACGCGCGGAAAGTCGAGGTTTTCGCCCGGCGGGATGCTGCGCAGATAGGCGATGAAATCTTCCTGCGGTCCGGGCTGGTTGCCCGTCAGGGCGTTGCGCAGCAATCGACGGTGGGCTTCCTCCATGGAAATGCCCTGTGCGGCGGCGCGGCGGCGCAGCCGGTTTACCACGGCGGGTTCGATATCACGGACAAGCAGTTGCGGCATGCCGACACGGTGCTAGCAATGCTATCATCTGTCAAGTTTCAGCACGGCTTCAACCTGCGCCCGGGTCACACCCTCAAACCAGGCCAGAAAATCATCCACCTTGGCCCCGGCTTCGAGATTTTCGAAGAGCGCGCTGACCGGCACCCGCGTGCCGCGGAATACCCAAGCACCGCTCACTTTGTCGGGCGAGCGCTCCACTGCCGGGCAATCTTTCCAGTCGAGCATGCGGCCATCTTAGCCAGCTTCCGCCGTCCCGCAAGGTTCGTTTGCCGCATCTTGGGCCATCGCGAATTCGAGCTCCTGCTGCGGGATTTTCCTGAAACCCAATCTTTCCCCTTCAACCCGCATCTTTACGCCAGTCCGCTTGCGCGGGGGCGGGAATTTTGCCTGAGTGCTGTGCCCCGGTCGGAGATTTCCCTCTGACCTCCGACTTCTGCTTTCTGACTTCTTGCTCATGTCCCAACCCGCTCCGCTCAGCAGTTTCCGTGTCCGGCCGCGCTTTGAGGAGCATTTTGCCGCGCCGCCGGCCGACGTGCACGCCGCGCTGCTGCGCGGGCTGGCGGTGCATGCGCCGGCGCTGGAGATCCATCCGGGGGAGGGGTTCATCGGGATTCATTTTCCCGACGCGGAGCGCCGGCGTTGGTCGCCGCGGCTGATGCTCGGGCTGGAGCCTGCGCCGGACGGAGGCACGCGCGTGGCGGGCATCTACGGTCCGGAGATCGAGATCTGGTCGGTCTTTCTCTACGGCTACATCGGCTCGGGGATGCTCGGCACGTTTTCCGGTATTTTCGGATTCGTGCAGTGGCGGCTGGGACAGACGGCGTGGGGCCTGTGGGTGTGCGGGACGATGGCGGTGGCGGCGCTGCTGCTCTACCTCTTCGCGCAGCTCGGACAAAAACTCGGCGCGCACCAGACTTTTCAATTGCACCAAGCCTACACCGCGGCGGCGGGGCTGGCAGAAGACAGAGGCTAGATGTCAGGGGGCAGAAGCCAGATGGCAGAAGTCAAAAGTCAGAGGTCAGAGGGCAGGATTCAGAAAGCTTAATGCTTACCGCCCGCCAGAGGCGGGTAAACCTACCGCTCCAGCCTGCGTGCGCAGGCTGGTTCAATCCCGCACGGTCTTCATGCCGAGGCGGGCGATGCGGTCGATTAACTGGGGGTAGGCGATGCCGGCTTTGAGCGCGGACTGGGCGAAGTCTTCGTCGGGGGCGAGGGCGGGATTGGGGTTGGCCTCGATGAAGTAGAGTTCGTTTTGCGCGTTCAGGCGGAGGTCGATGCGGGCGTAGCCGTCGATCGTGAGCAGGTGGTAGATGCGTTTGCAGACGGACTCGATGTGGCGCACGAGGGCGGGGTCGAGGTTCTCGGCGAACTGGTTCTCCAAGCCCCAGCGCTGGCGGTAGGCCTCGTCCCACTTGGCTTTGTAGGTGGCGATCTTGGGTTCGTCGGGCGGGACCTCGCGGAAGACGAGTTCGCGGATGGGAAACACCTGGAGGCGGTGGTTGCCGATGAGGCTCACGTAGAGTTCGCGGCCCGCGATGTATTCCTCGGCGATGACGTCGTTGCCGCCGTTGCTCTCGTGGAGGAAGGCGACGCGCTCGCGGAACTGCTCGTCGGTCTCGACGAAGGAGGCCTGCGAGATGCCGTAGGAGGCTTCCTCCTTGAGCGGTTTCACGAGGAGGGGGAAGCGCAGGTATTTCGGGCGGGCGATGCGTTTGCCGCGGGGGATGATGACGAAGCGCGGCGTGTGGATGCGGTGGTAGCTGAGGATTTTCTTGGAGATGCCCTTGTGCTTGCAGAGCGTGAGCCCCGTGGAGCCGCAGCCGGTGAAGGGGATGTCGTGCATCGCCAGGAACGCGACGATGTGCTGGTCGAAGGCGCGGTTGTTGCGGAACTGGTCGGCGAGGTTGAAGATGACGTCGGGCGTGAACGTCTGGAGTTTCTGGCGCAGCAGGTCGAGGTCGTCGAAGAGCGCGAGCTGTTCGTGCGGGTAGCCGAGCTCGTCGAGGGCGGCGAGCACGGCGGCCTCGGTCTTCCAGTCGGCGGTTTTGAGTTCGGGCGAGAGGTCCTGGTCGAGCGTCACGGGACGCACGGCGTCGAAGAGGGCGAGGACCTTGGGTTTCCTGGGCATGGGCTACTTGGTGCGTTTGAATTTTCCGGTGAACAAATAGTTCATCACGAGCGTGGTGAGATAGGCGGCCACCGGCATGTCGGGCGACGGGGCCGGGGCGGTGAGGTGGAGGTCGAGCTGGTCGCAGCGGACGATGAGCCGGGCGAGGAGTTTGTGGACGCGGTATTTTTTCTCGTTGGTGGCCTCGCACACGGCGTCCATGAGCGCGCGCCGGTGGGAGCGCAGCCAGGTCGAGGCCTTGAGCGCGGGGCCGGCCTCGGGCGGGCCGGCGAAGAGCTGGCGGAGATCGCGGTCGTAGAAATCGGGATAGGTGTCCTCGTGCTGTTTCCGCTTTCGCGCGTAGTAGGTCTTCAGCTTTTGGTTGAGGCAGTTGAAGTCCTTCTCGCGGTAGCCCGGCTGGTAGGGTGGCGGCCGGCCGGCGAGGGAGCGCATGAGCTCGTCCACGTATTCGAGTTTTTGCAGGGCCTTCCAGCCGGCGTAGCGCGTGCGCCAGTCGAGGCCGGGCGTGAGCCAGACGGCGAAGGTCTCGGCGAAATCCTCGTCGGGGTGGCTCTGCGCATACCAGTCGTCGAGGTGAACGACGTAGGAGTGGCTGTAGGGCCGCGGGCGGTAGAACTGCGGCGTGTCGTCGGCGGAGGTCTTGCCGAAGAGCCGCTGCCATTTCTGTTTGCGCGGGAGCTGGTAGGCGTAGGCGTAGGCGTGCGCGGCCTCGTGCCGGATGAGGCGCATGAACCACTCCGGGCTCTCACCCTCGACCTCGAGCATCATCGTCCGCTCCAGCCGGCGCAGGCGCTCGTGCGTGAGGAAGAACGGAATGAAAATGGCCGGGATGCCGACCGGCACGAACCACTCGTCCCCGACATGGCAGGGTGGGTGAAAGACGAGGCCGTGCGCGGAAAGCTCGGCGTGGAGCTGCTGCACGAGCGGCTCGAGCGGCGTGCCCGGCAGTTGCAGGCCGAGGCTGGAAATCTTCCGGTCCAGCAGCAGCTCGTCGGGGAGATCGTGCCAGGCGGGGGTTTCCATGCCGACGACGGTAGGCGGCTCCGGCCCGCGCTTGAATCAAATTCTGCGGCGATTCCCCGGCCGGCCGCGCCGCGCCCGGCGCATCCGGGGCGGATGCGCCGGGGGTTCACCCGGACCGGAGGGTTATTGGTTAAGGGTGAAGGTGAACAGTTGTTGGACCCGCCGGGTGTTGATCGCGCTACCTTCCAGCCGGCCGGGGTTGAAGCGCCATTGGGCGATGGCTTGGAGTGCGGGGGCCTCGAAGCTGCGGTGGGTGGAGCGCATGACGAAGGCGTTTTGCACGCGGCCTTCGGCATCCACGATGAACTCGACGACGCCCTCGCCCTCAATACCGGCCTGCCGCAGGTCGAACGGATGGCGGCGCGCCACTTGGATGCTGGGCGCGGGCTTTTGCTTGAGTTCCCCCACGTCGAAGATCTTCACGCCGCGGGGAATTTCGCCGATGGGGCCGGTCGGGATACGGGTGAGGCTGCGCATATCAAAATCGCCCGCCGGGGGCGTCCGGTGGATGTCCTGGGTGAGGCGGTGAGGCTCGGGCCGTTCAGGCCGGTCCGGCGCCTGCGGCGGCGGGGTGGAAGGAGGATCCTTGGGTGCGGATCACCAAACCGTATGTGTTCACGGCACCACGCGGCCGCGTGTCGCTGACCGCGCTCTTTGCCGGCCGCAGCCAACTGGTCGTGTAGCACTTCATGCTCGGCGCCGGCTGGGAGGAAGGCTGCAAGAGCTGCTCCTACATGCTGGACCACCTTAGCGCGACGCCGGTGCACCTGGCCGCGCGGGACGTGAGCTATGCCGTCGTCTCCCGCGCGCCGTTAGCCGAGATCCTGCCTTTAAAAAAGCGCATGGGCTGGGACGTGAACTGGGTTTCCGCGGCGGGCAGCGGCTTAACGAGGATTTTAAAGTGTCCTTCGATCCCGCGGCGGTGACGCGAGCGCCGGTGCGCTACAACTACGCGCTGCGGCCGTTTCCCTACGAGGAGGCGCCGGGCATCGGCGTATTTGCCCGCGACGAGACCGGCGCGGTTTACCATACCTATTCGACGTATGGCCGCGGCGTGGAGGTCGCGATGGGCACTTATCACCTGCTCGACCTCGTGCCCAGCGGCCGGGATGAGTCAAAACTCGACTACGGCATGGAGTGGGTGCGCCACCACGACCGCTACCGCCATGCCCGCCGCCGGAGCTGGTTGGCGCCGGCGGCTGCCCGCGGCGCTGGCGTTGTTCGCCGCACCGAAGTGCTTGTGGTGTGTCTGGGCGTGGGTGGGACTCGGTGCGTCGTTGGCCGGCCCGGAGTGGTGCGGCGCGGCGGTTCCGGAGCCCTCGACCTACGCCCTGCTCGGCCTCGGCGCCGGGGTCGTGTTGTTCAGCTGGCTTCGGCTGCGGCGGGATGCGGCCTGAAGCCCAGCAGGGCTCGGTCGTTGCGGTTGCCGCCGGTGGACTTCATCGCGGGTTGAAATTTTCGGCACCGGTGTTTTGGTCGCCGCATGAATCACCGCTCATTTACGCGGGCGCTCCTGCTGGGTCTGGCCTTGCTGGTCGGGACTCCGGTCTGGCCAGCGCCCGAGCCGACCAATCTCTCAACCGCCAAGCGCGAGGTTTTGGCCTATGTGGAATCCGGCGCCTACGGCCGCGAGATCGTGAAAGTGGCCATGGAGGCGAGCCGGCACGTCATCCGGCGGGCGGCGCGGGGAGCCAAGGAGGGCACGAAGCTGGCGGTCGTGTTCGATATCGATGAGACCGCGCTCACCAATCTGGCGCACATGCAGGCGATGGACTTCGGCTACGTGCCCAATCTTTGGGACGAGTGGGTGGCGGCGGGACAGGCCAAAGCCATCATCCCGGTCCAGACGGTTTACGACACGGCGGTGCGGCTGGGTCTGGAGGTCATCTTCATCACCGGCCGCAAGCCCTCCGATGCGCTCGGCACCGAGCGCAACCTCCGCGAGGTGGGTTACGAGACTTGGGCGCAGATCCACTACAAACCTGCCGACCACCGGGGCACGGCGCGCGACTTCAAGGTCGGCGTGCGCAAGCGGCTGACCCAGGAGGGCTACGTGATCATCGCCAACCTCGGCGACCAGCAGAGCGATCTGCTGGGGGGTTACGCGGAGAAAATCTTCAAGCTCCCGAATCCGTTTTATCACATCCGCTGAGCGCGGATTCCCGCCGGCGGGCATAAAAAACGCCGCACCCGGGAGTGCGGCGTGAAAGGAGCGGAGCAAACTCAGCGGGTGGGCTGCTGGGCTTGGATCTCGGCGAGGCGCTTTTCGATTTCGGTCATCTTGTCCACCAGCTCCTGGGCGATCTTGTCCTTGTCGCGTTTTTCCACGATGCTGAGGCTGGCGACGTCGCGAACCACGTTGGCGGGCAGGGTGAGCAGGCGCGTGAGCAGGCCTTGGTCCTTGAGGGTGCTGAGATAGAGCGCGGTCGTCTCGTGCGAGATCCTGAGCGCGTCCTGGGCGACGGCCTGGGTGGCCTGCAGATTGTTGTTCAACTGCTGGTTCTTGGCGAGTTCCGAGGTCAGCACGATGCCGAGCTGGTCGGAGATTTTCTGGCTGTAGGCGGCGATGGATTCGCGGGTGAGATTTTGGTCCTGGGACATCTCGGCGAGGATCGGCTGGATGCGCTGGGCCATGCGCTCGGAGACTTTGTCCACCTGCTCGTTTTGCATGGCCTCGGCCTCCTCGGGCGTGGTGGGCAGCGTGTTGAAAGGCTGGACGCGGCGAGCGATGGCATCGGCGAGCTGGTTGACCTTCTCTTCGTTGAGCTTGGCGATCTCCTCGTCGGTCATGAACACGTCGGCGGAGCGCTTGGTGATGGCGTCCTTCAGGAGGCGGTCCATGGCCTCGATCTGACGGCGGTTGTCCTCGGAGGCGGCGCGCAGCGCCTCGTTTTGCACGCGCAGCGGATCAAGCTGGGACTGCTGCTTGGCCGCCATGTCCACTACCGTCTTGGTGTGGATCCAGTAGGCGGCGGCCACGATGAGAATCGCGGTCAGGATGATGGTGGGAATCTGTTCTTTGAGTTTTTGCCACATGGGAATCGCGGGGGTTGAGGCTGGGTTGCGGAGCGAGACTAACACCGGACTACAAAAAAATGCAATGCCAGGGTGGCCGGCCCGGTTTTGCCATTGAGGCGCTGCGCGCGGCCGGCAGCATCCCGGCCGGATGAGCCTCAACCGCGCCGAGCAAATGATTTTCGACTATCTCCGGCAGCATCCGGACGAGAGACAACACTGGGAGGCCAAGGTTCGCGCGGCCGCGAAACGCGCCCCGGACGATCATGTGGCGGCGGCCGGGCTGCAGGGGGAGCTTTGGCGGTATTATCTGGAGCGGAGCGAGGTCGTGGCGGCTTTCCGCGAGGCGGTGCAACGCGACGGCCGGCAACGCACCAGTATGCGCAACCTCGCCGAATACCTCATCCGGCTGTGGACGCCGCCCCGGCCGAAGCGAAAACGGGCCGATGGCGGAGCCGCGGACGTGGGGCCGCAGATTTTATGAAACTTTTGGGGCCGGGTTGCGTCTGACTGCGCAAATTGCTTCGCCTCCGCCTAGCGGAGGATTTTGGGGTAACCAGAAAGCAAAGGCGGGTCGCCCAGGGGTGGGCGGCCCGCCACATTTTCCACCCGCCGCTTTTGGGCGCGCCGATGCGTGACAGCCACGAAACTTTTTCCGGATGATTTAACTCCATTATCGACAACAGGCACGGAATGTGCAGAGTCGTTCACAAGATACTCACCGATGGAAAACCTGCGCGGGGTCACAGCCCCAGTCTCGCGGATACGAACTTCGGCCAAGGTGAAAACCTTCGTGCTCGACACGAATGTTTTGCTCCACGATCCGCAATCAATCTACAAGTTCGAGGAGAACAACCTCGCCATCCCGGTCGAGGTGCTGGAGGAGCTGGACGCCATCAAGGGCGAGCAGTCCACCGAGCGGGGCCGCAGCGCCCGTCGGGTCCACCGCATCCTGCAGGAGCTGCTGCCCGACTCGCGCGCCATGCACGAAGGCGTCGAGCTGCCCAACGGCGGCACGCTCTCCATCATTATCAACCCCTATCTCGTTGATCCGGCGCGCACCTCGCCCGCGATGGTCCGGCTGCGGGCCATCCTGCCCGATCTCGCCAAGAAGGACAACCGCATCATCGCCGCCGCGCTCTTCGTGCAGGAGCAGTTTCCGCCGCCGACGATCTTGGTGACGAAGGACGTGAACGTGCAGCTCAAGGCCCGCGCCGTCGGCCTGGAGAGCGAGGACTACCTCAACGACAAAGTGCCCGAGGTGGACGATGAGGCGAGTTACCGCGAGATTCCGCTGAGCATCTACGAGTTGCAACGGTTCTGCTCCGAGGGCGCCTACGAGCTCGATGAGGCCGTCGCCAAGCCGCTTTATCTCAACGAATACGTCCTGCTGCGCTCCGACGAGGGCAAGACGATGCCCGCCCGCCATTACGGGGACGGGGTGGTGCGCCGGCTGAAGCTGCCAGATTTCGTGAAAGCCCCCGGCGGCATCCCGGTGCGGGCGCGCAACCTCGAGCAGCAGTTCCTGATGGATGCGCTCCTCGACGACAGCATCCAGATGCTCACCTGTTTCGGCAAGGCCGGCACGGGCAAGACGCTGCTCTCCATCGGCTGTGCGCTGCACCAGACGCAGGACGACCAATCGCGCTACGACGGCGTCTCGATTTCCCGCCCGGTGATGGCGCTGGGCAAGGACATCGGCTTCCTGCCCGGCACGCTGGAGGAAAAGATGAAGCCGTGGCTCCAGCCCTATTACGATGCGCTGGAGGTGCTCATCCCCTCGAAGCCGCTTAAGGAGCCGCAGTTTGCCGCGAAGAAAGTTTCGAAGAAGAAAAACAAGAAGCGCGACGACCAGTTCATCGCGCAGATGACCGCGCCGCAGCCCAGCCATGCCGGGCACAACGGCGGCGGCAACGGCAGCGGCGTGCCCGTCAAGCCCTACGAACGGCTCCTGCGCAGCGGGCTCGTGGAGATCGAGGCGCTGGCCTTCATCCGCGGTCGCTCGATCGCGCGCCGTTTCTTCATCCTCGACGAGGCACAGCAGCTCACGCCGCACGAAGTGAAGACCGTGCTCACACGCATTTCCGAAGGCTCAAAGATCGTGCTCATCGGCGACCCGGCGCAGATCGACAACCCCTACGTGGACTCGCGCAGCAACGGGCTCGTCTATGCGCACAACCGCATGAAGGGCCAGGGCCTCGCGGCGCACGTGAAGCTCACCAAAGGTGAGCGCTCCAAGCTCGCCGAACTCGCCGCCGACCTGCTCTGAGGTCGCTCCGCTTTTTCAGGCCCGCGCCGGCCGGAGGAGGCTCGGTTCGTGGCGCCGCAGCGCGGCGTATTCCAGCGTGAGCGCGAAAATTCCGGTGAACAGCAGATCGCTCACGAGCGAATTGCGGAAGAACACCAAGGTCGGCGGAAACTGCGGGTGGCCCACGGTCAGCGCCTGCCACCAGCCGGCGAAGGTCTTCGCATAAAGCGCATCGCCCGCCCAGGAAGCGGTGTTGGTGACGAGGTAGAAAAGCAGCGCGCCGCCGAGGGCGCCGGAGAAGAGATTGAGCCAGTTCTTGCGTTGCGCCACCAGCCAGCCGAGCCCGAGCGCCGCGGCAAAGCAGGCGGTGCGCACCAGTGCACCGCCTGCCGTCCATTCATAGCCGAACTGGGTCGCGTAGTAGTGGTTCAGATACAGGTCGGACAGCGTGAGCGCGGCGAAAGGCACGAGCCACAGCGCGCGGCTGCGAAAATAAACCGCCCCGCAGAAGGCGAGGGCCATGAGCGGCGAAAAGTTCACGAGCGACGGCTCCCACGCGGCGAAGATCCGGTAGGCGGCGGCGATCAGGATGAGCGCGAGGGCGATGACCATGCTGGCAATATAGGCTGCCGCCGCACAAATGCACGGGATTTTTAATCTCCGGCGCGGACCCAAAAAAGCCGCACCCGGATGGGTGCGGCTGGAAACTGCATCGGGGGGAGTTCCCGCTCTGGGAATTACAGCCCGAGATACTTGTCGCGGCCGGCGACGAGGGCCTCGATCTTGCGGTCGGAGACCGAGCGCTTGAGCATCCAGAAGCCGCAGTCGGGGTGGATCCAGCGCACGCGGCCTTCGCCGACCTTCTTCTCGACGGCCTCGATACGGGCGGCGATTTCGTCGGCGGTCTCGATGTGGTTCACCTTGATGTCCACCACGCCGATGCCGAGGGTGATTTTCTTGTCGATGTGCTTGAGGGCATCGAGGTCGCTCTTCGGGCGGTGGGCCAGCTCGAGGACGAGGTGGTCGCAGTGCAGCGCGTTGAGGAAATCGACCAGCTTTTGCCAGTTGCCCTTCTGGATGGTCTGGCCGCCGTAGTTGCCGAAGCAGAAATGCACGGCGCGCTCGCCCTCGATCTGGTCGAGGACGACGTTCATGGAGGCGGCGGCGAGCGGGGCGTCCTCGGGGTTGCCGGGGATGTTGGCCTCATCCACCTGGATGCAGGGGGCGGGCAGGCCGGGCATCTGCGCGGCGAGCACCTCGGCGAGCGCCATGGTGAGCTTGTCGAAGCTGCCGTAGTGATGGTCGAGCAGCGTGCGGGCCAGCATGTAGGGGCTGGTGACGGTGAACTTGAACGGGCCGCCGGCCACGGCCGCGGCACGCTGGCAGTCGGCGAGCAGGTTGAGCGAACCCTCGCCGAGTTTGCCGGTCACGACACCGGCGGGCTTGCGGCGGAAACCCATCGGGTGGTGGCGCGAGAACTCCTCGGTGACGGAGCGGCCGACGACACCGGTGATGCCGGCCATCGGGCGGATGAAGTATTCGATCATCCCGTTCGTGTCGGGATGGTTGACGTCAAAGCGGTAGAGTTCGCCGTCGGTCGGGAGGTCGATGCCGGCCTGGCGCTGGATGTCGAACACGACGCGGGTGGCATCGATCACGGCCTGTTCGCTGGGCAGGGCGGCGAGCCAATCCGGAACCGGATAGGAGCCGACGGTGGTGGTGAGGATGCGAGGCTTGGAAGGGATTTTGGTGGCCATGGAAGGGCGCAGGGAAAACCAAGGTGGCGGTGATAACGAGCAGAAATTGCGTCCGGGGAGGGGGAGGGAACGCTGATCTGCGCTGATCTGCGCTGATCCCAGGACTGGGTATTTTGGTCCCTTAACAGATTGTTATCAGCGTAGATAAGCGAAGATCAGCGTTCCTCAAATCGTCCATCTCACCACGCCGACGTGGTACCGGGTGTGGGCGGGGGTGCCTTTGCAGTAGTAGGCGGTGAGGAGGGTGTCGTCGGGGAGTTGGACGGTGGCGGGGTAGCCGCCGTCGCGCCACTTGGGGTCGTCGGGATTGGTGGCGGTGACGAAGTCGACGAGGGTCTGGGGTTCGCTCCAGGTCTGGCCGTGGTCGCGGGAGAGGCGGACGCCGACACCATACAACGCTTCGGTGCGGATGCCGTACGTGAGGAGCAGGCCGCCATCGGCGAGGGCGGTGAGGGCGGCGGGATGCTCGTTCTTGCCGGTGGCGGCTTGGGTGAAGGTCCAGGTGTGGCCTTGGTCGGCCGACACGAAGAGATCGAGGCGCTGGTCGCCGCAGGTGCGGGCGGCGGCGAGGAGGCGGCCGTCGGGGAGGGGGAGCCAGGTGGTCTCGTTGTGTCCGTCGGGCGTGCCGAAGGCGGCGCGGTGCGTCCAGGTGCGGCCGTCGTCGGCGCTGACGTAGAAATGAACCCGGTCCGTGTACGCCATGGCGCCCAGCGAGCCGTCGCCGAGAGGCCAGATGTCGCCAAACGGCGTGGGGCTGGCTTCGCCGCCGGCTTTGCCGAAGCGTTTGCCGTCGCCGTAGTGGGGTCCGCGGGTCCCGGCCGGGGCGGTGAGAGGAGGGAAGTTTTCCCACGTGCGCCCGCCGTCGCACGAACGCGCCGGCACGGCCGGCATGAGATTTTGCCCGACATGCGTTGCCGGCGTCCCGCGGGGCGGCCGTCCGTCCCAGCCGGCGACGAGCGCGACCAGCGCGCCGTCCTGCGCAAGGCCGGCGGCGAGGTTCATGCGATTGGTGCCGGGCGCGAAGGGCACGGGCACACCACGCTTGGCCCAGGTGCGTCCGCCGTCGGTGCTGCCCCAACACTCCGCCGCGCCTTCCCACAGACCGTGACACGGTTCGGGCCAGATGAGTGTCACGATCGAGCCATCCGGCAACAGCGTGAGATTCGGCCACCCGCAGGCGTGATCGATGGCGATGAAACGTTCGAGGAGGCGAGGGGCAAGGGCAGGGGGCATGATTGGGAAATGGGAGGGCAGGTGGGTGGCCGGCAATCTTTTCTGGCGTCACGATCCTCATCGCGGAAGCGCGGAAGGGCGGAAACGCGGAAGGAGTTCAGAGAGCCTCTTTGGGTAGCGCCTGGCCTCCGGACGGGCGTGTTCGGTGCGCGGACCGGAGTGCAGCGGGCGGGCTGTCGACGGCCTTCTCTTCGGATCAAACCTATTCACGGTAGCGACGGTAAACCGTCCGAAGGAATAGCCTTTGCCGCCGCGGGCGGGAGCGATCCCAACTACGTGATATTGGCATATACCGCGTGAGTTGATGTGCACCTGCAAGCAACGATAGGGCCCAGGTAATCGTTTGCTTCCGCGCTGGCCTCCGGCGCAGGAGCCCAGTATCACCTTGGTCGAGGTGCCCTATGAATTCCGCCCATCAAGTCCTGCAGGAAATCGCCCAGGTCGAACAACGCCGTGAGAACAACGAGCAGGCTTGGACGCAATTGGTCAGCGAATGGCGTGGTGCCCGGTGGCTCCCGCTGGCTTGGCTCGGGATGTTCGCGCTCTTTGCCGTCTTCGGCGGGATTGTGCTTGCCCGGCAGGCAGGTCTCAACGGCCTGATCTACCTCGCTCCGACTGCTTTTCTGGCGATCACATCACCGCTGGTGATCCTTGGTCCGCGGCGCAGGGAGAAAGCCCTGCTTGCCGCCATCGCTCGGGAGGCGCCGGAACTCGCGCGGAAGCTTGAGCGCGACGGGATTCGCTGAGGTTACCGCACGCGATCTTCGGTGAGGCTGGATTGGCTGCGAGGACCTCTATAGGTGTCGTTTCAAACCCGGCCCAGATCCCGCTTGAGATCGACGCGATCGTGGAACTGAACGATGAGCTGCGTCAGCCTGGCTGACCGACTTAATGCCTTGGGACGTCGATTGTGCACTTTGGGCAATCAGAGGGCGCGATTTAATACCGGTATTTAAACGTTTGACGTTTAAAAACCGGTATTAAATACTCTGAGATTATGATCCTTAGAATGCTAGAAAATACAGTAGAAGAACAGCTTGCATTCATTTCAGGCGTTGTTATGCTGGGGCCGCGTCAGGTCGGTAAAACAACATTGGCCCGACATCTCGCAAGTCAGCGGAAAGAGGCGGCACTGTATTTGGATATGGAGCGACCGGCGGATCGACGCCGCCTCCAAGACGCCGACGCCTTTCTGCGCGAGCAAGTCGGGAAGCTGGTCGTGATCGACGAGATTCACCGTGCTCCGGCGCTTTTCGAGGTGTTGCGGGGCATCATCGACGATCGCCGCGCGGCGAACGAGCGCGCGGGAAATTTTCTTCTGCTCGGATCCGCCGCCATCGACCTCTTGCGCCAGGCGTCCGAGACGTTGGCCGGGCGGGTGGCCTACCTGGAACTCGGGCCCATCAACGCGCTCGAGTTCTCTCCGACTGCCGGAAACCTTGACCGGCTGTGGTTGCGAGGCGGGTTCCCGGACAGCCTCCTGGCTGCGAACGACGCCACTAGTCTTGGCTGGCGGCGCGCGTTCATCCGCAGCTACCTCGAGCGTGAGGTGCCGATGTTTGCACCCCGGCTGCCGGCGGAGACGGTCGGTCGCCTTTGGACGATGCTGGCCCATGCGCAAGGCGCCCCCCTCAACCAATCGCGCCTGGCTTCGAGCCTCGCCGTGTCCGCGCCCGCCGTCGCGCGCTACATCGATCTGCTGGTTGACCTTCTCCTGGTTCGGCGACTGCGACCCTGGAGCGGCAATGTCGGCAAGCGGCTTGTGCGTTCGCCGAAGATCTACGTCCGGGACAGCGGATTGGTGCATGCGTTGCTGGACTTGGAGACGAAGGATGCGGTGCTCGGCCATCCGGTTGCGGGCCCAAGCTGGGAGGGGTTTGCGATCGAGAACCTCATCGCCGCGGCCGGCGACCGGCGCACCCCATATTTCTACCGCACTGAGGACGGCGCCGAGGTGGATCTCGTCTTCGAGCGTGGCGGCAGCGTCGAGATGGCCATCGAGATCAAACGGTCCTCCGCTCCGGTGCTTTCGCGCGGCTTCCACTCTGCGATCGCGGCGCTCAAACCGGCGGAAAGCTACCTCGTGCACAGCGGAACCGAAACGTGGCCGCTCGGTACCGGCACGACGGCGATCCCGCTCCTCGATCTGATGAAGAAACTGGCCGCAAGCTGACCTGCCGGGTGCCTGAGCCTGAGTCGTCCACGATACAGTGCCTGGGATTGACGCGAATGGCAGGCGCAGGGATGAGTGACGGGTGCGCCTGCCCGACGATTTCACGTTGGAGACCCCGCGGTGCCGCTTGCGGCAGCCGTGCGCGGAGGACATTCCCCACGTGTTTTCGGCCACGCGATCTCCAGGGTTCAACGATGGCATGCTTTGGGATCCGCCGGAAGCGGAGGCCGAGCTCCTGGCTCCGTTGCAGCGAAGCCTGGAGACCTGGCGGAACGGTGAGGCGTTCTCGTTTTCAATCGACCGGAAGGAGAATGGGTCCTTTGTCGGCCGGATCGGTATTCGGCCGACTGATCGCACCGGCGTTTGGAGCATCGGTTTCTGGCTTCATCCCGAACACCAAGGCATGGGCCTGATGACCGAGGCCGCGCAGGCGGTCCTTGGTTTCGGATTCCCGACGCTCGGGGCGTCTGCAATTGAAGCCTGTCATGCCACTTGGAACACCTCCAGCCGGCGCGTGCTCGAGCGCATTGGGATGAAAGAAGCGGGTTTCATTGAACAGGGGTACCAGAAACGAGGTGCCTGGGTGCCGGAATACCGGATGCGCATCGAACGGGAACATTTTGCCGCGGCTTCGTCGCCTTCGATATCATCAGGCGCCGAAAACGGAATCCGACCTGCCACGGGCCGTGATGTTGACGCGATCGGTCGTATCCATGTCGACGGCTGGCGCACCGCCTATCGCGGCATCATGCCTGACGACCTCCTGGCCGGTCTTTCGTCTGAGCAACGGGCTGCTGGGTGGGCCGCATTCATCAAAAGGGATCCCCAAGGTCTCCTGGTCATGGAGCGGGACGCCGCGGTGGTCGGCTGGGTGGCGTTTGGACAGAATCGCGACGACTTGGCGCGCGCCGGCGAGGTTTACGCACTCTATGTCGGTCCCGAAGGATGGCGGCGGGGCTGTGGTCGGGAGCTCCTTACCGCGGCCGAACGCGAACTCCAGTCGCGCGGATGTGACGGGGTCGTGCTCTATGTGCTGGAGCAAAATGCTCCCGCCCGTGCCTTCTATCGACGGTTGGGTTATATCGAAGACGGTGGCTGGAAAACGGAAACAATGGCCGGTGTCGATCTCGTGGAACTCCGGATGCGCAAAGTCGATTTCGGACGTCAAGGTTGACTCCGGCTTTGGGCATTGCTCAGGGGTCGAACTCGACGGTAGCAGGCGAATAGTCCTGACATATGGCATGAACCTGCCACCCCCACCCGCCGGATACGAAGCCCGCCTGCCGCGGTTTGCGGAGGAGACGCGGCTGTGCGGGGTCGGGCGAGATGCGTTGGGCCGGGAGGTGCGGCTGGCGGTGGACGCGGCGGCGGCGTGGGCTGCGATGCAGGCGGAGGCGGAGCGGGCCGGGGTGAGGCTGCTTCTGCTGTCGGGGTTTCGCAGCGTCGAGCGCCAGGCGGAGATCGTGCAAAAGAAACTCGCCGCCGGCCAGACGCTCGACGCCATTCTGCGCGTGAATGCGTACCCGGGGTTCAGCGAGCACCACACCGGCCGGGCCGTCGATGTCGGGTCCGCTGATTGCGAGCACCTCAGCGAGGCCTTCGAGTCCACCCGCGAATTCACCTGGCTCAACCGGCACGCCGCGCGGTTTGGTTTCACGCTCTCGTACCCGCGCGGCAACCCGCACGGCATCGCCTACGAACCCTGGCACTGGTGTCACTCACCGAAGAAGGAGTGAATGAGGAAATCAGGAAGGCGGGGTCTCACCGTGCGGTCGATGGGGCGGGCTCTCAGCCCTTGAGGTGAATTCGATCCGGTTTCCTGGGGCGTTGCCCCAGGCTGTGATGGCGGTGGGCCTTTGGCCCGGTGGGAACAGAGCGCCAACGGCGCGGCGCGATAACAACCTAGGGCAACGCCCTAGGTGTGAGTTGTCAGGACGTTGTCCCCCAAGTTCAGCCTGCTGATGGGTGTTAAACGGTGTAGGGATCGGTGTGGTCGATGCCAGTTATAACGGTGGAGCCAGCGTTGCAGCTGAGCGGTGCGGTGGTCGGAGTGAGTATAGGGTTGGGCATAGGCCCACTCGCGCAGGGAAGACTGGATGAAGCGTTCCGCTTTGCCGTTAGTTTTTGGCGTGTAAGGACGGGTGCGGATATGGCGCACGCCGAGTTTCTGGCACGCGGTCCGGAAGGCGACCGAACGGTAGCAACTGCCGTTGTCAGTCATCACTCGTTGGATGTCGACGCCCAAGCGCGCGTAGCTGGCGACGGCGGCTTCTAGGAAGGCCACGGCACTTTCCTTGCCCTCATCTGGCCGCACTTCGGCATAGGCCACACGAGAGTGGTCATCGATGCTGACGTGCACGCATTCCCAGCCCGCGCCCCGGGTGTGGTCGCGCGGGTCGCCCGTCATCCGGTGGCCAACTGCGACGATGCGGCCGAGTTTCTTGATGTCGAGGTGGAGCAACTCCCCGGGCGTGGCACGTTCGTAGCGGACGACGGGTGGTGGCGGTGGCACCGGCTGTCGTGGCACCGCGCGCAAGATTCGGCTCAGGGTCGCTTCCGACAGGCCCGTGCGCTGCGCAATCTCGGCATAGACCAAGCCTGCACGTCGCCAAGCCAGGGCGGCTTCCCGTCGGTCCGCGGCGATCCGTTTGGGACTGTGGGCCGGCCGCGAAGTACGCCCCTGTAGGCCGCGCGCGCCCTCGCGCCGATAACGCTCGAGCCATTTGCGGACGGTCTTGGGACAGACGGTGAAGGCCGCTGCTGCGGCCTTCACCGTCTGTCCTTCCTTGAGCACCATTCGTACGATGTCCTCTCGACTACGCGGGGTAGTCCGGGCATTGGCATGCATGTCCTTTCGGGTCCTCCTGGGTTGGATGTTTCTTCATCAAACCCATCTCTCTCAGGTAGGACTCGGAGGGACAACCTCCTGAAACCTCACACCTAG
>Ga0169931_10002158_pt1 | contig 32218 bp, 25 predicted proteins | sample Kivu_15m_20L_FD_129675 | JGI IMG/M metagenome (GOLD analysis project Ga0169931, IMG submission 129675) | Freshwater microbial communities from Lake Kivu, Western Province, Rwanda to study Microbial Dark Matter (Phase II) - Kivu_15m_20L... | ecosystem: Environmental > Aquatic > Freshwater > Lake...
GCCCTTCACCAACCCTCTCGCACCCCATCGCGATGGCGTATGTCGACGTCGCATGCGGGGTTCCCGGAACGAACCTGCAGATCGACATTCGCGGGAAGGTCCAACCAGCATCGGTCGTCCCTCTCCCCTTCTACAAGCGTCCACACTAACCCCCAGCGGAGAAGTTCTTCATGAATCCGAAAGAATTGCGTTATGCGAAATCCCATGAATGGGTCTATGCCAGCGAAGAGAACGGGGCTCCGATTGCGACGATCGGAATTAGCGATTTTGCCGTCCAGCAATTGAATGATCTGGTCTACATGGACCTTCCCGAAGTCGGGCGGATTCTCGCTGGTGGGGCGGAAGGGGGAGACGAATTTGGGGAAGTCGAATCGGTCAAGGCGGTGAGCCCCCTCTACGCACCGGTTTCTGGGGAAATTATCGCGGTGAACAAAGAGCTGCCGCAGCGGTTAGAAGTGCTCGGCGAGGACCCGTACGGAGCGGGCTGGATTATCAAGGTGCGGATGAGTGATTCGAAAGAGCTCGAGCAATTGATGGACTATGCGACTTACCAGCAACAATGTGCGGCGGAGGGCTAAGGCGGATGTATTTTTTTCATACTGACGAAGATCGCAAGCAGATGCTCGCTGCGATTGGTGTCGAGAGCGTTGACGCACTGATTGCGTCCCAAGTTCCGGCGCCGGTCCGAATGCAGCGAATGCTGGAACTGGGGCCTCCGCTGACCGAGCTGCAGCTGGAGCAACGAGCGCGGGAGCTGGCGAAGAAAAACGTTTCGCTCGACTCGCATCTATGTTTCATGGGAGCTGGAGCCTACGACCACTTCATCCCTGCGGTGGTCGATGCGATTGCCTCGCGGGGTGAGTACTACACGTCCTACACCCCTTACCAGGCCGAGGTCAGCCAAGGGAATTTGCAGGTGATGTTCGAGTACGAGACGCTCATCACGCAGCTGACCGGTTTGGATGTTTCCAATGCCAGTCTCTACGACGGCGGGTCAGCCGCGGTCGAAGGAGTGCTCATGGCCCTTGGGGTCAGTCCAGCGCGGCGTCGTGTGGTAACAACTGAGGGGGTTCACCCGGAGTATCGTCAGACGCTCGATACCTACGTTGCCGGGATCGAAGCCGAGGTTGTAACCGTCGACCTCGACCCCCAGGGAACTTCGTCGGCGTGTCTCGAGGCGATCGACGAAACGACCGCCTGCGTGTTGATCCAGCACCCGAATTTTTTTGGTTGTCTGGAAGATGTTGAAAAGATTTCGGCTGCGGCCCATCGCGCCGGGGCGCTGGTGATTCAGGTCTTTGACCCAATCAGCCTGGGAATGCTCAAGCGTCCCGGGGACCTTGGGGCGGACATTGCGGTTGCCGAAGGCCAGTCCTTGGGGAATCGGCTTGCATTCGGCGGTCCGTATTTGGGGATCATGGCGTGCCGGCAGGATTTGGTGCGGCGGTTGCCCGGCCGAATTGCGGGGCAAACGACGGACCGCCGAGGGAACCGTTGCTGGGTGCTGACGCTGCAAACTCGAGAGCAGCATATTCGCCGTGAGAAGGCGACGAGCAACATCTGCTCCAATCAGACGCTGCTGGCCCTTCGTGCGACCATTTATCTTTCGCTGCTCGGTCCCGAAGGACTGCGAGAAACAGCGACGCACTGCTGGCAGAAGACCGAGTACGCGCGGCGTTCGATTGCCCGCTGTGAACGATTTGAATTGCTCCACTCGGGACCGACCTTCAAGGAGTTCGCGATCCGTGATCGCGCTGGCGATGTGGCGGGACTTTTTGAGCATGCGGTGAAGCAGGGAATTCTTCCGGGTGTTCCACTCGGACCCTTCTGGCCGGAACATGATGACTGCCTGCTGGTCGCTGTGACCGAGTCACGGACGCGGGCCGAGATTGATCGCTGGACCCAAACCCTCGCCGAAGCACCTGTCTCAGGAGCACTCAGCCATGCGTAACAAACAACACACGCAACTCCTTTTTGAACTCTCACGACCAGGTCGACGGGCGCACCGACTGGGCGCGGTCGATGTCCCCTCGGCCGACCCCGCGACCGCGCTTCCAGCGAACGCCTTGGCGACCAGTCTGCCGCCCCTCCCCGAGCTGGCCGAAGGGGATGTCGTGCGGCATTTTACAAATCTCTCGACCCTGAACATGAGTGTCGATACCCACTTCTATCCGCTCGGCTCTTGTACGATGAAGTACAACCCGAAGCGGAATGAGCGGCTTGCGAGTCTCCCGGCGATGGCCGATGTACATCCTTTGCAGCCCGGCGAAACGATCCAGGGGATGCTGGAGATCCTTTGCGAGTTGCAGTCGCTACTTGCCGAGATCAGCGGACTGCCGGGTGTCTCTTTGCAACCTGCGGCGGGTGCCCATGGCGAGCTCACGGCACTGATGGTTGCGGCGGCGTATTTCCGCAGTCGCGGGGAAGATCGTCCGGTGGTGCTCACGGCCGACTCGGCCCACGGAACGAATCCGGCCAGCGCGGCGATGGCGGGACTGGAAACGAAGACCGTGAAAAGCGATTCGCGGGGGCTGGTTGATCTTCAGGATTTGCGACGCCAGCTCGATGAGAAGACGGCCGTCTTTATGCTCACCAATCCCAATACACTGGGGCTCTTTGATTCCCAGATCGAAGAGATCACAGCCGCGGTGCATAGCGCCGGGGGACTGGTGTATTTGGATGGAGCCAACATGAATGCGATCCTTGGGATTACTCGCCCAGGAGATTTTGGTGCGGACTTGATGCATTACAATCCGCACAAGACATTCAGTGGACCCCACGGCGGTGGTGGACCAGGCGCCGGGCCGATTTGCGTCCGCGACTTCCTTGCTCCTTTCCTCCCCTCGCCGATCGTCGTCAAGCGTGGTTCGCAGTACGTGCTCGATCATGATCGTCCCCAATCGATCGGTCGTGTTCGCAGCTTCTTTGGCAATGTCGGCGTGCTGCTCCGCGCGTACTTCTACATTCGCTCGCATGGCGGAGAGGGGCTCAGGCGGGTCAGCGAAGATGCCGTCTTGAGCGCCAATTATCTTCGCAGCCGCGTGAAACACATTCTCGATGTTCCCCATGGCGATTCTTGCATGCACGAATTTGTCGCATCGGCAGCACGGCTGAAGAAGGAAAAAGGGCTCACGGCCATGGATCTGGCGAAGCGGTTGCTCGACTACGGCTTTCATGCTCCGACCGTGTACTTTCCACTGATTGTCCCCGAAGCGGTGATGGCCGAGCCGACCGAGACCGAAAGCAAAGAGACGCTCGATGCGTTTGCCGAGGCTCTCTTCCGGATCACCGACGAAAGTAGTGAAACGGTCCATCAAGCGCCACACTCGACGGCGATCAGCCGCCCGGATGATGTTCGCGCTGCTCGCCAGCCGATCGTTCGCTGGTCCGAACCCTCATGACCGATGGCACGCTGCGGATCGATGGTCCGCTCTCAGGCCCTGAGAATATGGCCATCGATCAGGCGCTGCTCGAGCTGGTACGTCGTGGTGCATCCCCAGTCCTCCGCTTCTACCAGTGGAATCCAGCAACGCTCAGCATCGGCTACTTTCAGCACCTGAGCGGACGGCAATCGCATCAGCCCAGTGCCGGCGTGCCGGTCGTTCGCCGCAGCACCGGGGGAGGAGCCATTCTCCATGATCGCGAACTGACCTACAGCTTGATCCTGCCGATCCCGGATCGATCGAGCAAAAACGCGCTGGCGATCTACCGCCGGATGCATGCCGCGATCCGCGGTGCCCTGGGTGTCTGGGGGATTCCGCTCGTTCCTTGCACCGAGAATCCCAGGTGTCGACTTTCGGCCGGGAACGACGAACCTTTTTTGTGCTTCCAGCGACGATCCGGCGAAGACCTCCTGCTCCATGATTTCAAGGTTGTCGGTAGTGCCCAGCGGCGGGTCGATAGCGCACTGCTGCAGCATGGAAGCATCCTTCTCGCATCGAGTCCCGCGGCGCCGGAGCTGCCAGGAATGAAGCAACTCGCCGGCATCGCACCCGTCCCTGAGCAACTTGCGGCGGAAATCACCAGTCGCTGTGCTGATCTGTTTGGCATTTGCTGGAACGCCGCGACGCAGTACACCCCCTCTGGAGAGGATGTCGAGCAGTGGATCTCGAGCCGTTTTGCCAGTCCGCTCTGGACGCAACGTCGCGGATAATTAGGCTAGTGTTGTTTCCGCTTGAATTTTGTGAGTACTTTTTCTGATCGACATCTGGTGTGTGGCAAGGGAGCCATTGCTAGAATTTGCATCAGTGAGTGCTCATCAGATTTTTCGGATGGGAATCGCTGGTTGGTTCTACGAGCATTAGCTCGTGAGCGCTGCGAGAGAAAACAGTACCGAGCAGGTGCGGCATGCAGGTTTTTCTGAAGGTCGTCGTGGGAGGTCATGCTGGCAAGGAAATTGCCATCGGCACCGACAAATTCTTTATCGGCCGCAGCGACGAGTGCCAGCTTCGACCGAAGAGTGAATCGGTTAGCCGCGTTCATTGTGTGATTGCGATTAAGGATGGTCGCGTGCTGGTGCAGGATTTGAAGAGTCGCAATGGGACGTATGTCAACGACAAGCGGCTGGATCCCGAGAAAGCCAAGGTCCTCAAAGCGGGTGATGCTCTCCGCGTGGGGAAATTGTCCTTTGAAGTGGTAATCAAGATTCCGCTCGGAGGAACCAAGAAGCCGCAGGTCAAGGATGTCAAGGATGCGGCGAGCCGGACCGTCCAGGCAGGTGGCACCGACAGCCGGCTGGAGGATGTTGACATCTCGTCGTGGCTTGATGAAGCCGACCAGATTGATCGGGTTCGCCGCGCGGCAGCCCCTGAGACGCGGCAGTTGAAATTAGACGAGACTGTGCCGGGAAGCGCCGAGAGTGCCGAGCTGTCCACAGACACCGTCAAACCGGCAGGGAGCCCTGCTGCGGCGGAGGAGGTTGCGGCTGCTGCGGGAGCCAAGGAAAGCAAACGTCCGGAGAAGCGTAAACCGGGGCGACTCCCGAAACTGCCTCCTGGAATGCAATCGGCCGATTCGCGGGAAGCGGCCGATGCGGCGCTGAAAAAATTCTTTGGCGGACGTTGAGGCCAAGATGCATGAATGAGCAGTCGACATCGATGCTGGTCGATCTCCATTTGCGCGACGATGCGTCGGCCTTTACGACGCTCATGCGGCGGTACCAGGAGCGTGTTTTTCGACTCTGCTTTCACCTCCTCGGGCATCGCGAGGATGCCGAAGATGCGACTCAGGAGACCTTTACCCGCGTCGCTCGGCACCTGGATCATTGGGATTCTTCGCGTCCGCTCGAACCATGGTTGATGGCGATCGCTGGCAACCGCTGCCGGACCTTGCGAGCGCGTCGGCGAAACCTTCTTCCGCTGGCAGAGGTGGGTGAACCCTCGTCATCGGCAACCCTCCACCAGCAGCATGCCGACCAACTGCAGGAGGAGCTTAATTTTGCCCTCGAGGGGCTCCGCGACGAACATCGGCAAGCCTTTCTTTTCTTCCATCACCACCATCTCAGCTATGCCGAAATTGCCCAGCGCATGGAGTGCCCTTTGGGAACGGTCAAGACGTGGGTTCATCGGGCGCGGATGCAGCTGATTGAATCTTTGCGAGCACGCGAAGCCTTGGGGAGTTCCGAACATGCACTGTAAAGAGTTCGAAAACCGACTGCAGGAGTTGCTCGACACACGGCATGGGATCGCAAGCGACCGAGCGCTGGTGGCGCATGCCGAGTGCTGCAGCGGCTGCAAAAGAACGCTGGAACGCTGGAAACAGATTGAAACGGCGCTCGACTGTTCGGCGGCATCCCCCTTGGTCCGCGGGATCGAGACGTCGGTCCCGGTCGGTCGACGGCCGGTGACGGTTGAGAATCGATGGGGAATCATGACGACTCTCGCTGCCGCGGTCGCCTGCGTCGCGTTGACCTTCGCGTCGCCGCTTTCAAGTCCCCCCGATTCCGGACCGCTCCAGGTCCAGCTGCCAATCCCAGATCGCTCATTGCTGCACCTGGCCCAGGCCCCCTCGCCCCCGAGGTCGGTCGACGAGCGAGCGATTATCGGGATCGGTCGGCCTGCCCCGTTGCCAGGGATCGACCTGCAGGAGATCCAGGTCAATTTGTCTCGACCGGCCTGGTGGGGCGAAGTGGTATATACTGCATGGCGGCCGGTCGATCCCCTGGCCGAAGGCATTCGTCCCTTGGCCGATTCTCTCCAGTCGGCGATTCGCTTACTTGCCCCGAAGGTACTGATCGATGAGCGCGGAGAAGCGGCGGACAGCAAGGAAAAGAGTTCGGCTCGGCCCACCGAATCGCGGGCAAAATTGCTCGCTTCAATCGCTTGATCGTGTGGCACCCCTGAAGCTCCTGATCGCCTCGCTCTTGCTGCTTGCCGCCATTGCTGTGCCGGCCCGCGGTGAATTTGTGGTCACGCTCCGCAGCGGCTACCGGATCGTCGGGAACGCACAGAATATCACCGGGCTTGATCAGACGGCCGTGATCGCCGCAGCGCAAGGTTCCGATCTGACCACTTATCCGGTGCTCGTTGTCGACGATGGACTCAAACGGGTCTTTGTCCACAATCGCGGGATGGTCGCGCAGGTCGGCGAAACGGAGGACCTTCTCCGCCGAATCCCGTTTCGGCAATCGGTCGCACGGAGCACCAAGGAAATCGCCGCTGTCGGTTTTCAGACCACCGCCACGCCGTTCAATGCAGATGGCAGGCGAGTCGTCACGACCCTCACTCCCGGTGGCCCGATCGAGATCCTGCAGGGAATCACCGAAGTCAATTCGCGCTACGTGCAGGCCCAATCGCTGCAGACCAAGAACCCGTACAACTGGGATTCACGGATCAGCCTCAATGCAGTCCCTGGAGAGGTTCTCAACCTTTTTTTTCAGAAGCAATTCGACCCCCAAGATCTCGACAACCGTTTGGATGTCCTGAAACTCTATATCGACAGCGAACGCTTTCCCGAAGCCCGCCGCGCCCTGCAGGAACTGATTCGCGATTTTCCTGACAAACCCGAATTTCAAGCGGAGCTGCAGGAATTGACTCAGCGGGAGGTGCGGGGGATCCTCAGCGAAGCGAGGACGCGCCGCAGCGGTGGACAGTATGCCTTTTCCCTGGGGATGCTCCAGCACCTGATCCAGGTCCCGGGGATCGCGCGAACACTGCGTCTGGAGGCTGAAGACCTGATTCAAGAAAGCCGTCAGCAGGGGGTGAAGGCCGAGGGCTTGCTGCAGCAGCTCCGCCAGCAGATCGCCCAGCTGGCTCCCGCGCAGGCCGCGCGGCTCAGCGCGTTCGTCGATACGATCCAGAGCGAAATGACACCCGATACGATCCTTCGCCTGAGCGATTATGAACGGCTGGGCAACGAAGCCGCCATCCCGCTTGAAAACCGGATTGCCTTGGCCATTGGTGGTTGGCTTCAGGGGGGTGGCAGTGGGGTGCAGAACCTCGCGATTGCGACTTCATTGATCGAAGTCCGCCGCCTTGTTTCCACTTACCTGGCCGATGAAAACCCCGTCCAGCGGAGTGACCTCCTCCGCCAGCTTGCCGAGCTGGAAGGGGCACGCCCCGACATGCTCGCCAAGCTCCTTCCCCTGATCCCCCCTCCCCTTCCCCTTCCCAGCCCGGGGGCCGATGAATCCGCGGCAGACCCAGCCGATGAAGAGGAAAACCAAAAGTCCGCGGTGCCAGGCTTTTTTGAACTCTCTGTGGAAACCACCGGCGGGACCGTCCAGTACGTCGTCCAGCTGCCACCGGAATACCATCCGCTCCGCAAGTATCCAACGATCCTCGCCCTCCATCCGCTCGGACTCTCACCCGATCTGGAAATCGATTGGTGGTCTGGGATCTATGATCCGCAGCTCGGTCTGCGGGCTGGCCAGGCCCATCGCCGCGGTTATGTCGTGGTCGCACCTAAATGGGATCGGCCAGGTCAAGGCCGCTACGAATTTACTCAGCTCGAACATCAGCGTGTCTTGGCTTCGCTCCGCGATGCGATGCGCCGTATCTCGATCGATACGGATCGCGTTTTTCTGGCGGGGCACATCGATGGCGCCACTGCGGCGTGGGATATCGCCCTTGCGCATCCCGATCTCTGGGCGGGATTGATCTGTATCGGGGGAGCCGCAGAAAAGTACATCCAGTACTACAGCGATAATGCCAAGTATCTACCGATGTATTTCGTGACTGGGGATATGTCGGCGACCTCATCCTTGCAGATCAATGGGACCGAACTGAATCGCTACATGAAACCCTCCTTTGATGCCATGGTGACACTCTATCGAGGGCGTGGCGATGAGCTTTTTTACGAAGACATCAACAATATTTTCAATTGGATGGAATTGAGCTCCCATCGACGCCAGAAGCCCCCCACGGAAATCGGTGTCGTCACGATGCGGCAAGGAGACCAGTTCTTCTGGTGGCTCGAATTGGTGGCCCTCCAGGACAATGTGATCGTCCATCCAATCCTCTTTGACAATGTCGAACGCAAGCAGCGGGGTCAGATCGAGGCTCGCATCAATCCCGCGAACACAATTCGCATCACCCAGGTGCCCGGCCCAGGTGTCCGGATCCTTCTGAGCCCTGAATTGGGGCTCGATCTTGCCAATCAAGTTACGATCCATCTGAAAGGTCGCAGCAAAACCCACTCCGTCGGAAACTCGATCGAATTCATGCTCGAAGATGTCCGCCAGCGCGCCGATCGCCAGCATGTGTTTTGGGACGCGGTCACTCTCCCGTAGTAGACGATCCTTCGGCGGCGGACTCACTCCCAGGGCTCGAACCTGAACTCGCAGCGGGAATCGCTTCGGTCATCGGGTCGTTCCATCCGAGTCGTGCAAAGGCGCGCTGGTAGTACTCTGTTCCGTAGGTCAATTCTCCCCCTTGGTGCCCGACCAAGCCGACGAGCCCTGCGAGGACAAGAAGCCCGGTTTTCCAGACGAAATTCCATCCTCTTCGCCCTTTCCAGACGCCGAAGATCGCAACCACTGCAAGCCCAACGGCGAGCAGCGCGACGACGATCCCGCTGAGCCGATGCGAGTTGACTTCTTTGTCGAGCCCCGCTGCGAAGCCCGGGTATCCTTGCTCGCTGGCCAGCGACCATCCCATGCACGACGCGACCACGGCACTGACGCTGCCGAGCAGGAGGCAAGCGAGCGGAATCTGAGTCCCCAGCTTGGTCCAGACCAAACCGATCAGGACAAACAAGGCTCCCATCGTCAGAAGCGCAATCGGAAAATGGACGACCGCCGGATGGAAATAACCCTGGAAGGCCCATATTCGCGCTGGCCAAGTGCTGGGAACGGTAGTCGTTAGCTGCGTTCCCTGAGCAGACGCTTTTTCGTTTCCTGGGTCGGTTCCGTCGGCTGGGAAAATCACCTCAGCAGGCCACGATGCCCCTTCCTCGATCCACGTCCGCACGAGTGCCAGTTCCGCGGGTTGCAAAGGTCCGCCGTGGGATGCAGGTGGCATGAGCAGTTCCGGGTCGTCGCTGCGGAGATAGTCGCTGTAGAGCGCGCTGCCCTCCACATCTCCAGGGGTCACATACCGCATCACATGTTCGGGATCGTCGATGCGGAAATCCCCTTTGGGGTTTTCGCCGCGGTGGCACTGGGCACAGCGGGCTGCAAGGAGGGGAACAAGATCGCGGGAAAACTGAACCAGTTTCCCGTCGCCGTCCAAGGGACTGATTCGATCCGCATCCTGGGCGGCCAGGGGAAAGAATCGCTCTGGCAATACCGCGAGGGAGATGGCGAGGCAGAGCACCAAGGGGACAAAGGGTGGAATGATACGGGGCATGGCAGCGAGTCCATGAAGTGGGTGGGACCAGCAGGGGAAGCTCGGGGGCTTCCCCCGCGGCAGGGCCGCGGCGACCGCCTCGCGGACGATCAAAGATCTCTTGTATTATCTCTTCCGGTGGCCTTACTGACCACCACCAAGTGCGCGATTCTTGCGATTGGTATTAGGCCAACCGTGTTTGGAGTTCGGCGAGTAACTCGGTGCGGGGGGTTCGCCACTGGGCGAGCGAGTCGCGGTCGCGAATCGTCACTGTTCCATCGACCAGGGTCTGGCCATCGATCGTAATGCAGAAGGGGGTCCCTGCCTCATCCTGTCGTCGATAGCGTCGCCCGACCGCTCCTTTCTCGTCATAGAAAGTGACCATCTGCGATTTCAGCTCGCCATAGATTTCCTTGGCGATTTCGGGCATCCCATCTTTTTTGACAAGGGGAAAGACGGCTGCTTTGACCGGGGCCAAGCGGGGATGGAATTTCATCACGGTCCGCGTTTGCAGCTGGCCGTTTTCATCGGGCGCTTGATCCTCGTAGAAGGCTTGGCAGAGAAACGCGAGGACGCCGCGGTCGGCCCCTGCCGACGGCTCGATGACGTGCGGGACAAACCGCTCGCCCGTCAAGTCATCGCGATAGTGGAGGTCGCGGCCGCTGCCTCGATGCCGCGGTTTCCCTTCCTCGTCGACTTCTAACTGGAGCGGATTGGTCTTCGGATCGAGTTTTCCTTCCATGTGGCTGCGAAGGTCGAAATCCCCTCGATGGGCAATTCCCTCCAATTCACCGAATTCCCCTGGAGGAAGGAATGGAAAAGCGTATTCGATATCGGCCGTCCCGGTGCTGTAATGCGCCAGTTCCGCCGGATCATGCTCGCGGAGCCGGAGTCGATCGCCACTCAATCCAAGGTCCGTATACCAGCGAACGCGGCGATCGCGCCAGTAGCGATACCAGGCCTGCGACTCCTGGGGATGGCAGAAAAACTCAATTTCCATCTGCTCGAATTCACGAGAGCGAAAAGTAAAGTTTCGAGGTGTGATTTCGTTGCGGAAACTTTTGCCGATCTGCGCGATCCCAAAGGGGATACGAACGCGGCTGCTATCGAGCACATTCTTGAAATTGACAAAGATCCCTTGGGCGGTCTCCGGGCGAAGGAAAGCGACATCCTCTTCTCCTCCCAGCGCGCCGATCGTCGTCTTGAACATCAGATTGAACTCGCGCGGTTCGGTCAGCGTGCCGAGATCGGCGGCATCGGGGCCGAGGACGCGATCAAACTCGCGAAGGGTTGCGAGGGAGACGATACCACCGTCGTAGCGGAGCTCGTCGGCTTGCTTGGGACGCAGTTTGAAATACTTGAGCGCCCGGCGCTGCAGTTCCTCTTCTTCCTCCTCTGCCTCGGCAGACGTGGTCACGAAGATCTTTTCCTGGCCAAGGATCACCCATCTCCCGCGGACTTGATCGTAACGATAACGCTTTTTCGACTGCCGACAGTCGACCATATAATCATGAAACAAATCGTAATGCCCGCTGCACTTCCAGACCTGGGGATGCATGACAATCGTGCTGTCGAGGCCCACCATCTCATATTCGTGAGGGGCCCCTGGCGCAACGAGCAGCTCGTTATGGCCGGTGAGCATGTCCCGCCACCATGCTTCTTTCACGTTTCGTTTCAGTTCCACACCCAGCGGGCCGTAATCCCAAAAGCCTTGCAGGCCCCCATAGATTTCGCTGGACTGGAAAAGAAATCCACGGCGTTTGCACAACGAAACGATCTTCTCCATTAAGGCCATCTGCGAGTCGCCTTGCGGGGCTAGGGGTGTTTGCGGCTACTCAAAAAGGGGTCTGACCCTCCATAGGGTCCGGCCCCTTTTCGGAGCGCCCCTTTTCGGAGCGCCCCTTTTCGGAGCGGCTGTCAGTTTAGCGGTCGTGGGGATCGAGCGACCAGGGGAGTGGGTCGCGGCAAAGGAGCGTCAAAGCAAGTCTTCGCCATATCCGTCCGGGAAGGGATTGGCCAGCTGCGGGTCGATCGGCTGAAGGGCGGAGTCAACGCGCGGTTTATCCCCCTCGTCCCCGTCGGTTGCATCTCGCCCAGGAGCGGGCGGCCAGGGGATCCCCAGCAGCAGCTCGCCGGCGCTGAGCCGTTCGTACCAGCGATCGGCATCGACAAAGCTCGCACCACGACGGGCCGCCGCCCGCTGCAGGCGGTGGTCGGAGGAGACAACCGTCAATTGCTTCGGAGCGGGATGCCGCGCAATGAGCTCCTCGATCAAGTCATCCGCCTCGGGGTATTCCACCGCGTAACGGACATCGATCGAGGTGTCATGGTCTCCGGTGACCCCGGGGTCGGCGTTCCAGTGGGCATCGAAGACAAGCGTTGTTCGCATGGCAAGCTCGCGGTCGAGTAAGAGCGCGAGTTGGCGGATGAGCCGCTGCCGGGCCCGTTCGAGCCACAGGGCGCCTCGCCCGCGCCCCAGCAGATCACTCTGGTGCAGGAGGTTATAGGCGTCGATCAGGAGCACTTGCATGCTTGCCGCGCGAAGGAGCCGAGGATGAAGCCGAGGATGAAGCCAAAGCGGCCAGACCCCCGGAGACTCAAGACCCCCGGAGACTCGAGGGCGCTACGTTCCGAACTCGGGCCGCCGATACCCCAATTGCTGCTGGAGCCGATTGACGATCGAGCTGTGCATCTGACTGACTCGCGATTCGGACAGATCGAGTGTCGCTCCGATCTCCTTCATCGTCAATTCCTCATAGTAATAAAGAATGATGATCAGTCGTTCGTTGCGATTGAGACCTTTGGTGACGAGCCGCATGAGGTCTGCTTTTTGAACGCGACGGGTCGGATCCTCGCCCTTCTTATCTTCGAGGACGTCGATCTCGCGAACATCCTTGTAGCTGTCGGTTTCATACCACTTTTTGTTCAGCGAGACCAAGCCGACGGCGCTCGCCTCAGCCTGCATTTTCTCGAGCTCGATCAGGCTGATCCCGAGATGCTCAGATAATTCCTGGGTGGTCGGTCCACGCCCAAATCGAGCCTCGAGCTGCTTGGTTGCTTCGGAAAGTTTACTGGCCTTGCTCCGCACCAACCGAGGCACCCAGTCCATCGTCCGTAGCTCGTCGAGCATCGCTCCGCGAATCCGCGGCACGCAGTAGGTTTCGAATTTGACTCCCCGATTCATATCGAAGGCGTCGATCGCATCCATCAGTCCAAAAATCCCGGCACTGATCAAATCGTCCAGCTCGACGCCATCGGGGAGTCGCTGCCAAATGCGTTCTCCATTGTAGCGGACCAGCGGCATGTAATTCTCGACCAACCGATTGCGGAGTTCTTTATTCTCCGGATCGGCGCGATACCGGGTCCACACGTTTTGAATATCGTCAACCGCTGGGATCGTCGCTGCCATTAAGTCCTCCATGATCGAGCGATCGCTCAGTGCTCCTCAAAAATCAACGCACGAAAATTAGCGAAAGAACGAACCCGGCAGGGATCATCTTCGCTCGCTTCGTTCCGTCGATAGTCGCTCGCTCAGAGTCTGCACTTCCTGGCAGAAATTCCCCCAGCGACGACGATACCTTGTTTCTACATCCTGACGAATCAAGTAATCCACCACTTTCCCCGCAATCCAACCAATCGCGGAAAAAGCTACCAACCAAAAGAGTCCGGAAAGGATACAGTCGTCCGGCGATTCGCCCGAAAATACTCCTCGAAAGAGCACAGTGGCCATCGCGATTGCTCCCAAAGAAGCAGCCAGCGGACCTGCCATCGTGTCCCCTTCTTATCTTCGCACCGCGAAACCGCTGGGGCGTTCGTTTCTTCCCCAACTCCTTCGATCCAGCCACAGTCCGTTCCGAGAATCATCCTCAGTACGGACTCTGGGCTAGTTTACTTATCGGCTCGAGGTTGGTAGCGGGTTGAGCATTTTTCTCCTTGCTGGAATAGTTTTCCTCGATCGTCCATCTTCTCCCTCGGAAGGGTTTGTTTGCGGGGTGCTGATTACGGTTGATTGTGGCTCCGGTGCAAGAGCGCTGGTCCAGTTCTGCGCCCATGACCGACTCGCCACGAGCAGATCGCCCGGAACGTGCTGGCCCGTTGTCACAAAACTCATTGCCAATCGCTGCTCCGCAATCGTCGTGAGCAGTTCCCAAGGCTCGATCGCCTCATCCACCTTCGACAGAATCACCTGCTGGGCAGCAAGCGGTGCAAAAGATACGTACGTCGCCGCAATCGCCGCGCGTGAGGCACTCGCGTCAAGCAGCAAGTGAACTTGATCGGCACCCAGCTCCTGCAACCGACGATGGAGTTCCTCGATCGTGGGTGGATTACGGCGGTTTAGACCGGGGGTATCGACAAAAATTACCTCGCAGTCCGGCAGCAAATCCTCACCCCGCCTGACTCGGTCCGTCAGCGGCACACAGACAAGCGGAACTCCCATGGCTTGGGCATAAGCCTCGACCTGTTGCCGTTCGGCCGCGCGGACTCCCTGGATCGAGAGGATCCCGACGGAAGCCTCGCTGGACAAATGGAGTCCCGCTGCAAGTTTCGCCATCGTCGTCGTCTTCCCGACGCCAGGTCCTCCGACCAGCGCCACAATCCGTCTCCCTCCGCGTGGCAGTGGCATCGGACCGGCAAAGATTAAGCGATCGAGGATCGCGACTGGATCATGATCCCTCTGCAGCGTGCGAACCGTCGGCCCGCTCGACAGCCCGCCGTCGATTGGCGGAGCCGCCGGTGCCTCCAGATGCCGATGTCGCAATCCGGCCGTCACCTCGACTTGTCCCCGACCCCAAAAACGCAAGGTTCCCCCAGCCACCTTCCGCGTGTGCAGGATCGAGGCATCAGGCCCCATCTGCTCGCGGATCCGCTGCAGTGCTTGCTGCAGGTTGGCGGCGCGAAAAGTGCGAATATGCATGTTAGGCAATCCCCACCGATTCGATCACGGTATCCTGCGTGATCTCGTTAAAAGAGAGGATTCGCAAATCGGGTATACTCGACTGCGTCAGTTGCCGTACCGAGGGGCGAATCCGTGGATCGACAAGGAGGACCGGCGGGGAGCCCATCGCGACAAGCTTCTTGACCCCCTCGAGGATTTGCTTGCAAATTCCTTCCACTTGATCGGGTTTCAACCGAATCATGAGCCCCCGATCTGTATGCTCGACCCCCTCGGCAATCTTGTCCTCCAGCTCGGGGCTCAAGGCAATCACGCGGAGCCGATCCTGCGGATCGCGATAGCGAACACTGATCGTCCGCGCCAGTCGGTGCCGCACGCGTTCGACGAGCCACACGGGGTCTTTTAGCCGCCCGGCATGATCCCCGAGAGTCTCGAGAATGATCCCCAATTGCCGTATTGGGACATCCTCGCGGAGAAGCGACTGGAGAATCCCTTGGACATCCGCCAGCTTCATCACTCCCGGAATCAGCTCGTCGACCACTGTCGGCGAAACCGCTTTGAGCTCATCGATCAGATGCTTCGTCGCCTCCCGCGTTAGCAACTCGTCGGCATATCTGCTCACAACCCACTGCAAATGGGTAATCAGAACCGCACCCGGTTCGGCAAGGGTGTAGCCGTAGATCGCCGCCTGTTCCCGGCGAAACGGTTCGATCCAGACGGCAGGTTGACCAAACGTCGGATCGCGCGTCGGGGTCCCGTCGATCACTCCGGTCGTCAATCCCGAATCAATCGCCAGCAATTGCCCCGGGACCACTCCACCACGCGCGACCCGCGCGCCGCTGATGCGGATCTCATATTCGTTTTCCCCGAGCTCCATATTGTCCCGCACGCGGACCTTGGGGAGCACCAGACCGATGTCGGCGGCGATTCGATTACGGACTCCATTAATCCGCTCCATCAAATCTCCACCCCGCGCCGGATCGGCCAACGAAAGGAGACCAAGTCCGAGCGAAAGTTCCATCGGATCGACGGTGAGAAAGTCTTCAGGGCGCTTGGCGGGGGGTGCCGAATCGGCCGCTTGTTTCTGGGCGAGCGCATGTGTTTCGGCCGCTTCGGAACGCCGCGATTGGCGATTCATGGCGACTGCCAAACCAATGCAGCCCATCCCAAGAGTCGCCAGCGGAATCCGCGGGAGACTGGTTGTCAGCATCAATACCAGAAAGACCCCCGAGATCCACAACGCACGGCTATTGCCGAGCAACTGCTGCAGAAATTCCTGAGGTAGATTCGACCGCTTGGCGCTTCGTGTCACCAGCAAACCCGCTGCGAGCGAGATGAAAAGCGCCGGGACCTGGCTCACCAGTCCATCCCCAATCGTCAGCTTTGTAAAGAGACTCGCCGCCTCGGCCAATGGCAGGCCGTCGCGAAACATACCGATATAGAGCCCACCGACGATGTTGATGACCATGATGAAGATCCCCGCAATCGCATCGCCGCGAACGAATTTGCTGGCCCCATCCATCGCTCCGTAAAAGTCCGCCTGCCTCGATACCTCATCGCGTCGACGCTGGGCCTCATGCTCGTCAATCAACCCCGCGTTCAGATCAGCATCGATTGCCATCTGCCTCCCCGGCATTCCATCCAAGGCAAATCGCGCCGCCACTTCGCTGATCCGCGTCGAACCCTTCGTGATCACCACAAACTGAATGACAATGATGATCACAAAGATCACCAGCCCAATCTCGATGCGATCCCCTGCCACAAACTCTCCAAAGCCCGCGATCACTCCACTGACCCCTTCGGCCCCCGACTTCCCCGCTTCGCTGAGACTCAGCCGCGTTGTCGCCACATTGAGTACCAGCCGCGAAAGGGTCGTCGCCAGCAGAAGCGTCGGAAAAACACTGAACTCCATCGGGCTCGCCACATAGACCGTCGTCAGCAGCACGATCACTCCGACCGTGATGTTCCCCGCCAGCAGCAGGTCCATCAGCATCGGAGGAAGGGGGACGAGTATGACGACCAGGCTGCCAATAATGGCAAGTGGCAATACCAGGTCGCGAAAACGGGCAAGCTGCTGCACGATACAAGCCGATCCATCGGCAAATAGTGGGCCAAGAATTCCATCTCTTCGCTTACGGCCGGGAAGCTACTCCATCGCCCGGAAACCCGTCCAGATCGGTTCCCAGTCCAGCTGCAGGTGATAAGTGCGCGGTCTGAGAGAATGAGCGAAAAAAGGGGGGCTGGGGGGTTTGCCAGTTCGTATGGGTCGCCCGCTCATGCCCACCCGCTAATGCCCACCCCATGAACGCCGCAGCACCCACTGCAGCGTCAGGAGCGAGAACAGTCCAAGCGCCACGAGGGGATGATTCCATAGAGGCTGTTCCCCCAAGGCGCGTGTCTGCACCGCTCGTCCTGCCGGAAAACGATCGGCCTGGGCGGCGAGTCCTCGGTCGATCGCCAAAGTTTCCCCTCCGGTTTGATTGGCAATTTCGCGCAGGGCAGCAAGATCAGCACGCAGCTCGGCCAATTCCAACGAGCGGGTGACAATTTCGAAACTCGTCGAGCCCCCCCTTTTCTCCTCAGTCGTGGCGGCGCCCGCCGTGGCCAGGGGAAGGATCTCGGCCCGATAGTTCCCGACTCCTAAGTCGCGCAGCTCACCCAGATAACGCGACGGACCGTCACTCGACGCCGTCGCCCGAAAGACGAACGTTTGCTGCTCGAGGTCGGTGACCACCAATTCCACTTCCGAACCAGCGATTGCCGCGAGGTCACGGCCCAAGCGAATCTCAAACGGAATCGATTCGCCGACATAGAACCGATCCCCTGGCAGCATCAGCGCGCTGTCGCGATCGCCAAGCGACTGTGCAGTCCGCGACAAACCGCGAACGAGCTGAAGCCAATACTGCTCATAAAACCCCCCCTCGTCATCCCTCCCGCGGAGCCGAAATGTCTCGTCGGTCATTTGCAGATAGACATGCCCCCGGCCGACATACTGGCCGATGAGTACCGGGAGAGGATTGGCGGCGGGCGGCGCGGCACCCCCACTGGATGCGACACCCTGCGAAGAGACACCCTGCGAAGCGGCACCCTGCGAAGCCTCGGAAACCATTTCCATGAGGACTCGCGCACCGGGTCGCAGCGAGCCCCCTTGTGCGAGCCAGTAGACCCCTGGTGCATCCTCCCAGGCGGTGCTTCCTGCGCTCATCGCGAGCATCGGTGTCCCGCGTCCCAGCGGCGTCAATCGCCAGCGGTAGAGACCGGCCAGAGGGGGCGCGGCCGCAGCCCGCTGAAGCTCGATGGGCAGGAGTCGTTCGAGCGGGGTTGTGGCAAAGGCTCCAGGGAGCGAGTCAGGGCCAGCGATCACGACCAGCGAGCTGCCACCTTGGGTGACGAGCTCCGCAATTTTTTCCAGCCAGCGGTTTCCCAGTGCGGCGGGATCGCAATCGCTGAGGATGATCAAGTCCTGCCTGCGGAGCGTTTCGTCATCGACCGGGGGAAGCGACGCGGCAGTCAGGTCCTGCTGGGCATACTGCGGATCGCCACGCTGCAGGACGCTGGTCAGTGCCACCAGCGGCTCTTGTCCGGATCGCGTCGTTGCCCGCTGGAGCAAATGTTTGAGGAAACGAAATTCGTAACTCGGCCCTCCTTGAACGAGGAGCACGTGGTACGACTGGTCGCGGACATCGACCACCCACCCGCGCTGATTATCCTCGAGCGTCCGTTCGCCGCGAATCGGTGTGGCGAGAATTTGGACCGAGCGCTGGCCGGGGGCGGTGGCGGTAAACGTCAGGTCTGCGGTCGCCACGCCATCGGAACGGCCCTCTCCGACTTTGGACTCATCGAGCAATTCCCCTGTCTGAAGATCGACCATGCGGAGCTCGATCGGCACACCTCCAGTCCCTGACCATAGGATGCGGACAATCACACGGACCACATCTCCGACCATCGCAGTTGGCTGTCCGATGACCTCCGCGATCGCTACCTGCGGGGGTGGCAGATCACTGCCGATCGGGAGTGTAAAGACGGGAACTCGCTGCTGCTCGATTTCGCTGGCGACCTCTGCAAGCGACGCGCCCCCGGTCACGACTCCATCGCTGATCAGGATCATCGCCGCGGTCGAGCGGCCGCGCTGCGCGGCGGCGAGTTCACGGAGCTGATCCCCCAAACGACTCTCAGTGCCGCTCGCCGTCTGGGCTGCGATCCGCTCCAGCGCCAGATCGAGCGATTGTGGCAGAGGGATCGTTCGCTCGCCGAGGAAAACCATTCGGAGGTGATACCGCCGGGCCAGCTCGCTGAGCGACTCGCGACCCTCCTGCACGAGATACTTCTGCACCCTCCCCCAGCGGCTCGTGTCCCCTTGCGCGTCCTCTGCGGAGGTTGCTGGAAGCTGCATACTGGCCGACGTATCGATCGCAAGCAGAAGGTCGGGGAGGACCGTTTCATACCGCCGGATCTGCCACTGTCCGAGCATCCAGCAAAGAATCGCCACCACTCCGCTGCGGAGCATCCAGAGGAGGAACCAGCGTCCTCGCCAACCCCCTCCGCTCGACTCCCGCGGCAGATCGCTCCCGCGCCAGCTGAGTGCCCCGAGCGCGAGGACGACGAGAATCCCGCCGACAATCACCGCGACGGGAGGGAGCCACCAATCGGCGTGCAGTTCCCACTGCACACCACGCCCGGAGCTGAGCGACTCGGTTGCGAGCTCCATGATCAAAACCGCCCTACGAGGTAACGAACAAGCGTCGATTCCAGAAGCACCAGGCCGGCCGCGACCAGGAGCAACCACCACGCGATCTCGGTTCCCAAGCGGGATGTGACAGGCGGGGAAGCTGGCAATTTTTTTCCCTCCGCATCGAGCTCTGCGGCGGAGTCGAGAGCCTCCGTATCGGCGGCGGGAAGCACGTCCATAAAGCGTGTAAAAAGACGAGGGAGTGTTTCAGCGCGGACCAGTCGACCTTCCTCCGCTGGCAGGTTGACGACCGCTACGCTCCTCCCCGCGCCTTGACCATCCCCCCACCGATAGATTCCCGGCGAAGCTGCGGGACCCGCGCGCCAACGCACGCCCCGCGTCCCCGAGCGGTCGTGTCGAATTTCCAAACGCTGGTCATCGGGTCCCAGAATGTAGGTCCCCAAGTCTGCTTGCCGAAGGTCCTTGTTCCTGCGCTGAACGTTCCTGCGCTGCTCGTTCCTGAGGTCTTCACGTGAGCCGGTTCCCCAGAGCCACTGGCCAACCTCCAACTGTGCCGGTCCGGTCGGGGAAATCGCTGCCCAGGCGATGCTCTCTTGGACCAGTGGAAGGAAGACAGGCCAGGCGACAATCGCGTTCCAGGCGGGGACTGGCGGGGACTCGATCGGCCCCGGTCCCGGAGGCGTGGCAACGACGACTTGCCTTCCAAGCCCCTCGATTGCCAGAGAGGCGATTAACGGGGTCGCACTATCCAGCGGGGAATCGCTTCCTTGGATCTGCAGGGCCACGTCCCAGGCTCCAGCGAAGTCGATTTTCCACCAGCGAAAAATCGGTAATTCCAACAGCCCTGCACGGGGAAAGGAGGCAAACGAAGCGATGATCGGGCTGCGATAATCGCGCGGATCGAGCTGGACGGAGGACGCTGTCGATGTCTCCACGGCGCGCCAGCGAAGCGACTGGGGATCGATGCTCGACAGTGGCGGCAGGTCCTCGCTCGTCCACTCCATCATCCCGGCATCTGCGCTCCACTTTGGTCCCAGCCACCAGACGATCCCCCCTCCCATCTTCCCATGTTCACGCAGATGACGCTGCTGGCCGGGAGTCAGCGAGGCAGGATTGCAAAGGACCCACACCTGCCCTGGCTGCGGAGCGAGCTGCTCGAGGCGATCCTGCGGCAGCGAACGCAACTGCAGCGTCGAAGCTGCCGAGCTCCGCAGCGCCAGCTGGACAAACCGCCGGTCCTCCTCCGTGGGCCCGACCAGCAAGACCGACGACAACTCGCGGCGATCGATCCAGTGAAAGCGCTGATTGTCGGCCACCAACGCATCGTCGACCTGCAGGCGAACCTCCAACGAATGCGTTCCTGGGGATAGACGGGTCGACCATGTCACGACCTGCGACCCTCCGACCGGGACTGGTGGAAACGGCTCGACCTGTTCGATTCGTCCATCGACAATCCACTGGACCACTCCTCCTTCGACGGCCGCATCCCCGCTCAGATGTGCAATCGATGCCAAACAGTGCGTCAGGTCGATTCCTGCTTGATCGGTCCCTGGACGACAGTCGAGCGTCTGCACGCTGAGGTTGCCTGGCATCTGTTCCGCACCGCAATCCGCGACGCGCCAGACGAGAGGCTCTTCCCCTCGGGATGTCGCTCGCGGTGGGACGAGTAAACGCGTCTCCTCCCCCGAATCATCAGCACGCCACGAAGTCTGCTGCAGATCGCTGAAGAGGACGATCTCGATCGCCCCATCCCATCCTGCGGCAATTCCTTCCTCCACCCGCTCGACCACAAAGGGGATGACCTGCTCAAGCTTCATGATCCCCGCGCCGGCGCCAATCCGCTGCAGCTGGTCGATCACCTCCGCCGTTTCGTAGCTCACCTGGCCAATCACTCCGCGAGGCTCCCAGTCGGCACGAAGGACCAGTGCTCCATCCCCAGGCTCTGCGTTCTGGATCCACGTGATCGCTGCTCGTTTGGCGCGGTCCAGCGGCGTTTCCGTCGATCCTTGGCCGTCGCGCCGCAGGACCGCGCGCATCGAGGATGAAGTGTCGATCACGACAACTCGCAAGAGATTCCGCCGCTCTCCTCGTTCTCCTTCGCGAGTAGGACCGCGGAGCAGCGGGCGCGCAAGCGCGGAAGCCAGAAAGAGTACAAGGAGCACGCGAACAAGCAGCAGCAAGTTCTGCAAGCGATTGAAACGCGCGGCCTGGCGAGGAAGGAGACCTTGAAAAAATCGCATCCCTCCCCAAGGGACAACCATCCGCCGACGCTTGCGAAGAAAGTGCAAGAGAATCGGGATCAGGGCAAAGAGCCCCCACAGCAGCATCCCCCCAGCCGCAAAGAATCCCATCACCCCCCCGTCGACATTTCCCCAAGTGGTTCTCGCACCAAAGGGCCATTCCACCCTGCGACCCACAGCCGCGGCGGTCAACACCCTTCCTGCAGTTTACCACTGAACGGGGACTTCAGCGATTCGTCCAGATCTGACTGTTGGGGACGATGTTGTTGCGGACCGGTTCCGGCAGCGGACGCTGGTAGTCGCGTGGGCGAACCGAGGGATCCTCCGGCGCAATTTCTGTCGCCGGGTAAGGATCATGGACAAGCGCCTCGCTCTGCTGCTGGTGCATGGTCCCTTGCGGTCCAAAAAACCAGTCATGAGCCGAACGGCAACCAGCGGCAGAAACCAGCACCGCTGCTGCGATCAAGACACCTAATGATTGTCCCGCTGTTTTTGTGCGTCGCATGGTTTTTCCCTCCGTGGACAGAGCGTGACAATCCCCTGTTTCCGATTCCTTCTCCAGCCCCTGCGATCGCAATCCGCCCCGTTGTCTGGTACAGCTTCTGTTCCAACCGGGCAAGGTCACTCGCGGGGAAATCTGTTTCTACCGAGACTTTTTGGACCGCATCGCTGCGGTTTCTATCGGTTTGCCCTGAGGGCACTCCCCCGCTCAAAGCCTCCCCCCCGGTGAAAATCATCCCGGTCCAGGTCGGGTTGAATCGCTAACACCGACGAAGACCATGGGCCAGTGCTCCCCATGGGCGACTGTCGGCGCGATTATGATGAGCTGTTTGTGGGGTTCCCCTTGAACCGCCCGGCGTCCTGCTTTCTTCCCTTTTTTCGATTGATGGAGTTTGTTTATGCCCTCGGTTCCTCTTCGTTCCTGGCATTCCTTCGCGCTCCTGATGCTTCTGATCCTGCTAGGGCCGACGTTTGTTGGGCCGACCCTGCTCAGTGCCCAGGAACCAAATCCGCCGGATGCTCTTGGGCAGGGCAAGCCCGGAGCGCAAGTCGAACTAGCGCTGACAACCCGCGATGGTGCGTCAGTCCCCTACCTGCTCTATCTTCCCCAGGACTACGACGGAGAAAAACCGCTCCCGCTGCTGCTGTTTCTTCATGGACGTGGGGAAAGTTATGGCCCGCTCTCGCTCGTTGCCAAATGGGGTCCCCCACAGATGATTGCTCGCGGCGAGCATTTTCCGATGATCGTTGTTTCCCCACAATGTCCTGGAAACGACTCCTGGAATCGTCCGACGCAGCAGCAGCGGATCCTCGAGCTGCTCGAGGCACTGACGACGACTTATCGAATTGACCCTGAGCGGGTTTATCTCTCGGGACTGAGCATGGGTGGATATGGTTCATGGCGTTTGGCAGCCGACCATCCCGAGCGATTCGCTGCCGCCGTGATCATCTGTGGTGGAGGAGACCCGGCCGATGCAGCAAAGCTGACCCGATTACCGATCTGGGTGTTTCACGGGGATCAAGATGCTGCGGTTCCAGTGGTCAAGTCGCAGGAAATGGTCGATGCGATTCGCGCTGCGGGCGGGGAATCGATCCGCTACACAACGCTCGAACATGTGGGGCATAACAGTTGGTCTCCGGCTTATGCGCTCCCCGATCTTTATGCCTGGCTGCTCGCCCAGAAGCGCCCCACCCCGTGATCCCGATTTCGAGAAAAATCGCTGCTTTCTCTTGACACCTGGCCACCAGACTTCATACGGTCCGCTCCCTCGCCAAGCCGAGCAGAAGCCTCCGATGTGGGAATTTGTGCGGATTGAGTGGAGTAATTCGATTTTGACGGCCGATCAATAACGACACGGTGTTCGATCGACGGCACGCGATGTTGGATTGACGGCATCGAGTCGTCGATCGTTTCAGGGATAGAAAGCCATTCACTCGCAGGGGTCTAACTCCCCTGAGGAGACACGGATCATGCAGACGCTCAGCGGTAAGCGAAATGTTCTTCGGCAGCTCCTCTTCTCAGGCTGCACGGTCGTGCTCATCGGTTCCAGCGGCTGCAAGAGCGCCCCCTCGATTCCAGGGGCCAGCCTCTTTGGTTGGAACAAGGGTCCCTCGGCCGAAACCCTCGCCGGTCAAGGTCCGACCACCACGTATCCGTCACCCCCAGGTGCCAACTACAATCCCAGTGCAATTGCGTCCAATGCCGCCGGAACCGGCCCCGGAGCGAATCCCGCCTTCGGAGCGGCAACCAATGTTGCCACCAGTGTGCCCGGTTCCGCGGCCCAAGCCAACGGTTTCCCTGCCGCAGGTGTTCCTGGCGGGATGACCGCTGCCGCAGCTCCCCGCGGTGCGACGAGCACCCCGCCGGCAGGTTTCCTCCCACCGCAACCCGCCCCAGGCTCTGCCTACACGGCTGTCGCGCGAAATACTGCTCCATCGAGTACCGCGAACACCGTACCGTCCTATGCGCAAAATCCTGCTCCTGGCGGAGCGGCAGGCCTTCCACCGGGAGTTGCTCCGGGCGGCTCGTACCCTCAGGCAGGAGCGGCGGGCTTCCCCGCATCGGCTGGAGCACCCGCAGGCTATTCCGGCGTTCCCAGCTATGCTGCAGGTCCGTTCCCCGGACAAGGCCCCGCAGCCAGCACCGCCGCCCTTCCCCCCTACTCCGCCGCGGGCCCCGCTGCCGCGCCACGAGGAAATTTCGGTGCGACGGCCGCACCGACGTATGGAGCCCCGAACTCTGGAGTCACCCCCTACACGCCAGCATCCGGAGCGAGCCCCGCAGCCTATCCCGGCTACGTGACTCCCCCGACTCAGGTTGCCAACGCCGCGGGGTATGTCTCGGGACCGAGTGCACCTCAGACCGCCAACCCCTACGCCGTTCCCGGTGTCAGCGGCGCTGCTCCGGCAGGAACACCTGGTGCTCAATCGCCATCCCAGGCGGTTCCGGGAGGATATCGTCCGGGGAGCACTTCCGGGGCAACTTCCTATCCGACCACCCCATACACGACTCCGAGCGGTTCGATGTATCGCTAGTCGAATCGTCGCTCGCGGGCGGGGCTCGGAGCCTCTCACAACGCCCGCAGTTACGGGTCTCCCCAAACGATTTCCGCTGCGTCGAAGATCGGTCCTTCGACGCAGGTTCGTTTATAGTCCCATCCTGATTCGCCCTGGCGAACGCGGGCAACGCACGTAAAACAGATCCCGATACCGCACGCCATCGGTGTCTCGAGCGAGACTTCGCACGGGATATCCCGTTGCTGGGCGAGGGCGGCAACCTTTTCCATCATCTTCTCGGGGCCACAGGTCACGATTCTCGCGCGACCGATGTCGACGGATCGATCGAGGATTTCTCCGAGGACCTCGGGGACGCGCCCGGTTCGTCCGATCGAACCATCGTCGCTGCACAAGACCAGCTCCATCCCCGTCGCGCGAAAAGCATCCACGCCCGCCAGCAGATCGCGGTTTCGTGCTCCGTAGATCATCACCACTCGCGAAGCATATCCCGAACCCCGCTCCGGCGGACCAAAGCGGCGTTTGCCAAGCGCCTCTTGGGCCAGCATCAGCATCGGCGTCTGGCCCACGCCTCCGACCGCAATCAGCAGTGTCTCGGCCGGAGCCACCGAGAAACTATTTCCCAGCGGACCCCACAGCGTCACCTCGGCCCCACATCCGGCGGCAGCAAGGGTGGTTGTAAATTTCCCTTTGGCGACAAAGACAACATCGATTTCTTCTGGGTTCCCCCGTTCGTCTTCGATCACGTCATAGATCGCGAGCGCCCGTCCAATGAGTGGATCGCTGGTACGGGCCATTCGCATCATCACAAATTGGCCGGGGATACAGCGCCGCGCGATTTGCGGTGCGGCGACGCGAACTCGATAGGTGTCGCGGGCGATCGGCTCACACGAGGCGAGCGGCGCCGTAATTTGCACCGCTTGATCGGCACAGTAGGGAGGGTGAATCGTTCCTTCGCTTGCCACTTTAGTTTCCTTTTCCCTTCCTCTTCCCTTTCCCTGCTTTGCCGGGGTTTCGAGAAAAAGTCCGCGGTTCGACTCCCCGCACAATTGCTCCTCGTTTGGGCGGACCGGCTGCTTTCGGTTTCGCACTCCGCGGGGTGACCTCCTTTCGTTCCGCGCCTTTTCGTTGTGCGGTGACCCCTTTTCGTTGTGCAGTGACCCCTTTTCGTTTTGCGGTGACCCCTTTTCGTTCCGCGGTGACCCCTTTTCGTTGTGCTGCACCTGCCTGCTGCGAAGGGCGAGGCGGACGCGGTGCACGCGAAGCTCCCTGGCCAGGATCGACCTCTCCGATGACGGTCCCGAGCGTTTGGGATTCCACCAGCTTCTTCGGTTTTCGCAGCGGTACTGGGGGACGCTCGACGGGCGATTTTTGTGGTGGGATAGTTTTTCCACGCATTTCATCCTCCCGCGTCTTGACCTTCGCGCCCGGAGCGCGGGGTTCTTCTTTTGCACGTCGCGACTGGGCAACGATCTCCTCCCGCAGTCGCTTCAGTTCGACAGGGGTCACGGGACGATACGCGCCGCGGGGCAATTCGCCCAGCCGCAAGCTTCCGATCGCGATCCGCTCGAGCGACATGACCTTATGACCAAGTCGTGCAAGGATGCGGCGAATCTCGCGATTCTTTCCTTCGCGGAGCAATATCTCCAGATCGGTCGATCGCGCGCGATGGCGAAGGATCTTGGCTCCATCGACACTCACCCGTCCCTCGGCGATATAAATCCCTTGTCGCATGCGATCGATCGTCTCCTGATCGATCTTTCCTGCGACCGTCACGCGATAAACTTTTTGGATGCCATAGCGAGGGTGTGCCAGTTGCTGTGCCAAGTCGCCATCGTTGGTCAGCAAGATCAATCCCTCGCTGCTGCGATCGAGGCGACCGACGGGAAAAACCCGCTGCTGCTCTTGAATCAGATCCAGAACCCGCGTTCTTCCTTGCGGATCGCGGCTCGTCGTGACCACTCCGGGAGGCTTGTTGAGGAGAAAATAGACCAGCTTCTGCATCCGAATCGGCGCGCCATCGACACAGATTTCTGCCTTTTTCGGATCGACCTGAAAGCCCAGCTCGGTAATCCCCTTGCCATCGACCTCCACGCGACCTTCGAGAATCAGCGTCTCGCAGGCCCGTCGGCTGCCATAGCCGGCAGAAGCGAGCACGCGCTGCAGCCGTTGCCGTGCGGGAGGCCCACTCGGTCGAGGTCGAGAAAGTTTGCGTCCAACCACCGGCGGTAATCCTCCACGAGCAAAAAAAATGTCGGCAACTTTGGCGGCTAGGCCAGGAGTTCTGGAATCACGTTCCCAGCAATGTCGGTCAGGCGGTAATCGCGCCCTTCGTGACGATAAATCAGCCGCTGATGATCCACCCCCAGCAGATGCAGCAGGGTGGCATGAAGATCATGGACATGGACGCCATCGCGGACGATGTTGTAGCCAAAATCGTCCGTTTCCCCATGCACGTATCCGCGCTTCAGTCCCCCCCCAGCCATCCACATCGTAAAGCAGCGAGGATGATGGTCTCTCCCAAAATTGTCCGGCTTGATCTCTCCCTGACTGTACGCGGTCCGTCCAAATTCACCACCCCAAATGACAATCGTTTCGTCCAGCAGCCCCAACCGCTTCAGATCGGTCACCAGCGCCGCAGCTCCTTGATCGGTCTCGTTGCACTTGGTGCGGATCCCCCCCGGCAAGCCACCATGATGGTCCCAGTCGCGATGGCACAGCTGTACGAAGCGGACACCACGTTCGACCATCCGCCGCGCCAACAAGCAATTATTGGCAAATGATGGCCGACCAGGGGTCGCCCCATAGAGCGCCAAAGTCGCGGCCGACTCCTCAGTCAAATCGGTCAACTGCGGGACACTCGTCTGCATCCGAAAGGCAAGCTCATAATTCTCAATCTGTGCGGCGATGGCGGGATCCCCAAGCGTCTCCAGGGCAATCTGGTTCAGCTGGTTGGTCGCATCGAGCAGACCGCGCCGCGTTTGGGGTTCGATCCCCGGCGGATTGGAGACAAAGAGCACGGGGTCTCCCGCATTGCGAAACTGCACTCCCGCGTACTGCGCCGGTAAAAATCCACTCCCCCAGTACCGCGTCTGCAGCGTTTGTCCCCCACCACCACTGGTCAAGACAACAAACGCTGGGAGATCGGCGCTTTCACTCCCCAGCCCATACGCAAGCCAGGCCCCCATGGTCGGCCGCCCCGGTTGCTGGTTTCCTGTCGCAAAGAAGGTCACCGCCGGATCGTGGTTGATCGGATCGGTATGAATCGAGCGGACGAACGTACAATCGTCGGCAATTTTGGCGAGGTGCGGAAGGAGCTCCGAGAGGTCCATTCCTCCAGCTCCATATTTGGCAAACTTGAATGGCGAACCAACGCAGAACAAGTTCTTCTGCCCACTGGTCATCGTCGTGATTCGCTGCCCTTGCCGGACGCTCTCCGGAAGGTCCTGACCCGTCATCTCGATCAACTTGGGCTTGGGATCAAACAGGTCTAGATGCGATGGTGCGCCCGACATGAAGAGATAAATGATCCGCTTGGCTCGCGGTGCAAAATGCAATTGTCCAAGCGCACCGTCGACCCCCATTGCTCCGGGCATCGCTTGCGGGTCCACGGCACCAGCGTGGGAACTCTGCAGCGCCCCCAGCGCCAACATTCCCAACCCGGTCGTGCTCGACTGGAGAAACAGCCGGCGATGGTGCAGCCGCACCGCATCCTCATTGAATGTCATCGTTCCGATCCCTCCGCGGGGAGCTCAATTGGTAATCGTTTCGTTGAGGTTGAGAATCATGTTGCTCATCGCTGTCCAGATGGCAAGCTCGACATCATCGATCGCCGTAGGTTTGGGAAGATCCCCGACGGCAGCCAGCCCACGCGCTCCTGCCGTGTCGTGCTGGTAAGTCGTTTCGAGCTGGGCCAGAGTCCGAGTGAGGATCGCCATTTCCGCAGGGGAAGGGGTGCGGGCAAGTGCGAATTGCCACAGCCGCTGGAGCCTCGCCTCGCGGGTCGGTTCTCCTTCGCTCAGGATTCGCTGTCCAAGCCCCCGCGCCGCTTCGACAAAGACCGGGTCATTCATGAGCACCAGGGATTGCAGAGGCGTGCTGGTCTTGGCGCGCTGTGCAACGCAAAACTCGCGCGTCGGCGCATCGAGTGTCACAAACGAAGGGTAGACCGTCGATCGACGCCAATAAACATAGAGCCCTCGTCGATAGAGGTCGTCTCCTTGCGACTTTTCGTAACCGTAGCCGCTCATCTCATTGATCTCCCATGTCCCCGCAGGCTGGGCAGGCTTGATGCTCCGCCCTCCCAGTCGTGGATTGAGGATCCCGGCAATCGAAAGCGCATTGTCGCGAATCAATTCAGCGTCGAGGCGCTGCCGCGGCCCGCGTGCCAGCAAGCGATTCTCCGCATCGCGCGCCAGCAGCTCGGGACTCACCCGCGCCGATTGCTGGTACGTCGCACTCATCACCATCTGCTTGATCACCCGCTTGATATCCCAGTCACGTCGCAGATCGGTCGCCAACCAGTCGAGCAATTCCGGGTGGCTGGGGGCTTCTCCCTGCGAACCAAAATCGTTCAGCGTTTTTACAATCCCCGTTCCAAAAAGCATCGCCCACAAGCGGTTGACGGCAACGCGAGCTGTCAGCGGATGCGTGTCAGCGACCAGCCAACGTGCCAAATCGAGCCGTGTCAGTCGTGTGGAAGGAGATTCTTGTGGATCGGCTGAAGAAAGGATCGGTGGAAGAAATGCCGGCCCCCCAGGGACCACGAGCTCTCCATCGGCATCGTAGTTCCCACGGACCTTGATAAAGGTCTCGCGAGGTTTTTCCATCTCCGCCATCACCATCGTGTTGGGGATCGCGCGGAGCAATTCGTCGCGCTGCTGGACCATGGCCGCGATTTCGGCCTGGAGAGTCGCGATTTCCGTTCCCTCGGTGCGCTCGAAAAATGATGCCAGCCGCTTCGTTTCCCCTTCGCTTCGTTCCCCGGGAATTTTGCGCACAATCCGAAAAACATCCGCCGCCCCGAGCGCCGCAATCTGGTCCGCCCCGACGGCACAATCGTCAATCCGCAGCTCATCGATGCGCCCCGTAAAGGGCGTACTTGTCGGTCCGCGACGGCCAATACAAAAGGGGATCTCATTGCGAATCGTCCCCTCCAAGGCATCCTTGCGAATTGTCGCCTTGGCAAGGCTTCCGTCGATATACAGCCGCAGCCCAGCCGCTTTCCCCGATCCATCGTAGGTCAAGGCGAGGTGCGTCCAGGTATTGGCAGGTAGATCTTCATCAGCCTGGAGATGAATCACATCTTCCGGCCAGCGATGGATTAAATGGACGCTGGGACGGAGCCCATGGAACTCCACATCCCATCCCCGCGCTCCATTACCATCATCCATTTTCCCAAAGGGCGACCCGCCTCCAGGTGTCACCCAAACAAAAGCGCTCACGCTGAACGGTTGATCTTTCTCAAAGCCAAATCGTTCACCGTACTCGAACCAGTTCGTCCCGTCGGTATGGAAACTTTCCCCCTGCACTCCCTCGCCAAAGACTGGCGTCCCTTGGACCTGGGGCACAATCGCTGGCGAGTTGCTGCTCGCTCCATCGGCCGAACCATCGAGCGGGAAAGAGGCGATTGCCGCAGGCGGCTGGGGCGGTTCCCCGGCAGTTGCCAGCTTGGCCTCCCAGGCGCTCTGACGCTCCGGCAACTGGGCACGAAGATTCGCCAGCCGCTGCTGAGCCTCTTGCAGGCGACCGTCGATTTCCCGCTGCGCTGCTTCCTGCTCTGCGGTTGGGACGCTCAGGAAGGGGACGGGGTTGCGGTCGCGGACCCCATCCTTGCCATTCTCCGGAACGTTATTAAAGAAGGCATAGAGTCGATAAAAATCGCTCTGCGAAAGGGGATCGTATTTGTGGTCATGGCACTGGGCACAGGCGACCGTCATCCCCAGCCACGTGACCCCTGTCGTTGCGACACGGTCGACGACATAGAGATTGCGATATTCCGCATCGATCAATCCCCCCTCGTCGCTGGTCATCACGTTGCGATGAAAACCGCTGGCGACCCGCTGGGTGAGAGTTGCTGCGGGGAGGAGGTCGCCAGCCAATTGTTCAATCGTAAACTGATCGAAAGGCATGTTCGCGTTGAAAGCTTCAATCACCCACTGCCGCCAGAGCCACATGTCGCGAAGTGAATCATTGTGATAGCCGCTCGTGTCTCCATAACGCGCCAGATCAAGCCAGGGGAGCGCCAGGCGTTCGCCAAAGTGCTGGCTCCCGAGCAATCGATCGACGACTGTTTCAAAGGCCTGTGGCGAGCGATCGAAGAGAAACGCCTGGACCTCGTCAATCGTCGGTGGCAGACCGGTCAAATCAAGCGATGCGCGGCGGATCAGCCGTTCGCGACTCTCGCGCGGTCCTTGTGCAAGCCCTTCGGCCGCCAACCGCTGCAGGACAAAAGCGTCGATCGGATTGTGAATCTCCCCAAGGGCCAAACCCTCCCGCGGGATCGAGGGGCTCTGCACAGGAGCGAATGCCCAGTGCTCGCTCCATCCCGCACCCTGCCCGATCCACTGCTCCAGCAGCGTGATCTCCTCGGCCGAAAGCGGCTTGCCCGTCTCCGGCGGCGGCATTTGCGTGCTCGCGTCCTGGCTTCGAACCCGTCGCACCAGTTCACTCCCGGCGACGTCCCCCGCGATCACGGGCACGAGCCCCGACTGGGCCGCGCGGAAAACATGCTCCCTGTCGTCCAGTCGCAGATCCCCTTGCAGCGCGTTTTTGTCGGGTCCGTGGCAAGCAAAGCAATGGTCCGAAAGAATTGGTCGGATCTGGCGATTGAAATCAACCACGACAGCGTTCGCCGCATCCCCCCCAGCACCCGGCTCATCGGCGGAGCCATCGGGCAGCGGACCTTCAAACCCAAACGCCGCAGTTCCAAGCGATAACGCAATTGCGACGAGCGCAGCGGCGGGGACGATCCTCACATGCACCGCCGGCGTAAACATCGATCGAGCCTTTCGGGGGATGGGGCTGGAGTCTTGCCAAAACACCCATTCTAGCCGATTCGCCTCGATGGCCCAAGGATCCGCGTTTTTTCTTCGCCGCCCACCCCTGCACTCTGCCGAGGGCTAGGCGAGCCACTCGGTTTCTTCAGCCATCACCAAATCGATGCAGCGGAGAAATTGTTCGTCGAGTTCTTCCGCGGAAACCGGGAACCCTTCGCCATCGAGCCGATCCATTTCGATCAAATCGGACAGGGCATCGATCCGGTCGTGGAGGTGCTCAAGCCGTAACGCGCGAAAGTGGGATGCAGAATCTTCGAACATGGTCCAGCCCCGAAAGGGATTCTCAAACTGAGGGGGAGAGGAAACAGACTCTCCCTGCTGGAATACCTAACATGGAAATTGCAGTTCTGGTTCTCAGCCTCGCGGCGCCACGCGAAAAAGGGTGTTCCGCGCTCGATCCCTCGTGAGGACCCTGACGATCGCAACGATTGTAGGTCGCGGCGGTCATTGCGGCGGCGGTCATTGCGGCGGCATGCGCGGCGGTCATTACGGTTTCACATCGAGCGCTGCGAGGCGTGCGGTGGCTTCTTGTTCGGCGCGCTCAAGGACGGTGCGCA
>Ga0169931_10002159_pt1 | contig 32197 bp, 35 predicted proteins | sample Kivu_15m_20L_FD_129675 | JGI IMG/M metagenome (GOLD analysis project Ga0169931, IMG submission 129675) | Freshwater microbial communities from Lake Kivu, Western Province, Rwanda to study Microbial Dark Matter (Phase II) - Kivu_15m_20L... | ecosystem: Environmental > Aquatic > Freshwater > Lake...
AAATCTGTCAGCGGTGAAGGCGGCGAGGTGCGCGAGCGCTACCGCCCGATGCCTAACGGGGATAACGCCAACTCCATGATCAAGCAGGTCGCCTCCGGGCGGTTTGGCGTGACGGCGGAGTACCTCAATCAGTGCCGGGAGATCGAGATCAAGATCGCCCAGGGCGCCAAACCAGGCGAAGGCGGACAGCTACCCGGCTTCAAGGTGACGGAATTCATCGCCCGGAACCGCTATGCGACGCCCGGGGTCATGCTGATCTCGCCCCCGCCACACCATGACATTTACTCGATCGAGGATCTCGCCCAGCTGATCTATGATCTCAAGCAGATCAATCCGGACTGTCGGGTATGCGTCAAACTGGTGTCGCGCTCAGGGGTCGGAACGGTCGCCGCCGGCGTGGCGAAGGCAAAAGCCGACGTCATTCTGATTTCAGGCCATAGCGGCGGAACAGGAGCCTCGCCGCTGTCTTCGATCAAGTTTGCGGGCCTCCCATGGGAAATCGGCCTGGCCGAGGCCCATCATGTCCTTACCCTCAACAATCTTCGCGATCAGGTCACGCTGCGAACCGACGGCGGACTGCGCACCGGACGTGATGTCGTCATCGCCGCCATGCTGGGCGCTGAGGAGTATGGCATTGGCACAGCGAGCCTGCTCGCTATGGGCTGCATCATGGTGCGCCAGTGCCATTCGAACACCTGCCCTGTGGGCGTGTGTACGCAGGATGAGGCGCTCCGGGCCAGGTTTACCGGAACAGCGGACAAGGTCGTCAATCTCATGACCTTCATCGCGGAGGATGTGCGCGAAATCCTTGCTGATCTTGGCTTCTCTCATCTCGATCAGGTCATCGGACGAACAGATCTCCTGCGTCAGGTGTCACGCGGATCAGCTATGCTCGATGATCTTGATCTGTCTCCGCTTCTGGTGCGGGCCGACCCGTCCGCTCGCGTCGTCTACAAACCGACGCTGCGCAATGAGGTGCCGGACTCGCTCGATTCGCAGATTCTGCGGGACGGAGCGCCGTTCTTTGAGCGGGGTGAGAAAATGCAGCTCGACTACCACGTCCGGAATGTTCAGCGGGCGATCGGTACACGCGCCTCAAGCCATATCGTACGGACCTATGGCATGGAGGGGCTTCCGGAGGATCGCCTGAGGGTGACGCTGGAAGGATCATGCGGTCAGTCTCTTGGCGCATTTGGCGTAAAGGGGCTTACGCTCGAGGTCATCGGCGAAGCCAATGACTATGTCGGCAAAGGCCTGTCGGGCGCCACACTCATCATCCGCCCGCCATCGCTCGCCCGCTATACAGGCAAGGACAACACGATCATTGGCAATACGGTTCTCTATGGCGCGACGTCCGGCAAGCTGTTCGCCGCCGGCCAGGCGGGCGAGCGCTTTGCGGTCCGCAATTCCGGGGCAATCGCTGTTATCGAAGGCTGCGGATCGAACGGGTGTGAATACATGACCGGCGGAACGGTTGTGATCCTTGGAGCGGTTGGAGAAAATTTTGCCGCTGGCATGACTGGCGGCATGGCGTTCATTCATGACCGGCAGGCGCGCCTCGAGGCGCTGATCAACCCCGAGACGGTTCTTATGCAACCGGTGACCCCCGGTCGCTGGAGTGAAGCGTTGCGCGCATACATCGAGGAGCATGCACGGCGCACCCATTCCCCGCACGCCCGTGCGATCCTTGATAACTGGACCGATGAACTCGGCCATTTCGTCCAGGTAACGCCGCGGGATGCGCAGACGGTTCTGAGGGCCCCGGTCCAGCTGAAGGCCGCAGAGTAGGATGGGGGCGCTCCCCTGTCCCGGGCGGCGGTGGCGGGCGCGTCGAGGGATGCCGCCTCAGCGGCGATCCGCTGCGGGCCGGTCTGGCCCATTCAGCAGGGCCGATACAGTCTGAACGATTCAGGCTGATCGATTCAGGCTGAAAGATTCAGGCTGGCCGGCTCAGGCGGGCTGGTTCAGGCGGGCTGGTTCAGCTTGCCCGGTTCAGTCCGGTTTCTCCTGAGACCAGGGAGAGCGGATCATATAGCCGCCCGAGGCGACGGGAGCGGAGGGCGCGGACTGAATTGAGACCGTGTCGCTGAGGGCCGGGAGGGGAATGCCGGCAATCTCCTGGGGCGGGATGATCTGAAATCCCAGCACATGAAAGAGTGCAATAAAGCCAGCGAAGGACAGAAGCGTGGTTGTAATGACCTGCGCGATGACGCGGGTGATCAGGCCACGGAAAAAGAAGGCGGCGCTGAGAGCCGCTACTGTGCTGGCCCCAAGGCCGGTGAGGCCCGCAACCGTCGCCAGATCAAAATCCAGTCCCATAATCCTCTCCCTGCTGTACGGCGCGCCAGCCTCCCGGGCCCCGGAACGCGCCGGTGCGCCAGATGCGCCCGCCTTTGCGGATGACGCAGGAGAAGGGTAACGCAAACCGGCGTCTTTAGGAAACCCACACTCTTGGGCTGGCGGGGGTTATGGACAGGACCGGCCAGGTCATTACAGGACAGGCCGTCGGCTGATCATCCCCACCGGGACCAGGACACGGAAGAAGCCAGCAACGCATGCCACGCCTGCCGCCCCTGCCGGATCTGGCCATTGATGCGCTCGCGCCGGTCTCGCGCACCTATGGGGATGTCTATTTTTCAGGGGATGGTCTGGCCGAGAAGCGCGAGGTCTTCCTGCGCGGCTGCGGCCTGCCCGCAGCCTGGAAGGACCGCCGGCAGTTTACAGTTGCAGAGCTCGGCTTTGGTTCCGGGCTCAATCTTCTGGCCCTCTGGCAGGCCTGGCGCATCCATCGCCCCTCGCCTGCAGCGCAGCTGCATGTGATGTCATTCGAGGCCCAGCTGATGACGGCTGATACAGCGGGGCGGATCCATTCGGCCTGGCCGGAGCTGGCCGGGCTGAGCGCCTGTCTGTGCGCCAGATGGCCAGATCGCGCCTATGGCGCACAGCGCATCGTCCTCGGCGACGGCGTCAGACTGACCCTGTTTATCGGCGAGGCGGCAGCCAGCCTCAGGCAAGCTGACGGTCTGGCCGACGCATGGTTTCTCGACGGGTTCGCACCATCCAAGAATCCTGACATGTGGTCACAGGATGTGCTTGCCGAAGTGGCGCGGCTGAGCGCGCCAGAGGCGCGCCTCGCCAGCTACACGGTCGCCGGCCAGGTACGGCGGACGCTCACTGAACTCGGCTTTCAGGTCGAGAAGGTTCCCGGCCATGGCCGCAAGAAGGAACGCCTTGAGGCGCGACGCCTGCCGTCTGCGGCTTTGCCCTTACCCCCACCCCCGCCCCGGCCGCAGCGCATCGCAGTTATCGGGGCCGGTGTAGCGGGCGCCTGGGCGGCGCGCGCCTGTCTGGATCGCGGTCTTGAGGTCGATGTTTATGAAACGGCCGACAGACCCGCCGCCGGCGCCAGTGGCAATCCCCTGGCCCTTGTCATGCCGCGCCTGGATGCAGCTGACAGCCCACAGGCGCGGGCGCTTCTGGCTGCGTGGCTGATGGCCCGGCGCGCCTGGCCGGCGCAGGCCGAGGCGGCCGTGACACGGCTTGATGCGCACCACCGGCCGCGCGGCGATCGGGAGAAAGAGCGGTTTTCCCGGCTGATGAGCGACCCGCCTCTGGAGAGGTCCATTCTTTCCCCGGAGACGGATGGACTGGTGCATCATGGGGCGTTGGCCATTGATCCGCGCCGGGCCCTGCCTCTGCTTCTTGAAGGCGCCCAACTGCATGTCGGATGCACGATTGAGACGCCTGCGCAGACACAGGCGGATCTGGTCATTGTCTGCGCCGGCATGGGCGCTGTGCGGTTCAACGCCCCGCCCCTGGAGGGGCGGCTTGGACAGGTGGAAAGCCGCCCCGATCCAGGCGAGGGGTTTGCGATAGCCGACGGGGGCTATGTCGTCAGAGCGCTGGGCGAGCTCGTGTTTGGGGCAACATTCGAGGCGGCCGATGGTGGCGAGGCGCGCATCAGCGAACACGCCAGGGCGCATAATCGTGATGTGCTGGCGCGCCTGCGGCCTGACATCTGCGCCGATGGCGTATCCTCGCGCGCCAGCATCCGGGCCACCACAGGCGACCGTCTCCCGTTCGCCGGGGCAGCGGGGGCCTCGTTGGATGGAGCAGGCCGGGCGGGTGAACGCGGCGGCCCGGCCTGCCGCATGATCGGCGGACTTGGCTCACGCGGCTTTCTCTGGGCGCCGCTGCTGGCCGAGCTCATCATCTCCGAGGCCCTCGGCGAGCCTCTGCCGCTGGAGAGGCAGGTGGCCGCCTGTCTTAATCCGCAGCGCTTTGCTCAGCGTGCGGCCCGTCGCGGCCTGTCGCAGGCGCAGAGCCGGGAGGCTAAAGGTTAGCGCTGGTCTGGCGATGCGCGAGGCGGTCAATCTCCTCGGCCAGCCTGCGATCATCATCTGTCGCCAGACGCTCGAGGACCTGGATGCGCTCTTTCAGGCGGGCCACGTCCAGCTGGAGATCCTCCAGCTGCTTCTGCGCCACCTCGTCGCTCTCCCCGCCACGGCCCGCGCGCGAACGGATTTTTTCACGCTCAAGCTTATGCCGGCTGGTGATCACACCACTGATGGTGGTGATGACCACCACGACGATAATAAACTCAAACACGCCGAGGTTCATGTCTCTATCCTCTTATGTCGGCGCTGCGCAGCCGCTCGATATCATTCGCCAGTCTGCGATCATCATCGGTCACGAGCTTCTCCAGTACGGCGACACGATCCTTCAGTACTGACAGCTCGCGCATCATCTCCTGCTCGGACGCCCCGGAGACGCGCTGTTCACGCATCATGTCCAGTTTCATTTTCTGTGAGCGCAGAGCAGTGTTGGCGATGATCGCCACCATGCCGCACATGATACCCAGGATGGGGATCAGAATCTCTGCATTACTCATCTCTCAACACCTTTGTCTTCGCGCAGCTTCTCTATCTCAGCGGCCAGAGCCGCCTCGTCATCGACGCTCAGCCTTTCCAGTACGGCGATGCGCTGGTTCATAGCGATCAGGCTGGCTTCTATGGCCGCGAGGCGATCATGAAGGGCGGCGAAGCCGCCCTGGCCGGCGGCGGCGCCCGCCGCCCCTGTCTCCTCCCCGACACCCATGCCCCATCGCGTGAAGCTGTCGGCGTCCAGCCCCCAGAAGCGGGGATCAAGCAGATGATCCCACTCGCCGCGCCTTCCTCTGTCGGATGGTCTCCCGGAGCGGGCGGACGAACGGGGTCCTGCGTCCGGGTCATCTGGGTCAGTCATGCGGGCCTCCCGGGGCCTTTTCGGTCGTGTCTTCAGGTAACCTGGCGGGGCCTGCTGACGGGCTGCCGATCCGGCGGCGCCCGGTCTGCCGGCCAGCCGCGCTCGCCACGCGCAAGGCTGAAAGGGGGTGAGCGGGCATGATCTACTGCGCCTGCCCGGGCCTGAAGGACGCAAGCGGGCGCCAGTTGACGCCATAGCCGCATTCGGGCGGACACCGGCCGTCTGTCATGACCATAGAGAGCCCGTTGCGTCCGGGTTCAAACACGAGGCTTGTCTCGCCCGCAGTGAGGTGGACGACGCCAAAGCGCGCAGCCACGGCCAGCCAGGCGAGCCCCACGCCCAGCAGCAGGGCGGCTAAGGCAAGCCGTACGATCAGTCCGGTCGTTTTAGCTCCCGTGATCCCGACACCGGGGAGTTGAGCATCCGGGGTCCTAGCTGAGGTCATCGGTTGTCCCCTTGCCTGTCATCAGCGTCGCTGTCTGTTCGGTTGTCAGATGGTCTGTCGTCATCGCATTCATCCTCGCCAGCGTCGGCAGTATCCGGGCAGGTGTCCGGGGTGACCTCCGGGGAGGCCTCTGGCGGCCCGCCGCGGAGCGCAGCAGAGAGGAGCGGGCCACTGATCTGAGGCGATCGTATGGCGCAGCCTCCTGCCTCGTTGGGGCTCAGCGTCCTTCAAGATCACGAAACTCGCGGCGGAGCTTCCACTCCTCTGAGGTCACCGCACGCTCCATTCTGGCCAGCCGCTCGTCCATATCCTTGAACTTGTAGCGTATGTTGGAAAAAGTCTCGCGGGGGCGGTCTGAGACTGAGGTCCAGAAGCGCTCTTCATCCGGGCTGAGATGGCGGGGGCGTTCGGGCGCAAAGGGCGTGATAGCCCAGATCACCAGGTAGACCGGGGCGATAAAGCCCGCTCCGCCCAGAAAAAGAACCGCCGCAACGATACGGGTGACAGCCGGATCCCAGCCCATCCGCTCGGCGATGCCGCCGCAGACGCCCGCGATGACCTTCTCACGGCTGCGGTAGAACCGCTTCGGGTTCGGCGAAGATGTGTACTCATCGCGCATCAGTTGATATCTCCGCGGGAGGTCTGAACAGGGCGCGGCCGCAGGGGTGCGGCCTCCGGCTCGAGCAGTCGTTCAAGCGTCTCGATCCGACGCTCCATGGCGCGCGCCGAGCGCCAGAGGTCTTCCAGCATACGCTGATCATCTTCGGTCAGCTGGCCTGAGCTGCGGTTCTTCGAGATATAGTGGAGGATCATCCATGGCAGGATGACGAAGATACAGATGACAGCCACGAGGCTGATGATCATGCCCAGTATCAGTTCCGGTTGCATCAGACGCCCTCACCTTCCGAGCTCCGGCGCCGCGCTGGCGCCGGCGCGCTCGCCGGGCTCGGGCCCTCCCGGCGGCGTTTGATCTCGGCCAGTTCCTTTTCGATCGATTCTTCGGCCGCCAGTTCCTGGAACTGGGCCTCAAGGGAGCGGTCGCCGACATTGATCAGGTCGGCATAGGCCTCCATCTCGTCGACCTTACGTTCGATCTGGTCGTAGCGGCGCATGGCCTCGTCGACCCTGTTCACCTCAATGCGCGAGCGCATGGCGATACGGTGCTCGGCCGCTTCGCGGCGGACGACGAGCGCCCGGTGCTTGGCCTTCGCCTCGTCCAGCTTGACCTGAAGCTTCTCCAGGTCCTCCTGGCGGCGCACGGAGACCTCATCGATGGCTTTGAGCGCCTGACGGCGCCCATCGATCTCGCGTTCGGCGCGCTGCTTGGCGGCAAGGGCGCCGCGGGCGAGGTCTTCACGTCCCTTCTCCACCGCCAGTTCGGCCTTGGCGGCCCAGTCGAGGCGGGTCTGCTCAAGCTGGATGATGTCGCGTTCATATTCCTTCTTGTCAGCCATGGAGCGCGCCGCGGCCGAGCGGACTTCAACCAGGCAGTCCTCCATTTCCTGTATGATCAGGCGGGCGATCTTCTCCGGATCCTCCGCCTTATCCAGCATGGAGTTGATGTTCGAATTGATGATGTCAGAGAGACGGGAGAAAATGCCCATATCAGAACCTTTCAGGATGCCTTCCGGCTGTCAGTCTTCTTGTGAGTGTGTGCGCCGATGAGGGGGGAGGTCAGAAGACGATGCGCGCGATCAGGAAGCCGGCGATAAAAAATCCCCAGCTCTCGACCGGTCTGCGGCTCAGCCAGCTTCCAAAGCGGCCCAGTGGGCTGGGCTTCTGATAGGGATCGCGGCTGTCCGAGTAGCGCATCGTTAAGCTCCTGTTTTTCGCCGGTGTGACCCCGGCATGTCTGTCTCTGTGCAACCCGCATGCCAGTTTTTTAGTAACCATTTATATTCTTGTTTTTATGCATGTTTTAATTTTTTCGTCGACAGCTCTTCACAAAATTGGTGATTTTTGCCATTATGAAATTGGCTATTTTTACCAATTTATGGTTTTTTTCACCATATGCCAGCGCCCTCTCCACCTGAGCTGATCGGCCAGTCGGCGGCCTGGCTGGAGACCCTGGAGCGCGTCTCTCTGGCGGCGATGGTTGAGCGCCCTATCCTCGTCATCGGCGAGCGGGGAACCGGCAAGGAGCTGATCGCCGAGCGGCTGCACTACCTCTCCCCGCGCTGGGACAAGCCGTTTATAAAGGTCAATTGCGGGGCCCTTTCGCAGGACCTGCTCGACAGCGAGCTGTTTGGCCACGAAGCCGGCGCCTTTACCGGAGCGACGCGCCGCCGTCAGGGCCGCTTTGAGCAGGCCGATGGCGGAACACTGTTTCTGGATGAGATCGCGACCGCCTCGCTGCAGGTCCAGGAGAAGCTGCTGCGCTGTGTCGAGTACGGCCAGTTCCAGCGGCTGGGCGGAGAGGAAACGCTTAACGTGGATGTCCGCATTGTTGCGGCGACCAATGTCGATCTTCCAGCCCGCGCAGGCGATGGTCGGTTTCGCGCTGATCTTCTCGACAGACTCGCCTTCGACGTCATCACGCTTGCCCCGCTGCGGGCGCGTCCGGATGATGTGATCCTGCTGGCGGAGCATTTCGCACATCGCCTCGCTCGCGAACTGGAGGGTGATTTTCCTGGCTGGAGCCGGCAGGCGCTGGACGCCATGTGCGCCCATGACTGGCCAGGAAATGTGCGCGAGCTGCGCAATCTTGCCGAACGCGCAACCTTCCGGGCCATGGCGGCGCAGGCCAACGGCGCCCCGCAGGGACCCATCCGCCTGTCGGCCGATACGCTCGATCCGTTTCGCTCGCCCTGGCGGCCAGCCAGCGATCTCAGCGCTCCGCGGAGCGCATCCCCCATCAGCGCTTCACCTCCAGAGGCCTTGCCCCCCCCTGCCTCCCTTTCCGGCGGCCCCCTTTCTGACGGACCCTCGCAGGAGCAGGACACGCCTGAGAGGCCGCCCCTGGAGGATGTTGCGGGATCGGGACACGTCGACTTCAACGCGGCGGTCAGGACATTCGAGCAGCAGCTGATAGCCAGGGCCCTGGCGGCCTGCGGGCATAACCAGAAAAAGGCTGCTGGCTATCTCGGCCTCAGCTATGATCAGATGCGCGGTCTCATGCGCAAATATGGCTATGGCCGCGATCGTCGCTGAGCCAGCCTCTCCTGTCAGTTTCCCCCGTGCTCAGGGCCGGGCCTGGCGGCCGGTCCTGAGGCAGGCGCAGGATCCTCTTCGGGATGCGTCAGGGCCTGCGATCGTGGCGAAAGGCCGGCACGGTTAACCGCCGTTCGGAGAGCGCCAGCAGCTGATGGACGCTTCCGGCTCGCTCAGCACCATCGCATGTTCGGACAGATAGGCGATCTCACTTTCGCCGGTGAAACTCGCCATCTCCGTCTCCAGCGCCGCCGCCATCTCCGACATCGCCTCATCCTCCAGAGGCTCATCATTCAACCAGGCGCCAAGCATGTTGAACGTCTCTGCGTTCGTTGTGATGACACGATCGGCCAGGCTCCAGCGTCCCGTCATCGTAAAGATGACCTCCAGCAGATCCTCCTCGAGCAACATCTCCAGACGGAAGACAATCCCCGCTGAACCGTCCGCGGAATAATCAAGGCTGACGTCAGAATCGGGATCGCCGTTCAGAGATACGCTCCGGCACTCCCACAGACCTCCCGTCAGAAGACGGCCCGTATCAGCATGGGCGGCGCCTGCCGCAAACAGGGCGAGCAGACCCGCCAGAGAGGTGCGAAACATATCAGTCTCCTGTTCATCAGCCTCGCACGACAGTCTGCGGGATCCCCCGCTGCACCAGTCCGCCCGGATGAGGGGGCCTGGCGCGGACGTCGTCCGAAGGGGTCTGTCGCACGGGCGGAATATCGTCCCGGAGAGATAAGCATGGCATGGCGCGCCGGCCGCATCCAGCCGGTCTTTACAGCCCGGCGGCGACATGTGCGATGCCCCTGGGTAAGCGGCATGAGGGGGTAAGGCGCGCCAGGGGTAAGCGGCGTGGCGAAGACAAACGCCAGCGGCTCACCGCCTGGCCGCGGTCCGCCGACGGGCGATTTAGCTTGAACCCGGCTGCAGGTGGATTATCCGGCAGTCATGACAGACGATACCCCATCGATCGGCGCTATCCGGGACGGCGAGCACAGGCTGGCGGTCCGCGTTTATTATGAAGACACTGACTTCACGGGCGTTGTCTATCACGGGAACTATCTGAGGTTTTTCGAGCGCGGACGCTCCGACATGCTCCGCGTCATGGGGACCCCGCCCGGCCGCGACGATCATGGCGCATTCGCCGTCACCCACATCAGCGTCGACTACCGGGCGCCAGCGCGCATCCATGACGCACTGCTTGTCCACACGCGCTTTGAGGGCATGAAGGGCCCTCGCCTGCTGTTCCGGCAGATGATTACACGTGATGGACAGTCCCTCGCCGAGGCCGACATCGTCGCCGTGGCTATCCATCCGGACGGACGGGTTCGTAAGCCTTCAGCAATCGAATTGACGCACTGGGAGGCTTATACGTCACGCCCTCATAAAGACCGCTGAAGCCCCGGAGATTCGCCGGTATTGACCTTCATCTCGCCTAATTTCGCAACCAGACCCCTTCTGTGACATCATCAGGGCCGCATCAGCCAGCCAGCGCTGTGGCCGCCCGCTAAAAAGAGGCCCTCATGCCTGAAGCCCTGCCTGACGCCCTTGCCGCCACCCAGGACGTCTCGCTGTTCGCCCTTTTCCTGCGCGCCGATCCCATCGTGAAGGGGGTGATGGTGATCCTCATCTTCTCCTCTTTCTGGTCTCTGGCGATCGCGGTCGACAAATGGTTCACCATCGCCGGGGTGCGCGGGCGGGCCAGGCGGATCGAGGAAACCTTCTGGTCGGGCCAGCCCATGGAGGAACTCGACACCCGTATCGGCGAACGGCCCGCCGAGGCGATGGCGCGCGTCCTTGCGGCGGGTCAGCGCGAATGGCGCGACAGCCGCCGCGGTCAGCCCGGCGAGGAGGCCAACCGCCAGATCCTTGAACGCTCCAGCGCCGCTATGGACGTCGCCATCAATCGCGAGACGCAGCGACTCGAAGCGGGCCTGCCGACGCTGGCGATCATCGCCTCATCGACGCCCTTCATTGGCCTCCTGGGCACGGTGATCGGCATCATGAACTCTTTCAGGGACATCGCAGCCAGGGGCGAAACAAACCTCACCGTTGTCGCGCCCGGTATCGCCGAGGCGCTGTTCGCCACCGGGCTTGGCCTGTTCGCCGCCATTCCGGCTCTTGTCTTTTACAACAAGTTTTCTGCCGATGTCTCCGCGTTTTCCGAGCGTCTGGAGACCTTCGCGCGGGAAGTCAGCCTGCGGCTGTCGCGTCGCCTCAATGAGCGCGGAGGCGCCTGACACATGGCCATGCTGATCAAGCCCGGCAGGGGTCGCGGCGCCCGCAGACGCCCGATCGCCGATATCAACGTGACCCCGATGGTCGACGTCATGCTGGTGCTGCTCGTGGTCTTCATGATCACCGCCCCGATGCTGGCGACGGGCGTCAGCGTCACGCTTCCCAAGATCAGCGCCGAACAGCTGCGTCAGGAGAAGGAGCGTCCGCTGGTGGTGACTGTCGACAAGGACGCCAGGGTCTATGTCGGCCAGCAGGACGAGGCCATTGCCCTTAACGAGCTGGCGCCTCTGCTGCGGGCGCTTGCGGAAAACAACATGGAGAAGCGCGTCTTCGTGCGCGCTGATGAAGCAGTGCCCTATGGCGCCGTCGTGACCGTGCTGGCCCTGCTCCAGGAAGCCGGCTTCCGGAACGCCGGCCTGCCGGTCGACCCCAACCAGGCCCGGCGCGCGCGGGAGGGGGAGTGACCTGAGCGCCATGCGACCCGGCCCGCCTCCCGCTCCCCTCTTCGGCGCCTCGCTGCCTTCGGCGTTCGCCTCGCTTCTGGCGCACGCCGGGGCGTTGCTGGCCGGACTGATCATGATCCCGGTTGCAAGCTCGCAGATCGAGAGCGCACCGATGACCTATATACCCATCGAGCTGGTCACCATCGCCGAAACAACAAATATCGCACCGGTCTATGAGAAGATCTCAGAGACCGCCGAGCCTCTCGAAGCGGAGGCCGACGCCACGCCGGCGCCAGCCAGTCCTGGTGCGCCGCCCGAGCTTGAGGACACGGTGGCCTTTGAGACGCCGCGGCCCGAAGCGCCGCGGCCAGCCGACAAGCCGCAGCCCAAGGCCGCTCCTGCGCCTCCGGCCAGGACGCTCTCCAGCGAGCTGGATGATATCCTTGCAAGCGTTGCAAAAGAGCCGCCCTCGCCCCGGCGCACCGCCGCCAGGGCAGACCCGGCGAGCGCCGATCAGGGCCCGCCCCGCATCGGCCAGGGCGACATGCGGCGCATGACGGCCTCCGTAACGGACTTCATCCGTGCACAGCTGATCTCCAACCGTTGCTGGACCGACCACAGCGACATGGCCGACGCCCGCCGGCTGCGGGCCACTTTCCGCGTCTGGTTCGGCCGCAACGGTAAATTCTCCCAGCCCTACCAGCTTGTCGCCCCGGGTCGTGAGCCCAGCGGCGATATACCCCTTCAGACCTTCGTCTCGCACGCCCGGCGGGCGCTGGACATGTGCAACCGCATCGGCTGGCGGGTGCCGGAGGAGTATTTCAAACTGCCGCAGCCGCAATACATCGATATCGAATTTCTGCCCAAAATCGCCGTACAATAGCGGCGCGGACGGGGGTGTTGGCCCGTCCGCCCTGACGGATGACGCCCCGAACCAGCTGAGGAGCCCCCCATGCGCCAACTGACCCGCCTGCTGATCGCCCTCCTGTCGCTGGGCGTTCTGGCCCAGCCGGCTGCAGCCCAGCTGCAGGTTCAGGTCGTCGGGGAGGAATATGTCCCGCTGCGCATCGCCATTCCGGACTTCGGCGCAGAGGGCCCCGGCGCCAGCGAGATCGCAGCCTCCCTCTCTGAGGTGCTGCGCGCCAACCTCGCCTCCTCAACGGCGTTCGCCCTCGTGGACAAGGCGGCGTTCATTGAGCGCAATCTCGATATCGCCCTGTCCCCCACCTTCGGCGACTGGGCGGTCGCAGGCGTCGGAGCCCAGGCGCTGGTGGTCGGTAAGACCCTGATCAATCCGGCCACCAACTCGCTGAGCGTGCAGTTCCGCCTGTATGATGTGTTTGGCCAGCTGCAGATCGTGGCCCGCGAATATCAGGCCCCCACGCCCCTTAACTGGCGCCGCCTGGCTCACAAGGTCGCCGACGACATCTACACGAGCCTCACGGGGGATTCGGGCTATTTTGACAGCCGCATCGCCTTCGTTTCCAAAACGCCTGGCGAGGAACCGCTGCGCGGACGGCTCGCCATCATGGACCAGGACGGCGCCAATGCCGAGTTCCTGCTCTCCGGCTTCAGCGCCGTCATCAATCCCCGCTTCTCTCCAACGGAGCAGATGATCCTTTATGGGGCCTATGTGCCCCATCCCCTCTATCCCAAGGCGACGCTCCTGCGGACCTATCTCTATGACATCAGCACGGGCCGCCAGGAAATCCTCGCCGAGAACCCGAGCTCAATGGAGTACTCAGCGCGGTTCTCCCCCGATGGACGCTCGATCGCCTTCAGCCGCGTGGTGAACGGCAATGCGGACATTTACATCTTCGATCTGGCGCGAGGGACCGAACGCCGCCTGACGCGCGACAGCGGGGTCGACACCTCGCCATCCTTCTCCCCTGACGGCAAGCGGATCGTTTTTGAATCGGACCGCGGGCTTGGGCCCCAGCTTTACATCATGAACGAGAGCGGCGAGGCGCTGACATGCCCGGGGTCGGGGACGCGCGAGACCGCCTGCCGCATCAGCTTTGAGACGGGCGCGCGCTTTGGCGATCCGGTCTGGTCCCCGCGCGGGGACTGGATCGCCTTCTCAGTCCAGCGCCGCGGTCAGTTCGCCATCGGCGTCATGCAGCCTGATGGCAAGGGCCTGCGCGTACTCACCGATGGTTATCAGGACGAGGCCCCGAGCTGGTCGCCCAATGGCCGCGTCATCGTCTTCCAGCGCACCGCCTCGCGCGGCGCCGGGCCCAAGCTCTACAGCGTGGACCTGACGGCGCGTAACGTCAGGCGCCTGCCGACCCCGCGCGATGCGACGAATCCGACCTGGGGACCCCTGCTGAAGTAAGGTCGTATACTGACGAGTTTCCACATGAGCCGTCAGGATTTGACCGTCGCAGGCGCGCGCCGGCGGGCGTCAGATACGCAACAGCGGACCGAATGAGACGCATTCGCCAACAAAACAGCCTGTATCAAAGATTACCCGATTGCAATCTTATCGCATCTTTGCCACAAAAATGCGGAAGTGTTTTGATGCTTCAAAGGTGCATCACAGTGTGCGGCGCCTGTAAATGTTTTGCAATTCAGCCGTAGGAACGGGGATCGGTTTGTGCGCCCTGATGACAGGCGCCTGGGGACTACAACACGTTAGAAACGCCTTCAGAGAGTAAGGAGACTAAAAAGATGCGGTCATTCCGTCTGTCCATGCTTGGCGCCGCGGTGGCTTTCACCGCAGCCGCCTGCGCTTCGAACCCGCCGCCCGAGCCCGTGCCGCCGCCTCCGCCGGTGGAGACGGCTGTCGTAACGCCGCCGATGGTCACCCCGCCGCCGCCGACACCGCCGGCGAGGCCGACGGGACCGGCCGCCGGATCGCGTGCTGACTTCGCCGCCAAGGCGACCGACCGCGTCTATTTCGATTACGACCAGTACAATCTGGACGACGAAGACCGTCGCTCGCTCGCCGCGCAGGTCGCCTGGCTCAAGCAGTATCCGGCCACACGCGTGCAGATCGAAGGCCATGCCGACGAGCGCGGCACGCGCGATTACAACATCGCTCTTGGCGCCCGCCGCGCTGAGGCGGTCGTATCCTACCTGAAGGCCCAGGGTATCGCTGCTGAGCGCATCTCCTCGATCTCCTTCGGCAAGGACAAGCCGCTCGATCCGGGCCATGACGAAGCCGCCTGGGCGCGTAACCGTAACGCCTATTCGAACATCGTCGTCGAAGCGATCAGCTAAGCTGGCGTCTGCAGTCCGCCGCCCGTCCGCCTTATTTCAGGCGCGGGCGGCGGATAGCGTGTCCCCCATGAACAGCACGCAGTCGTATTCACCTCCTTCTTCTTTCGCGGCTCATGGTTCAGGGGCTCATGGTCCCGGGGCTTATGATTCCGGGGCTCATGGTTCCGTCCTGCCGCACTATCCGCCCCTCACGCGTGTCCGATCTGCGCTGGACCTGCGGGTCATGTCCGTCCGCAGGCCGGCCAGCAGGGCCCAGACCGCGCCGCCTCCTGAGGGCGCGCTTGCGTCCCGGGCGCTGGGGCTTGCCGTGATTGCGTTATGTACTCTTTATCTGCTGGCGGGCCTGTCGCCGCCCGCCGCCGCGCAGGTCTTCTCCTCGCAGCCCTATGTTGCCGCTCCCGACCCCGCCGTCGAGCAGCTGCGCGCCCGCATTGAAGCGCTCGAAGCCGATCTCAAGACAGCCACCGACCGCGCCGAAGCCCTCGGCGCCGCGCTCGGCGAAGCGCGCCGGATCGCCGAAGATGCTGACGCCGGACGACGGGCCGCAGAACAGGCGATTGCAGCCCTTCTCCTTCGCGTGGAGGCGCTTGAGGACACAGCCGCCGACGCAGCCCTGGCCCAGGGCGCCGACGCCGCCAGCATCGAGCCTGGAAGCGCAATGGCCGGCTCGGCCGCCCAGGGATCGGTCAGCCAGGGATCGGTCAGCCAGGGACCAGTCAGCCTTACCCCGGCTGGCGCCGCACCGGGACCCGGGCCGGCGGCGGCCGAGGCGGGACTGCCGGCCGATGAGGCCGGTCTTTTCGACTATGCCAAAGGGCTTTTGCTGAACGAGGCCAATTTCCCGGCCGCCGAACAGGGGTTCAGCACCTTCCTCACCCGCTATCCCAGGAGCGCACAGGCCGGCGATGCACAGTATTATCTGGGCGAGGCGCTCCTCTATCAGGACAATTTCACGGATGCAGCCGCAGCCTACGGCAAACTCATCAAGGACTTCCCGCAGTCAGCCAATGCGCCGACCGGTCTGGTCAAACTCGCCCGTTCACTGCGCCTGATGGGCAACACCTCCCAGGCCTGCCGCACGCTGTCCCTGATGTCGCAGAATTTCCCGAAGGCGTCGGCTGTGGCCAGGCAGCTGGCCAGCCAGGAGCGGCAGCAGTCGAAGTGCAGCTGACGACAGCCGGCGGACCGGGCCCGAACGCCTTGTGCGGGCCTGCGCCAGAGGTCAGCATCCCCGTCAACCGAAGAGTTGATTCGTGCGCCCGAACAGACTGATCCTTCCACTCCTGACGCTTCTGGCTGTCGCCACCGCCAGCCCGCCGGGCATCAGCCAGACACCGTCGGCCGAGCGCGTGCGCGGCGGCATGTTCGACGCCTCCGATCCGGCCGGGATCGCCCGCTTCATGGAGCGGACAGGCTACAGGGTCGAGCTCAGGGCCGACTCGCGCGGCGATCCGGTCATCGCCGGGCGCATATCGCGCAGCGACTATCTGATGCAGTTTTATGAATGCGAGAGCGGCTCGTTCTGCAATTCTGTGCAGCTCCTCGTCCAGGCGCCGCGCCCGGCCACGCTCACCGGGGATAGCGCCAACGCCTTCAATACGCGCTGGCGCTATGTGCGGGTCACCTATGATCAGACCCAGGTCAAACTGCAGATGGACGTCAACCTCGACGCCGGCGTCACCGCTGACAACCTTGAGGATACGCTCGACATCTGGCGCCAGCTGGTCGAGATCTTCGAGCGTGACATTCTCGGCGCCCGATAGCTCAGCCCCGGATCGTTCAGCACCCGACAGGCCGCAGAACCTGCAGCCCCTGGGGCTGCGCGCAAGGCAGGCATTCGCCCTGCTGCGCGAGCGCACCGGGCTTGCGGACCTTGGCCTTGCAGTCTCTGGCGGATCTGATTCCCTTGCGCTTCTGGCGCTGGCGACGGAGCATGCGCGCGCCGCCGGGTATCAGCGCCTCGTCTGCGCCACCGTCGATCATGGCCTTCGTCCGGAGGCGGCTGGCGAAGCGAAGAGGGTGGCGCGCGTCTGTGCTCGTCTGGGGCTGGAGCATCACACCCTGCAATGGCGGCCTGCTGCAGCAGGCCGCGTCACGCAGGCGCTGGCCCGGCAGGCCCGACATCGCCTGCTCGCCCTCTGGGCGAAGCAGCAGGCGCTCGGCGCCATCGCCCTGGGCCATACGCAGGATGATCGCATCGAGACATTCCTCATGCGCGCGCGGCAGGGATCGGGCTGGTATGGCCTGGCCGGACCTGCACCCTTTTCGCCCTCCCCGGTCTGGCCCGAGGGAGAAGGCGTCTGGCTTATGCGTCCCCTTCTGGCCTTCGCCCGCGCCGATCTGCGTGTCCTTCTGAGGGCTCACAACCTCAGCTGGACGGACGATCCCTCCAACGCCAATGCGCGCTTCGAGCGGGTGCGCATGCGGGCTCTCAGCGCGCGCCTCAGCCCTGCCCGCCGCCAGAGCATCATCGCCATGATGGACCGGCTGGCGGGTCTGCGCGCCTCAGTCATGGCCGAAGCCCTGAGGCTTGTGGAGACCCTTGAGGCGGACGCCAGCGGGGCCTTCATCCTGCCCCTGGAGCTGCGCGCAACGGTCAGCATGCATGCCTGGCGCCGCTTCCTCGAAGCGATGATCATGACAGCCGGCGGGACGCAGAGCGCCCCGCGCACCGCCGCCCTCGAGCGGCTGATCGGCTGGATCGACGCGGCCCACGGAGGACAAGCGGGGGGGCCGGACGGCCCGCCGGCGCTGGAGCCTGAGGGGCCCCTCAGGCCCTCAGCGCTACGGCGCACCAGCCTCGGGGGGGCGATCATTGGCGTGCGCGCCGGAAGGCATCTTGTCTTTTCCACCGCCCCGCCCCGGCGCGGACGACCCTCCCCCCCGAAACAGCCGGAGGATGGCGATCCGGACAGCCGGAGGGCCCGGGCGCGGGCGCTGCTGGCGCCGTGGGACCTGCGCCTTCTGGCGGTCTGATGCGCCTGCAACCAGCAGGGGAATACCGGGGGCAGGCGAAAAGACGCAGGAAAGTGACAGCCGCTTAACGGTTCAGCACTCGTTTTCAGGCAGTCTCCGACTTATGTTATCGGGCTACTAGCCCTCTGAAAGGCCGCATTGCATGAACATGCGCAATATGGCGCTCCTCGGCGTCGTCCTCTTCCTTCTCATCGCGCTGGTGACGGTGATGACCTCCTCCTCGGGATCCGCCGGGGCGCGGGAGATCAGCTATTCGGATTTCCAGGCCCAGGTCGATGCGGGCCGGATCAAGGAAGCCACCATCAAGGGCAACCGGGTCTCCACAACGGTGGATGGCCAGCGCCAGGTCGCGGTGTTCCGCGAGATGGAGCTCGATTTCGCCAGCCGCCTTCAGCAGAAGGGCGTCAATGTCAGGGTTGAGGATGCAGAAGCCGGCGGGACAATACTGGGCTATATCATTTCCGCACTTCCGCTGATCTTCATCATCGGCCTGTGGTTCTTCCTGATGCGCCAGATGCAGGGCGGCGGCGGCCGCGCCATGAGCTTTGGCAAGTCCAAGGCCCGCCTCCTCACCGAGCGCCATGGACGGGTGACGTTCGAGGACGTCGCCGGCGTCGATGAAGCCAAGGAAGAGCTTGAGGAGATTGTCGACTTCCTCAAGGACCCTTCGAAGTTCCAGCGCCTGGGCGGCAAGATCCCCAAGGGGGCGCTCCTGGTCGGCCCGCCCGGCACAGGCAAGACCCTGATCGCCCGGGCGGTTGCAGGGGAAGCGAATGTTCCTTTCTTTACGATCTCCGGCTCGGACTTCGTGGAGATGTTCGTGGGCGTTGGCGCGAGCCGCGTACGCGACATGTTCGAGCAGGCAAAGAAGAATGCGCCCTGCATCATCTTCATCGATGAGATCGACGCAGTCGGCCGCCATCGCGGGGCCGGCCTTGGCGGGGGTAATGACGAGCGCGAACAGACCCTCAACCAGCTTCTCGTCGAGATGGACGGCTTTGAGGCCAATGAAGGCATCATCATCATCGCCGCCACCAACCGGCCTGACGTTCTGGATCCGGCCCTTCTGAGGCCCGGCCGGTTCGACCGGCAGGTGACCGTCGGCAATCCCGACATCGTCGGGCGCGAGAAGATCCTGCGCGTGCACATGCGCAATGTGCCGCTCTCCAAGGATGTCGAGCCGAAGACGATCGCGCGCGGCACGCCCGGATTTTCCGGGGCTGACCTCGCCAACCTCGTCAATGAGGCGGCCCTTCTGGCGGCTCGCCGCGGCAAACGCTCCGTCTCCATGCGCGAATTTGAAGACGCCAAGGACAAGGTGCTCATGGGACCTGAGCGAAAGTCCATGGTTATGTCGCAGAAGGAAAAAGAGCTGACAGCCTGGCATGAGGCGGGTCACGCCATCGTCGCCCTCAACGTCCCGGCCTCCGATCCGGTTCACAAGGCGACCATCATTCCGCGCGGCCGGGCCCTGGGCATGGTCATGCAGCTGCCCACCGATGACAAGCTGTCGATGAACAAGACCGAGATGGTCTCACGCCTCGCCATCCTGATGGGCGGACGCGTCGCTGAGGAGCTTAAATTCGGACCCGAAAAAGTGACCGCCGGCGCCGCCTCCGATATCCAGCAGGCCACCCGTCTTGCCCGCGCCATGATCACCCGCTGGGGCTTTTCCGATACGGTCGGGCCGATCGATTATGCTGAAGACCAGGGCGAAGTGTTCCTCGGCAGCCAGCTGGTGAAGTCGAGCCATGTCTCTGAAGAGACCTCGCGAAAGATCGAAGAAGAAGTGCGCAAGCTCGTGGTTGGCGGCATCGAGGATGCCCGCCGCATCCTCACAGAGAAGCAGGCCGACTGGACCACGCTGGCCGAAGGGCTGCTGGAGTATGAGACGCTCACAGGCGAGGAGATCAGCGACCTCATCAGCGGCAAGCGGCCTGACCGGCCGGATGACACTCCCACCGGTCCGACATCGGCTGTGCCCGTCATCACCCGCAAGCCAAAATCCGAAGGCGGCTTTGGCGCAGAGCCCGAACCGCAGCCGGGCTGAGCCCTGCCACAGCGCCATGGGTTTGCCGCGGGGGGCGCGCGGCCGTCCGTCTGATCCCCGGATCACGGCGGGGCCGGCCGGCCGTTCGATGATCGCCGTCCTCTCCGCCTGTAAGTGAGCCTGCCTGTGTCAGGCTCATCACCGCCCGGACCAGGCTTTGGGAGACGAGGCTTTGGGAAATCAGGCCGTGGGAGGTGATGCATGTCACAGAACACGTTGGAGATGGCGTCTGTGGCTGCTGCGACCTCGCGCGCCTGCCTGTAGGCGCTGGCGGACGCGGCGGGCTCTGATACCGTCCGGATATTCGCCTCACACCCGACCCAGCAGGGGATCAGCCGATGACATCAGCTCGCGCCGCCGCCTTTGGCGCCCTTTGTGTTCTTGCAGCCCCCGAGGCCCTTGCGCAGGCCAACTGGAACACCCCGGCGCAGCCCTATCATGTCATCGACAACATCTATTATGTCGGGACCGAGGGGATCGGGGCTTATCTCTTCACCGGACCTGAGGGCCACATCCTTCTGGATGGCGGCACGCCCGAGGGCGCCGCCATCATCAGGGCCAATATTGAAACGCTCGGCTTTTCTCTTCGTGACATCCGGATACTGCTCAACAGCCATGCGCATTTTGATCACTCAGGCGGACTTGCCGAGCTGAAAGCCGCCACCGGCGCGCGCCTTTATGCGATGGAAGGTGACGTCTCGGCGCTGGAGGGCGGCTTTTATCTGGGCAGTGAAAGCGTTGAACGCCTGAAGGCGCCGCCGGTCAGCGTCGACCGGATCCTTCAGGACGGCGATACTGTGGAACTGCCGGGCATCCGGCTGACAGCGCATCTGACGCCGGGCCATTCGCGCGGCTGCACGTCCTGGGGCGCAACCGCCCGCCATGCGCAGACGCCCTATGAGGTTCTGGTGTTCTGTTCAGCAACCGTCGCGGCCAACCGGATCACCCCGCCGCTCCAGTATGAGGGGATTGTTGAGGACTATCGCGCGACGTTTGCAAAGGCGAGGACCCTGCGCGTGGATGTTCCCCTTGCGCCTCATTCGGAGTTCTTCGGGCTTATCGACAAAGCCAAACGCGCAAAAACCACGACGCCCGGCAATGTCTTCATCGATCCGGAGGCCTTCCAGCCTTTCATCCGTGACCTCGAGACGGCCTTTGAAACGACCCTCCGGCAGCGCACCGAAGCGGCGGGAGGACGCTGATGATCCGGTCCTGCCTCATTGCAGCGCTGCTGCTTATCCCGGCCGGGGCGATCGCTCAGCCTGGCGTTACGCATCGTTTTACCGGACCTGAGGGGCTTGAGGCCGAGATCCACACCCTGACAGGCCGCACCGGCCCCTTCCCGTCCATGCTGAGGCTGGCCGGAGAGGTCCCTTCTCAGCTGACCTTTACCGACGAGATTGATCTCAATGATACCGAGTTCCTGGGTAATGCGCGTGAGGCTGTCATCCCCGGCGCGAAGGGCCCTGTCGCAATTTTTCAGGTGATGCCGCGCGAAGGCGTTGATTACAGCAAGACGATGACCGACCTCTGCGGCGGGCATCGGGGCATTCCTTTTATTGGCCTCGAAAGCCAGGCCGGCTCTATCCGCTATAAGGGCTTTGACGGCAAAAGCCCGGCGCGGCTCTATATCCTGGAAGAAACCTTTGCGCCCGGCCGGCTTATCCTGCGACTGTGCGGCGTCATTGCGCTTAAGGCCAGATGAGGGTCCCGGCAGGGCCATGCCCGGGCGCGCTCACGGCTTAACTGTGCTCCTGATCCTCGGAAATAAGCGGGGGCGGGAGGCAGGCTCAGAGATGGCGTTGCGGCATGGGCGGGGTCGTATAACGCCCGGCCATGAGGTTCCAGTAAGCCCATGATCGCGGGTCGTAGATGCCCGGCGGTGCAGTATCGAGGAGGAGGCGCAGATCATCCTGCGTGATCTGGCTCTGAAGGGCCCTCACATCGTCCCTGCCGCCATATGTAAAGATGTGGGCCGCAAGCCGCGCAGGATCCTTCAGCGCCATCTCCGGGGGTTCGAACCAGACGCATCGCTCTGCAGCTTTCCGGAGCTCGTGGGTGAGAACCAGTTTCATGGCGCCTCGGATCGTCTGTCCCATGCCTCGTCCTTAGCAAGCTGGAGGACCGGAAGGGAACTCAGATCCACGCCGCGTACGGCCTCCTGAAGGCGTCGCTTCAGCGGCTCTGGCAGAGTAGCAGGATTACCGTCTGCAAAGTATGCCAGCGCCTTGAGAGTTATCTGCGGATTAAACTCTTCCCCGAGCAGAGCGCAGGCGGCGGCGAGAGCCTGTGTCAGGCTCAGTCCTGACAGGATCAGCGCATCAAGATCACTATAGTCCTTTGCCTCGGCGCGCTTCTGGACCACATCCGCCTTCATGCCAGCAAGATCGATCAGACTGGCAATTTTGAGATGGATCTGCGGGGCTACGACCGGATCTTCGATACGACCAGGCCAGGGCGTTGCAAAAAAAGATACAAGGACCGGTCCTCCGCGATCGACACGCACCGTGAGCGTATCGGCCTGGCGCTGGATCACCTCAGCGCCTGAGAGAAAGCCAACAGAACGTAAAAGGTGGTCCGGATCGAAACCGGTCCTGCCGAAGAAGTCGAAATCGACGCTCTCGCGGTGTCCCAGATGCAGCGCAATGGCGCCTCCGCCATAAAGGGTGAAAGCAGGAGGTACATCGCCGAGTTCGTTCCACAGACGTCTCTGCGCCGCAGGAAGCGTGTCGAGCCTGGGAGTGAAGGAAGACGTTGCCAACATAATGGCGGCAGAATAGACTAATTCATTGTTTTTGCCAAGCTTTTGAGTATATTTACCGGGTAAATCCGGACCCGGCGCCGGGCACAGGATCTGCGTGCATCTGTCGATGGGTGGACGCGCGCGTGTTTGCATACCGACAGCTCTCACAGACGCATGTCTGGCTAGCGTGCGTCCTCATCCGCCTCGAACAGCGGGGCGGAAACACTCGCCGGCGCCCTGAGGCCAACGCGCTCCCAGGCCTTCGGCGTCGCCACCCGCCCGCGTGGGGTTCGGATCAGAAACCCCTGCTGCATGAGATAAGGCTCAATCACCTCCTCGATCGCATCACGCGCTTCAGAGAGGGCGGCGGCCAGGGTATCCGCACCTACGGGGCCGCCTGAGTAGGTCTTTACAAGCGCCTCAAGATAGCGCCGGTCGAGCGCATCAAGCCCGTCCTCATCCACTTCGAGGCGGGCCAGCGACATCGCAGCGCCGCTCTGGTCAATACGCAGGCCGGCGGCTTCGCAGAAATCACGCACCCGGCGCAGGAGACGCACGGCGATGCGCGGTGTCCCGCGCGAGCGGCCGGCGATTTCTTCAGCGCCATCGGCGGTGATGTCGGCGCCGAGTTTGTGACCGGCGCGGCGCAGGATCGCGCCGAGTTCCTCGCGGGTGTAGAAATCAAGGCGGACAGGTATTCCGAACCGGTCACGCAGAGGCGTGGACAGGAGCCCTGCGCGTGTCGTGGCGCCGACAAGCGTGAAGGGCGGCAGATCAATCTTGACGGAACGGGCGCTGGGCCCCTCGCCGATAATGAGATCAAGGGTGTGATCCTCCATCGCCGGATAGAGGATTTCCTCCACATGCGCCGGAAGGCGATGGATCTCATCGATGAACAGGACATCGCGCGGTTCAAGATTGGTCAGGAGGGCCGCCAGATCGCCGGCCTTTGCGATCACCGGCCCCGACGTTGAACGGAAGCCGACCCCCATCTCGCGGCTGAGGATCTGGGCCAGGGTCGTCTTTCCAAGACCCGGTGGACCGGACAGGAGCACATGATCAAGTGCATCCCCCCGCTTGCGCGCCGCCGATACGAAGATCCTGAGATTAGCCTTCGCGGCGGCCTGGCCGGTAAACTCATCGAACGCGTTCGGCCTCAGGGCGCGATCGGCCCCTTCGCCAGGCTGGCGCTCAGGATCGGTGATGTCGCGCGCGTGCGTCATGGCGGGCCCTCAGGCTGTCTCGTCGGGCGCATGCGATAGATCAATGCGCCCGGTGACTGTTTCTGGCGCCGTTCGGGCAGGAATGGAACAGTTGAGGAACATATCCTGCCTCAAGGAGCCGCCGTCATGAATAAGCCCCCTTACGGGCCCTGCTCCGTCCCTCCCGAGCCGCCGGGGCTGAGGACAGCCGCGATCTTCATGCCAAGAATGATCGCAGCGAGAACGAGGGTCACGCCATTGGCGATGATAATCGGCCACTGCCAGGTCAGAAGACCGTAGACGCCCCACAGGACAACACCGGTGGTAAACAGGACATACATGCTGAGCGAGATCGCCTCTGTCTGGCGTGACCACACGACTTTCAGGGCCTGTGGAACAAAGGCGAGGGTCGTCATAACAGCCGCCAGCGCGCCGATCGCTTCTGCAAGAGACATGACCTGCACCCCCCTGAACAGCCATCTGACTCCCCGCCCCGCCGCGAGTCGCCAGCCAGCGCCGGCATGTGCTCCGGGAGCGGAGCTGAGGCGGCTGCCAGGGCCTTTGCCCCGAACCCGGGGCCAGCGCTATATGATCCGGCCCCTCAGGGCCGGCAACCGGGAAATGGCGGTCAGATGATGTATCCTGGAACCTTCCCCGGCGGCCTGCCGCCATCAGCCTCCGATGGCGCCTATAAACGCTTTGTGCATATGCGGCGGCTGGCCAACGGCCTTCTCATCATGATGATGCTGCTGTTTGTGTTCTGCCATATCTGGGAGCCGCCCGGAGAAGACTGGGACATGGCCTGGCGTTTTGTACGCGCCTTTTCTGAGGCGGCCATGGTCGGCGGGCTTGCCGACTGGTTCGCCGTCACGGCTATTTTCCGTCAGCCGCTGGGACTGCCCATCCCGCACACCGCGGTGATCCCCAACAACAAGGACCGCATCGCCGAGGCGGTCGGCCGCTTCATCGCTGATAACTTTCTCAAGCCCAGCCTTGTGGCCGAGCGGGTCAAAGACAAGGACCTGTCCGAAAGCGTCGGACGCTGGCTCGCCGAGCCCGGGCAGGCCGGCGCCCTCGCCGGCGGGCTGGTCTCGGCCATCCCGGCCCTGCTGGACGCCCTTGATGATGAGACGGTGGCGGCCTTCCTGCGCGAGCAGGCCTCCTCAGCCTCAGAAGGCGCGCGCATCGCGCCGGCGTTCGGCTCGGTCCTGGAAGCGCTCGCCGAGCAGGGACGCCATCAGGCGATACTCGATGCGCTCCTCACACAGGGCTACCGGCTGCTGGAGAGCCACCAGGACAGGATCCGCGACACGGTGCGTAACCGCTCGGGTTGGCTGATGCGCTTCATCAGCGCCGACCGCAAAGTGGCTGACGCTGTCATCAACGCCCTCAGCGATCTTCTTTACGAGATCGCCGCGGATCCAGACCATCCCCTGCGCCTGCAGCTCAATCAGATCGTGGCTGAGTTTGCGGAGAACCTGCGCACCGATCCGGCGCTTCAGGCGCGCCTCGGGTCATGGATCAGGGAGGCCTCGTCCCACCCGTCAGTGACTACAGCCCTGAACGCCGGCTGGGTCGCATTCAAGTCCGCCCTGCGCCAGGACTGCCTCAACCCCTCCGGGCGTCTGCGCAGCTGGATTGACACGGCCCTGCGTAATCTCGGAGAGGGCCTGATGCGCGAGCCGCAGGTGCGCTCAGCGCTCAATGTCCGCCTGAAAGGGCTTCTGGTGGAACTGGCCGCGCGCCATGGCGAGGATGTCGCCAGCCTCGTGTCTGAGACCATCCGCAAATGGGACTCCCAGACCATTGTCGATAAGCTTGAGATCAATGTCGGGCGCGACCTGCAGTACATCCGGCTCAATGGCACGGTCATCGGCGGCATTGTCGGCCTTATCCTGCACATCGGCGCAGAGATTCTTTAGCTGGCCGGGGCAAGGGCCTTAAGCGCAGCACGGATGAGAGCGCTTTCGCCAGCCTCCTCGCCCGCATCGCGCATCGCCTGGGCCACGGCGCGCGCCGCATCGGTCTGGCTGTAGCCGAGATTGATGAGGGCGGACATCGCCCCGGCGCGCGCGCCCCCGTTTGCTGTGACGGGCGCTGTGGCAGGTTGAGCCGACAGAGCGGCGAACAGGCCCATCGGGGCGGGCTTGCCCCTGAACTCGGTGACGATGCGCTCGGCGAGCTTCTTGCCAACGCCGTTGGCGCGGCTGAGCTGGCCCGTATCGCTGAGAGCGATGGCGTCCATCAGCTGCGCGGGGCTCAGCGTATCCAGAATGGCCAGGGCGATGCGGGCGCCAACGCCCGGGGCGTCCTGCAGGCGGGCAAACCAGACGCGCTCTTCGCCTGAGAGAAATCCATAGAGGCGGATCAGGCTCTCCGACATCTGCGTCTCAACGAAGATCTCCGCTACCTGCCCGACCTGCAGCCGGGCGAGCGTGCGCGCGCCGGAATGGACCAGATAGCCCACCCCGCCCACATCGATGAGCGCCTGGCCATCCCCGATGGCGGCGATGCTTCCACGCAGACGTCCGATCATGTGAGCGTTCCGTTCATGCCAGACGCCGCAGGCCAGAGGCCGGACGGTGATGGGCGCTGCAGATGGCGACCGCCAGGGCGTCAGCTGCGTCGGCAGACACCTCGCCGGCCCGCGGCAGAAGCCGCCGCACCATGAACGCGACCTGGCTCTTATCCGCCCCGCCGGTTCCCACCACGGACTGCTTGACCTTGCGGGTTGCGAATTCCGATACCCGGAGACGGGCCGCCGCCAGGGTCGCCAGCGCCGCCCCGCGCGCCTGGCCAAGGAGAAGCGTTGAGCGGGGATTGATATTGAGGAATGTTTCCTCAACCGCCGCCTCGCCCGGGTCATGCTCATGGATGACGGCGCGCAGCCCCTCGCACAGCGCGCCCAGCCTTACAGCGAGGTCATCATCTGTCTCCGGAGCAATGACGCCATGGGCGATCCAGGACAGGCGCGGGCCATCGACGTCAATGACGCCCCAGCCGGTCCGCCGCAGGCCGGGATCAACGCCCAGGATACGAATCATCTGGCCCATCACCCCAGCCTCGCAGACATCGAACGGATTGAGAACATGGCCCCAGAGAACGGCAGGGAAGTTAATGCGACGGAAACCAAGCTGACCGAGCTTCGGCAACATGGCTGATTTCATGAAACTGACACGCAGGCTCGCCCTGATGTCGCTGGCCGGAACGCTGATCGCCCCGCGGGCGGCCGCCTCCGGAGAGGTGCGCTTTCCCATGCAGATAGCCTGCATGCGCACAGGCCCTGAAGGCTTCCTCGCAATCCGCTCGGACGAGCAGGTCTACTGGTCGGGCCTGCGCATGCGCCTTGGAGGACTGACAGAGAGCCTCACGCCCGTTCAGCCCGCCGACATGCTCGGTCAGACCCTTGCTGCGGTCGAGGGGGGCGCGAGCTGCGCCCTGATCGCCCGCGAGGCGGCCGTGCGCCTCGGCTTCAGCCACGTCCTCCTCTATCTCAGCCATGACGGACAAAAGCCCTACATCTCCCGAGGCGACTGGCTGGAGGATCTCTTCGAGGCCATCAGCCGCCCCTTCGCCCCGGATGGTCATGCGTTCGCGGAGGCGCACTTGCTCGATATCGGGGGCGGCTCGCCCATCGCCTCAGCCTTCGCTGACGCCCCGCCGCGCAATCCTCTCAACCCCTTCGATAATGGTCGCAATCCGGAGCGGGAGAGCCTTGTGCGCCTGATCGCAAGCCTTGAGCTCAGTATCCAGGATCTGGCGCGCCCGGCCTATGAGCAGCAGCGCTCGATTGCCGATTAGGCCGGAGCGTCCCTTTGGGAGCAGGCTCAAAATCGGGTGAATTGGGCTGGCCGACCCTGTGATCCCCGCTAAAGTCCGCCCGGCTGTTTCCGGAGGACCTGATGGCGGTTAAGCTTCTTCTTTCAATAAGCGCGTTTGCACTTCTGGCCGCCTGCGGCCCTGCTGAAGACCTGTCCAGCGTTCCGTCCGCCGCCTTTGATGAGGCGACGCTGTCAGAGTTATCCGGCAACCCGCTGCTGGCCGAGTGGAGCGGGCCGCATGGCGGCCAGCCGGCGTTTGACAAGATGGACCTGGCCCGCCTGAAGCCGGCGATCGAGGCGGGCATCCGCGCCCATCTGGCGGAAATCGACGCCATTGCGGGTAATCCTGCCCGCCCCTCCTTCGCCAATACGATCGAGGCGATGGAGCGCGCCGGCGAGCCGCTGGACAGGGTCATGACCTATTACGGCATCTGGGGCTCGAATATGTCGAACCCGGAGTTCCGCGCGCTGCAGGCCGAGATCTCGCCCCTGCTGGCGGATTACTCCACCCGCATCATCCAGAATGAAAAGCTCTTCGCCCGCATCAAGACGCTGCATGAGGATAAGGAGCTTAAACTCTCCGCCCATCAGAAGCGCCTCCTGGATATCACCTATGACCGCTTCCAGCTGCAGGGCGCCGAACTGACAGGCGAGGCCCGCGAGCGCTATGGCGCCATCAACAAGAAGCTGGCTGAGCTGCATACAACATTCTCGAACAATCTTCTCGCCGATGAGGAGGGCTGGGTGACCTATCTGACCCCCCAGCAGCTGGGCGGGTTGCCGTCAGGCTATATCGCCGCCGCCAGGGTCGCCGCCGAGCAGCTCGGCAAGCCCGGGCTTTACGCCGTCACCAATACGCGCTCCTCCATGGACCCGTTCCTCACATTCTCCACCGAGCGCAAGCTTCGCGAACAGGTCTGGCGCAACTATTACAGTCGCGGGGATAATGGCGATGCGCACGACAACAACGCCGTGATCGCCGAGATCCTGAAGCTGCGCCATGAGCGCGTGAACCTCCTCGGGTTCAAGACCTATGCCGACTGGCAGCTGCAGGACAACATGGCGAAGTCTCCGTCTGAGGCGAGCGCTCTGATGGAGGCGGTCTGGGCGCCGGCTGTCGCACGGGCGCGCGAAGAGATTGCCGACATGCAGGCCCTGGCGCGGTCCGAAGGCGCCAACATTACGATCGAGCCCTGGGACTACCGCTTCTATGCCGACAAGGTTCGCAAGGCGAAGTACGCGCTCAACAGCGAGGAAGTGAAACCCTATCTGCAGCTCGACAAGCTGAGCGAGGCCATGTTCTTCGTCGCCGGCGAGCTGTTCGGGATGAACTTCACGCGCGTGCTGGATGGAACCATTCCTGTCTTCCACCCGGATGTCGGCGTCTGGGAGGTCACGGACAAAGCCTCAGGCCGGCATATCGGCTACTGGTATCTGGATCCCTATGCCCGCCAGGGCAAGCGCTCGGGCGCCTGGGCCTCAAGCTACCGCTCCTATTCCACATTTGACGGGCTGGAGACGGTGCTTTCCTCGAACAACTCCAACTTCGTGAAACCGGCGCCCGGCGAGCCTCTGCTGATCTCCTTTGATGACGCCGAGACCTTCTTCCATGAATTTGGCCATGCGCTGCATGCGCTGTCGGCTAGAGTTGAATATCCCGGCCTCAATGGCGGGGTACGCGATTACACCGAGATGCAGTCGCAGCTGCTCGAGCGCTGGCTCCTGACCGACCAGGTGGTCGACAGGTTCTTCCGTCACTACCAGACGGACAAGCCCATGCCAAAAGAGCTGATCGAGCGGATCGAAAAGGCGGCGACCTTCAATCAGGGCTTTGAGACGGTCGAATTCCTGGGCTCGGCCATTATGGACATGCGCTATCACACGATCGATCCAAACGGCCTTGATCCGCGCGCCTTTGAGAAAGAGGAACTCGCCAAACTCGGCATGCCCAGAGAAATCCCCATGCGGCATCGCTCCACCCAGTTTGGGCACATCTTCTCCAGCGAGGGGTATGCGGCCGGCTATTACGGCTATCTCTGGGCGGACGTACTCACCGCGGACGCCGCCGAAGCCTTCCGCGAAGCGCCGGGCGGCTTTTATGACAAGGACGTTGCAAAGAAACTGGTCGACAATCTCTTTGCCGTTCGCAACGCCGTTGACCCGAGCGAGGCCTACCGCGCCTTCCGGGGGCGCGACGCCACCCGCGATGCGCTCCTGCGCGCGCGTGGGTTTCCGGTACCTGACACGACGGCTGATTAAGCAAGGAGCCGGGGACGGCCCCTGCCTCCCGTGTTGAGGCGCGGGCCGTCGGCCCGCCGGGGCGGCCTATCATGGGCCACCCGGCGCAGGGCCCCTTGCCCCCTCTGCGGGAGGTTACGCCTGAACGGGGACCTGCCTGAGGGCGCGCAGGTCCAGGTCGGGGGCGCCAATGGCCATCCGGCAGGGACCGCCAACTTAGGGACGGCGGGATCACGGCGATGATCAGCGCCTGCGCGTCCGGCGCGGCCGCCGGGAGGGTCCGTTGAACCAGTCGATCACGTAATCGATCGCATCTTCGTCAGCTATACCCTCCTCGGTGCGCGTCCGGTTGCGGCACGACCACCCCTCGCGATGGATCGTCTCACGATCACCGCTGATCAGATGATGCCAGTCATAGAGGTCGCGGCCTTCATGGACGATCCGGTAGGCGCATGTCTGCGGCAGCCAGTCGACCGTCTCAACGACTTCAGGAGTAAGTTTAACGCAGATCGGCACATAGGTCTTGCGGTTAGGATAGTCCTTGCACTGGCAGGTCTTCGTATCGAAGAGCTTGCAGTGCAGACGGGTCACAAAGAGCTCGCTGGTCTCTTCATCCTCCAGTTTGACAAGACAGCACTTACCGCAGCCATCGCAGAGGGATTCCCACTCTCTCTCCGACATCTCCCGCAGGGTCTTGGTTTTCCAGAAGGGTTGCTCGCTCATGACATGGGTCTTGAAAAAAAAGGGCCTCAAACGAAGGGTTTAAAAGGGGGGCTAGCGCGTTCCGTACAGTCTGTCGCCTGCATCACCCAGACCAGGGATGATATAGCCGGCGTCATTGAGATGGCTGTCAATGGCGGCTGTGAACACGGGTGTATCGGGATGGGCCGCAGTGAAGGCGCTCAGACCCTCCGGGGCCGCCAGAAGGCAGACAAAACGAAGATCGCGGGCCCCGCGGCGCTTGAGGCGGTCAACCGCGGCTATCGCTGAATGGCCGGTGGCGAGCATGGGATCGACGACAATCACCAGCCTGTCTTCAAGACCGGCAGGTGTTTTAACGTAGTATTCCACCGGCTCGAGGCTCTGATGGTCGCGATAAAGGCCGATATGCGCAACGCGTGCTGCCGGCACGAGATCCAGCATGCCGTCCAGGAGGCCGTTGCCGGCCCGCAGCACCGAGGCGAAGACCAGTTTTTTGCCCTTGATGACCGGAGCGCTCATGGGCCCCATCGGGGTCTCGATGGCGATCGTCTCGAGGGGAAGATCGCGGGTGACTTCATAGCAGAGGAGCGTTGCGATCTCCCGCATGAGCATCCGGAAACCAGCCGTCGACGTGGTCCTGTCGCGCATCAGCGTGAGCTTGTGCTGCACCAGCGGGTGATCAATGACGCTTACGCCGGTGACCATGGTCGCGTCCCTCCCGAGCTCGTTTGAGGCCTGCACAGCCTGTGCGTGACATCCCTTACCCTGTTGGTCACGCATCCGTCACCTTAAGGCCAGGCGCATTCCCCTCGCGTCTAAAATATGCACACATTGGATGAGGTCATTGAACAGCCGGGCCGGCCCATGGCCATAACCGGCGCAGAGGGAGACCCGACATGTGGATTCGCAAGGGCGAGCGTGACCGGATGATGGGCGTTGACTCGCCCATTCCGACCCAGGTGGTCTCCAACGAGGAGTTTATTCCCCGTCCGCAGACAAAAAAGCAGAAGCAGGTCGAAGACCTGATCATGGAATGGGGAACGGCCAACGCCCGTAAGCTCAATATGAATCGCAGGGCCTACATGGCCTCCTCCATGGGCCTTGCAACGGCGTTCCTGGCGTCCAACTGCGTTTACGGCGGCAAGGCTTTCGAGGTCGGTGAGGATGAGCAGTTTGAACCGCGCGATGTTGAGGAGGTGAAGGCCAACGGACACAAGGGCAAGTTCTTCATCATTGATGTCCAGGCGCACTATTCAAATGGCATTGCGCTCAATTTCCGGAACTCAGAAACGGCCCGCAATATGGGCTTTAATCTCGCCAATGACGCCGAGGCCTATTCCTTCCGCACCTTCACCAAGGAAATGTTCCTCGATTCAGAAACCGCCATGGTGGTGATCTCAGGCGTGCCAGGCAAGGAAGAGCAGCGCGGCGCCGACGGACGCGTCCTTGAAGGCGCCGAGCGCACCCCGCGCGGCGCCATCCTGCCGTCCTGGCTGATGGCCCAGTCGCGCAATGAGCTCAACGCCATCGCCGGCTCGCAGCGCGCACTCTGCCAGGGCAATCTGGCGCCCAACCATTACTGGAATGCGGCCACCAATACGATCGACAGGGCGGCGACGCTCGAGCAGATGGACCGCGAGATAAACCTCTACAAGATCAATTCCTGGAAATGGTACTGCCATACCGATCCGGCGCGCACGGGCAATGGCTTTCAGTGCGATGA
>Ga0169931_10002161_pt1 | contig 32177 bp, 26 predicted proteins | sample Kivu_15m_20L_FD_129675 | JGI IMG/M metagenome (GOLD analysis project Ga0169931, IMG submission 129675) | Freshwater microbial communities from Lake Kivu, Western Province, Rwanda to study Microbial Dark Matter (Phase II) - Kivu_15m_20L... | ecosystem: Environmental > Aquatic > Freshwater > Lake...
CTGCAACCACTATTACGCTCCTTCGTTTCGTGGGTTTAGGCACAAAACGAATACGTTGGAGCGTAATAGTTTTCAAGACCAATTCCCCAGAGCCCCCATTCTACTACCGTTTCACCATCCCAGCTTCGCCCTCCCGGCACCCCCGCTTGCCAGAAAGTCAAGGCCATTGGGCGGCAGCTCGGCAGATGCAATGCGATCGACTGGTACGGATCCGGCCGCTCAGGTGCTTTCGCGGATGGCAGCAAGAGCTTGCTTCACATGGTCGTCAGAAGCGAGGGCAGCGGAGTAGATGCGACGAATGATTCCTTCGCGGTCAATCACGTAGGTCGCACGGCCTGGGAGCAGTCCGAGCGTTTTGGGGACATGAAAGAGCTTCCGCAGGGTTCCATCGGCGTCCGAAATCAGTGGAAATGGCAGCGAATGCTGTTCAGCAAACTTCTGATGGCTGGCATCTGAATCGCCACTGACACCAATCACGTCGAACCCAGCCTCGATGAACTTTGAGTACGAATCTCGAAAGGCACAGGCTTCGGCTGTGCAGATCAGAGTTCCATCCCGGGGATAGAAGAACAGGACCAGTCCCTGCCTGCGAGGAAACTGATCGAAGTGGATTTTTTGGCCGTCGGCAGTGACGGCCGTGAAATCTGGAGCCTTCGTGCCTTCCTTCATAGTTGCCTCCTGTCCGTTATCAGCTCATCCAACTTTTCCCGCATCGCTATTGTGACAGATCCAGCACCGGCAGCCCAGCCGTGGATCCGGTTGTTTGAGTCATTTTGCGGGGTCAGTCACGATGTACGTTTCCACTACTTGTCCGTCAGTGGTATGCTTTCCAGCAGCGGTCACTCGCGAACTCCCTTCACTCAGACACCCCTCACCCCCTAAGGACATCCCACATGCGTGTCGTCTTTCGTTCTGCAGTGCTGGTGTTCACATGCCTTGCGACCGCTGCAGGAACTCCTGCTTCAGCTCAGGCGCAGCAAACCGATCTGTCTGCGTTACTGGCCAAAGGACAGCTCACAGAAGCCGCCAAATCTCTTGAACAGGAACTGAAACAGCCCGGAGCGAATGAATCGCCGCTGCGATTTCGACTGGGTGTCGTGCAGTTTCTGCAGGCGGTCGAGCAGCTGGGGCAGGCACAGTACCGGCATGGCCTGCTGAGCAGCAGTCGTCTGGCGATTCCTCTTCTGCGTCTGCCGCTGCCCCCCAACCGCGACCCGGAACAACTCACCATTGACAAAGCCCGTGGCTTCATCGCCAACTTCCTGAATGGACTCAAAGCCGCCGAAGCCACACTGGCTGCCGTCAAGCCATCCAATGACCTGCTGACGCTCGATCTTGAAACCGTCTGCATCGACCTGAATGGAGATGGCGAAATCGCCAGCAATGAATCGGTATTCGCCATCGTGAATACGCTGATGCGTGGGGCTGGTGGCGGATTAAACGAAGATGGCGTGCAGATCGCTTTCGACGACGGTGACGTTCTCTGGCTCCGCGGATACTGCCACGTTATGTCCGCCTTCTGCGAAGTTGTGCTTGCCTACAACTGGGACGACCTCTTTGAACGCACGGCCCACCTGTTCTTCCCAAACACAAAGACGCCCTATCTGTTTCTGCTTCAGGAACGCTCAGCAGACGCTCCTTTCACACTGCAGAATGGTCTGGATCTGATCGCCATGATTCACTGTCTGCACTTTGAAGTCCGGGATCGTGACGGGCTGCTGCGCGCACTGCGGCACATGGAACAGGTACCGCAACTCAGCCGTGAATCGTGGGATCTCATCAACGCGGAAACCGATAACAATCGCGAATGGCTGCCCAACCCGCGGCAGACGGCCGTCATCAGCCCGCTCCTGCGCATCACCCCGGAGATGCAGTCACAATGGAATCTGTTTCTGGACGAAATGGACGCCATTCTTCGCGGTGATACACTCCTGCCCTTCTGGCGCGGAACCCCCGGCATCAACCTGTTTGACTCAAACGGTCCAAACTTCCATCCGAAGCTTGGCATTAATGTTCGTCGCATCTTCACCGAACCACAAACCTTTGACCTCGTGCTTTGGGCACACGGTTCAGGAATGTCGTCATTCCTTGAAGAAGGCCCAGTTACGAAGCCTGAACGCTGGTCGCAGATTACAGCCGCATTTCGAGGACAATTCATGTTCTTTGCGGTCTGGTTCAATTAGGGCATACCAGTGCTGTCTGAGTTGCTATTCCGCCAGCCATCGCATCAGATTCTCTGCCGTTGGCACTTTGTGTCGTTCCACCGATATGAGCAGCCTGTCCATGCATATAAGGAAGAGCACTGCCAGCAAAAAAGCGGGCCACCACGGCAGCAGCCTGCCCCAGTGAATGGTTGGATCACCTGCAGAATACCAGCCGTAAATCCACAATGGCCAGAGATGCACAACATGATGCAGCAGATAGATCGTCAGTGAATACCTGCTGAAACGCTGTGCCCGGCACAGAAGCCCTTCAGGAATCCGCAGGGCCTGCCGTCCGTCAAGCCATTCATGCAGTCCGCTCAACAGCAGGATCACCATACCCAGCACTCCAGCAATGTAGCTCGTCGATGCAGGAAACATCGTCCACTCCGGCAGCCACTGAAAACTCAACGGCCATCCAGTGCGAACTGAGGCACTGACGAGCACACACGCAATCAGACCGACAGCGATCCGGCGCAGCCACGTGCGTACCGGGGTGCCTGTGAATTGTTGTCCGAGGAGCACCGGCGTGACGATGAATCCAGTCAGGGGCAGTGCGATCCATGGGAAGATCGGGAAGTAACCAGTGACCAGAAATCCCGTCAGCAGTTCTGACAAGGTTTGCTCTGTCTCAAAATACCCATTCGCCCAGTACGCCGGGTATTCGGCCAGACGCTGCATGAGCGGGCTCAGGGTCACCGACAGCATGATGGTCAGCAGCACTGCGGGAACGGGCATGACACGAACCACATTGAGAAGGCACGTTGCAGCCCCGAGAAACGTGAGCACATCCCATGTGAACAGATCCTCGGGCAGCCACACGAGGCCATTGAACACAAATCCAAGCCCCATCAGAAACAAACCGCGACGAATCGTTTCTCGCGATATCTGTTCCGAAGCCACCCCGCGCCGCTCACGGCTCTGAAGCCACAGTCGATAACTTACGCCTGTCAGAAACACAAAGATCGGCGCTCCAAACCCATCCGGACTCCAGTCGCGAGTTCCTGCAAGGTTCTCAAGGAAATGTACGATCACCATCACGGCAACCGCATAGCCCCGCATCAGATCAATGGATGAATAGCGAGTCCCGGTCGATGCTTCAGCCACTTTCACTGTGTCTCCGTGAGCGTTCCCAGCAGATCGAGCACCATCAGCAGCAGTTCAAACGACAACAGCACGATGATGATCCATTCCAGCAAGTGACTCCTGCGACTGCTGATGAAATCGCTCATCCGCTGACCACACAGTTCATACACCCGCTCAAACACCTCCAGCTGCTCACGCAAGTGCTGGAGTCGCTCGCCCAGACGGGATTTTTCGCGGAGGCGTTCGGCTGCCTGACTGGCGAGTGTCGGTGGATAAATCACCGGACACTCGATGAATGGGGCCAGCCTTGCCAGCAGGGCCTTTGCGGAAATCATTTGCTGAAAACGGACCTGCAATCGCTCCCGTCTGCTCAGCATCGAATCAGATAATTCAAACGCCCCCGGCGTGTCCTCTTCAAGTTCCGGCCACCGCTCTTCAATCCGCCGCTCCAGCTGCTGCACCTCCGAATGCAACCAGAAGAATTCCAGCGTCGCGCCCGTCACTGCCGTCATTCGTTCTGTCGCGCCGGTTATCGCGATGCGTTCGGCACCAACACAAATCGTGACCCCCTGCAGCTGAATGAGCAGCGGTGCGTGATCCACCACTCCATCGTCACCCGAGACCCAGATCCGCAGCCGCTCCGCACGCCCCGGCTCGAGCAGGACACCCGCTTCGGCTACCGGCTCGGAGAGCGTCAGCAACTGCAGTGTCCGCCCTTCACTGAATTCCTTCCGGCTCAAAGCCGCCTGAATCTCAACGATCGTTCCCACACCTGCAAGCACCGATCGCTGCAGCTTCCGCGAACCCAGCGCAAGGCCCTCAAACCCCTCCGGAATCTGCTTCGACAGCAGGATCTGGCGAATCACCGCCCCGGAGATCGTTTCTGTAAAACTCGTGGTTGACACTTCCCGTTCCAGTTCCTGCAAAAGATTTCGAATCAGATCGCTCACAGCCCGGCATGTCACGGCCGCTCCAGCTCCGCTGCCACCCAGCCAGCTACGCACGCAGCGGAATCCAGTACCCCGTTCAGCGTGGAATCAAACAGATAATCGCCAACGACAAACAAACCTGAATGATCCACCGGCTCCGGCTGATGCCGCAGATCGAGCCGCGTTGGCTGCTCGCCCCCTGGCATTGCACTCACGGCTCCAATCCAGCGATGCACCCGTCCCTCAAGCTGCAACTCACGAGCAAGCTCCTCGTCCCGAGGCAGTGTGCGGAGCGCCACCTGAATCAATTGCTCGTCCGTCAGCGCATTCAGCTCGATCGCGGCAGCTCCGCCAAACAGCCAGCCCAGAATGCCGTAACCTGCATCCGGCTGACGCGCCGTTTCGTCGTAAAGACAACAGCCACCCCATGCATCCAGCATGCACCACGAATCAACCAGCCAGGACTGCCAGAACTGCCGCCGAAACAGAAGCGTCACTCGCAGGTAATCCGCGGGATGGTCCTGATGTTGACAATGCCTTTGCATCGCCCCTCGCAACCGCTCACCACGAAACTCAACGGCTGCCAGAGCCAGCATCGGCAGACACAACACAACCGTGTCAAAGTCCCGTTCTGAAATCTCGTCCGCAAAAGCAATCCGCAGCCGCAGCCGCCCTCCAGACACACCCTCCACCGACAGCACTCGCTGCTGAAGACAGAGGTCCATCGCCGTGCCGTCCGCCAGCCGCTCTATCAATTGCTCATTGCCACCTGCAATGCTGTACAGCCGCATGTATCGCGGATCGTTCATCAGGTAGTTCTGCAGCCCGTAATCAACACTCGTCTGATCCCATTCTGCTGCCAGGTCGCTGTGAATGAGCGTTTCAAGGAAGGTCCGGAGCGGAAGTGAAGTCAGCCGCCTCCGCTCACTCTCAAAACGCAGAAATCCAGCGTGGGATGCGGCTTCTGCAGATCTGTCCAGGGCCTCCGAATTGTCAGACTCGTAAAACTCCCGAGCACTCATGCGGCCCCAGGCGCGTTCGTGAAACTCCAGCAGGCCCTGCTGAACTGAAGCCCCCAAACCCAACTCGATGTCTTCCAGAGTCGCATACCGCTGACCACTCAGAAATACAGAATTGCCGCCCATGGGAGTCGTCGATAAACCCAGCTCAGCAACCAGCTGCCGCAGAGGATCTTCGTCGATAGGTGAGTAATCGTAGAATTCAGCAGCGCCCGCCTCGTAAGACACCGGCAACTGCGAAAAACGCGGTGTGATCACCTTACCACCCAGTCGCTCGCTGCTTTCAAACAGCGATAACTGAAACGGACGATTTGCCAGCTTTCTCAGCAAATAACCCGTCATCAGCCCACCCGGGCCCCCTCCTACGATCGCCACGTGCATGAAAGCCTGTCTCGTGTTCCATGTCCAAACGCCAAAATGCAGGTCCTGAAGATGGTATTCTATACGGACAACCTGAAGACAGCGTGAAGACGGAGCGGAATCGAGGCATCCGTGTGGCAGCCGCCGGAGTGATCAACTGGTCTCGTCCGTCACCACCCGCAAACGCGGGCGATCGGTGAAACGGCGCCGAGTCCATTCTTCGCAGAGCATTTCACGCAAAAGCTCAGGTGAGACTTCGGCGATGTCCACGTTCGACTGGCTCAACGCATCGCAGACAGCAAGACCAGCTGCACTGTCCGCAAAGTCCTGTTCAAATTCCAAACGTCTGCGAAGACCCATCATGCTCTCCCGACTCTGTCCATGACCACGAAGGTCCACCATGATCTGCAGGCGACACCAGACAGTTGACACGCCACAGACGCAGCAGGCTCGCGGAAAATCACGGTCGCATGTCCGCACAGCACAACATGCTGACATGGCACATGGATCGCCGGACTCCAGAGTCCGGCGATCCATCTGTGCCCGATAACAACAACTCACTCCCCCGCTGTGGGGCCTCATCGGATACTTGAAGCAAACCGAATGATCGTCAGCCTTGTGTCAGCAGGACAGTTCGTTGCGAACTGTTCGGAAGGATCTTTCAGCAAGGTTTGCGCCACTCACGAAAAAATCCGTGAATGATTATTGTGATTCGATGTAACTGCTTATTCAAAAACACATTGCGCATAAAATCCCCGCGATCATGAGCCAGGTTGATAGCACTCAAATCGATCCTGCTTCGGCAATTTTGTTGCATAGCGCAGTCAAACTGATGTCACGACCACGCCGCTTCCCATGAGACGCTGCGATCGAAGCTGCCGTCCATCGAAGCCCCTGCCATCAGAAGCACTTACCCCCGGACCGGGATGGTGAAACCATGTTCAGTAGTCGCGTTTCGCTCCGAAGCTCTGAATCTATCGCGACAACGGTCGGTGGCCTGGTCTCTGAGAAGGTTTTTTTCTCAGGACGGTGCCAGGCGACAGAATCTATCGTCAAAAATTGAGTTCATTGGGCCTCCAAAGTGAGCAGCCGGGCCAACTTGGCTGCTCACTTTGGAGGATTTTTACCCTTGTTTTTAATTTCAGGTTGGGATGGGCCATGCTGGGATGGTGAAACGGTGTTAAGGACACCTGATTTCGTTCTCTGGATCCGCTCCACCGTGAATAGGGGTGCGGGGGATGTTAATCCCCCGGTAACAGTGCGTTCCAGCGCAGCCAGAACCGCATCAGAAACGCCCCAAAGCCTGACCGTCCGATTGACATCGACCGCACGCCACACTGCGTTTTTGTGACTCGATCCAGCCGCGGCATGTCAACTGGCAGGCAGCAGTGAGAACATCCCAATTTGTCGGGTTTAGCACCGTTTCACCATCCCATGGCTCAGCTCCCGCTGAGCCGCGTCCTCCGTGCATTCGTAAGACGGACTTTCAGTCCGTCACGCCATCTCCACTGGCCGCAAAGCTGAAGTTTTCCGATACGATTGGCGAACAGCAGCTGGTGGTTCCATTGGCTGGTGCCCTGCAGCTCCGGAACAGTTTGCCATGCTCCAGTGAAACTCCGGCATCCCCAATGCCGATTTGTCAAACGACGCGGCAGCGGAGTACAACTCAGTGAGAGCTTTGCTTGCCAGGCAGGCCCCGTGGTCTGGCAGCTTCGCTGATCTCGAAAATCTGATCCAGCATCTGCGGAACTTCGGGCGAGATGGCAGCCGGACTCACAAAGCGGGCCAGTATATGGTAGTCCTGTTTCTTCAGCAGTGAATTCGGAAGATTCAGCCGCTGCAGGTAAGACTCGAACACGCGATCGAGGCCATCATCGCTGGCTTTGGTATCGATCCACCATCTGTCACTGCGGTTGCGGAGTGCGGCACGGGGCACGTGGTCGTGAATGCTGTCCTCCATCGCCTGTCGCTGACGTGCCGTCTCGGGACCGGCGAACAGGGGCCCATGTGCATCACGGTCATGGGCTTCAGCAAAAGCCAGCAACGTTTCCGGCTGGCACAGGTAGTTTTCAATTTCCCGACGTTCCCACATGGACTCACGCAGCTCGGCGGTGGGCTGGAGTGGACGGTCGCGTCGATCGCAGAGAAGAAAACCGACAAGGTCCGGTTTTGCCTCGCGAAGACCTCGAAAATGGTTTCGCGCTGCTGCCGGTTGATTCGCGATGTATCGGACGAACGGGCGTTTCAGGACATGTTGAGCGGGGTGCTGGAGTATGGTGGCGAACGCCTGCAGAATCGCGAGGTCGGTTGAACCTTCGAGGTACAGCACCCAACCGGTTTGCTCAGCAAGAAGGAACTGGTCGTAACTGATCTCACGGAGAGCTTTGCGAACCTGATCTCCACGATCGTCAATTCGGTGCGGCTGCCCGACGAATGCCACCACAACGTCACGATTGGCCGCTTCATTCAGAATCACTTCAGAATGGCTGGCAATAATGATCTGACACGCATGTTCCGCGGCCGCCCTGGTCAGGAGTTCATACGTCTGTCGCTGCCGGAGAATTTCGAGGTGAGCGTCCGGTTCATCCAGCAGCAGGATGCAGCGCGAATTGAGCTCTATATGAGCAAGCAGCAGCAGCACCTGCTGCATCCCACGCCCCGAAGAGGCCAGATCAAGCCGAATATCCTTCTGTGTGCGATAGGTCATGGCGATTTCCCCACGCTCGGCAATATATCGGGGTTCATCGAGTGAAGCACCAAACAGTTGCCTGATCCGGTCACAGATGAGCTTCCAGCGTTGATCACCGGACGGTTGCGAAACGACCTGATAGCAGAGATTCCGGAGGACCTCGGCTGTGCGCCCCTCACCGAGCCTGACGTTGATGGCTCCGGGTTCAAGACGCGTTTCATTGGAAGACAATCCCGACATTGGCGGAAGGTATGCCACACTGACGTCAGAAGCCTGCTCGGGAATCGGCATTCTTTCAGGGCTTTTTTCGTCCGAAAGTCGCAGTGGCCGACAGTAAAATGATTCCTCGTTCGCGTAGTCAAACTCGAGTCCGCATGACCAGACAACATCCCTCGTCACACCCTCAACCTGGATGTCCACCCGGATGTTTTTTGTTTCCTGCGTTCCCTGTGCTCGCTGAACATCCCGCACTCGTAAATCTCGCCAGAGAAGGTTGGCGTCCGGGATTGGAATGGCGATCAGATCCTTGCGATTGATAGTCACCCCGGGCCGCCTGCCTGGCGTGGCCTTGCCAGCACGTTTCTCGTTCCATCGACGCAGCCCGATGTTCCAGAGCGCAAGCGCCTGGAGCGCTGTTGTCTTTCCCGAGTTGTTGGGCCCGACAAACACCACGGGATTTCCTAGCTCGATTTCCACTTCTCTGAACTGCTTGAAATTCCTGATCAGAAGTTTTGTCAGCATCGTGAGTGCACCTGTTTTGTCCGCAGGACCGGTCAGACGGAGAACAGAGTTTACTGTCTGGGACGGGATTGCGAAGTGCGAGCGGGATTTGGGACGAGAAGTGCGGGTGATCTATCGGAATTCGTCCGCAAGACCAGGGACGACTCGGGAGGGCGAAACGGCGCGAATGTTGTCCATAGTCGCGTTACGCTCCGAGGCCGCGAATCTATCGCGAGAACGGTCGGTGGCCTGGTCTCTGAGAAGGTTTTTTTCTCAGGGCGGTGCCACACGACAGAATCTATCGTCAAAAATTGAATGCGAGAGCGTGCAGGAGCGCTACGGCCTTCACTTTCCGAAGGCCTCGAACCAGAAATTGCCGCAGCCCCTGGTTGCGGCAGACGGCGTTTGGAAATTCGGCCACCCTGGGCCGCTGCTTGAAAAGCTGCTGAGACTCCGGTTGAGCCATTCGTTCGCGGAAGCGATCAAGCTGACGTGCTGATCCAATTCCATCAATTGTCACCATCAGCGCAGCGCCATCAGGATTTCAGGAGCGATTGCGCTCCGCCCGGCCTCGTCTTTTGTGACCCGAATGGCTCCGTACCGCGGGCTGAGATCCAGCATTTGAACAGAGTTCCAGACCGACCTGGCAATGTCATTCTGCGGCAACGTTTCGTCGAGGAAGTACTTCATCCATTCTCTCTGGTACCGCTGGGGACGGCTGACTCCTGCATTCCGACTGCTCACTGGGGCGACCTCAGCAGGTTGGGACGCTGCTGGTTCATTCGACGCCGTGTTGGAAGATTGGCTGCTCATGGCTCTCTTACAGCGCCCAGCGCCCCGCCAACCTCGACAGCCAGGTCAATTTCTAATAGGTGCACAGCCTCAGAGCGAAATGCGACTATGAGCCAGCGGTTATGTTCTGGCATGCGCGGATGGCTTCGCGGGCGGTTTCCAGGTCGGTGGGTGAGAGGGGGATGGAGTCGGGGGCGTAGCGGGATTGTTCGTAGACACCGGCCAGTCGGGTGATGGCGGACTGGCGGCCGGGGAAGGTTTGCAGCAGCAGCGTTTCGATCTGGCGGTGGTGCCACCACGGGCGGAAGCTGCGGACGGCTCGACGGGCCAGCTGGTGGTAGGCGGCGACGATGTCCGGGCGGCCATGGATTTGGTCGGGGGGCAGTGGGCGTTCGTTGCCGGTGCCACCGGTGGTCAGCTGGCGGCGCTGGCCAGCGAATTTGAGCAGCAGCCAGAGCACGCCAAGTGCTACTGCCAGCATAGCGCCGAGGGAGAGTGGGGAGGAAGCGGCCGAGAGGTCGAGACCGGTGGTGGAGGAGTTCGGGGAGTCGCCGGAGTCGCTGGGCTCGTCAGCAGCTGGTGCGTTTCCAGCGGCGGATGGTTCCGGAGCCTGAGGTTGCGAACCGCCGAGGAGATTATCGAGCAGTGATCGCGGCGGTTCGGGCAGCAGGCTGGATTCGCCGGAGCGTGGCCGGGGAGTTGGCCGCAGTCCTGATTCGTTCGGTCGGCGATCGGGAGTTCGGGCGAGATCGTCGAGCATTCGCAGGAGCGATTCAGCGTTGCCCTGGCCCTGTCGCGGCGGCGGCGGGGGCGGGGGTGGTTGTGGGCGGCTGTTTGGGGGACGGTTGCCGGCGGAGTCCGGAGTGGGCGGGCGTTCGTTTGCGGGACGATCATTCGCGGCCTGCTGTCTGGCTTCCTGGCGCGCTTCGTTGAGCAGCTGGCGGAAGGAATCGCGAAAGCTTTGGCCGGGGTCGAGGTTGACAGGGGGACGCGAGCGTGGGGAAGGGGAAGGGGAAGGAGTGGCCTCGGGCACGGGTTCGGCCGGCGTCTCAGGAATCGCGGGGGGCTCGCGCGGAACGGAAGGCTCGTCGGACTGCGAGCCGCGGGGCTGACTGGAATTTCTGTCCGCGTTCCGAATCCGGGGATCACTGAGCTGTTCTTTGAGGAAATCCGGAATGGAGAACGGCTGCTCGGACGGGTCTGCCGGGGCGGGCGACTGTCCGGGCGGTTGCCCAGGGGACGCATCTTCGGGGGATGGCTCCTTCGGGGGTTCCTGCAGGATGCGTTCGAGCGATTCGAACAGGGATCGAGCGCGGGATGTATCGGAGCCGGGGGTGGGGGCGGGCTCGAGGCCGGGCTCGGGGCGCTGCGGGCTGGAGTCTTTTCCGGGAAAGGGAATCATGGGAGTGCCGGGTTGCGGACGATCGCGGCGTCGGAGCGGCGAACGGCGGGTTGAACTGGGGGGCGTCTGCGGTTGTTCAGTCCCGGGCGGGGTGAGGTTCGGGGATGGAGTGGCGGGGGACGCGCCGGGGCCGCGGCTGCGGCTGTCATTTCCTGGCGGCGCGGGCGCGGGCGTGGGCGCGGGCGAGTTCTGGCGGAGTTCGTTGAAGAATTCTTCGAGGCGGCGGAGTGTATCGCGGGAGAGGTTCGGCGGTGGGCTGTTGCCGGAATCTGCAGGCGGCTGTGAATTGCCGGGGGCCTGGCCACCGGGTTGAGGAGTGGTGCGGGCCTCGGGCGCCGAGCGTGGCGGGGTGCCCGAGCGTGGCGGGGTGCCTTCGCGGAGGCCCGGCGAAGGATTCGGTGTGCGGCGGGGTTGCAGCTCCGGCTCGGGCTGCGTGCCGGGTTCCGGCTGCGGTTCGAGTGTGGGGGGTGTTACGGCCTCGTCGGTTCTGTCCCTCGATTCGCTGCGGGGCATTTGCTGGGGTGGTGCGGGAATGGGGGTACCATTTTCGGACGCTGGCGGCAGCAGTCCATCGTTGCGAAACTGTTCCAGCAGTTTGCGGAGTGACTGTTGTGTCTCGGGGTGTTGCAGGCTTTTTTGGAGCTGTTCCGGGGGAATATCGGAGAGACCGCGGGGGATGAGTCCTGGTGGAATGCGGTCGGCGAGATTCTGCAGGGACTGGTTGAGGTCAAGAAGTTCTTTGGGGGGGATGGGTTCAGGTGGCGGGGCTGGCGACGTCTGTGGCGTTTCCTCGGGCTGAGGTTTTTCTGCGGGCTGCGGGAGCGGCTGTGGTTCCGGGCGGGATTGCTGCAGGGCTTCGCGAAGTCGTCGGAGGAGTTCGGCGTGGACGTTGGGGGTTGCGGGCTGCTGTTGGGGGAACGGCAGGAGTCTCTGTGACTGGTCGGTGGTTTCCTGGGGGCCTGGCGCAGCAGCGGAGGCTGTGCCGCAGAGGCTGGTGCAGATTATCAGCAGCAGCACCGCAGCGGGTGTGTAACGGGGTCTTAAAGGAGGCGATGCGGGCAGCATGTTACACCGGCAGTCCTTCGTTGAGTGCCTGCAGATCTGAGGGAACAAATCGGCCATCTCGGCGGATGAGTTCGTTATCGAACCAGATATCGCCGCCGCCGTAGTCGGGACGCTGGATGAGTACAAGGTCCCAGTGTACGCGGCTGCGGTTACCATTGTCCGCTTCTTCGTAGGCATTTCCAGGGGTGAAATGGAAGGAACCGCCAATTTTTTCGTCGAAGAGTGTATCGAGCATGGGGTGCAGGATGCGATTATTGGTTCCGAATGACCATTCCCCGATATAGCGGGCTCCGGGATCAGAATCGAGGATCTGATTGAGTCGTTCGGGGGCATTGCGGCAGTCGGCGTGTTCGATGCGTCCGTTTTTCAGTTCGAAGCGAATGCCTTCGAAGACGGTGCCCTGATAGCGGGAGGCCGTGTTGAACTGAATTGTGCCATTGACACTGTCACGGACAGGAGCGGTGAAGATTTCGCCATCGGGAATATTGCTTTCACCGGCGCAGGGAATGACGGGGATATTGCGAATTGAGAATCGCAGATCGGTCCCCGGCGCAGTGATGTGCACCTGATCGGCGGCTTCCATGCGGGCTTTGAGCGGTTGCAGGTCGCGGGCCATGCGAGCGTAGTCGGCGGTGCAGACATCGAAGAAAAAGTCCTCGAACGCATCGCAGCTTTTGCCGGCGGCCTGAGCCATCGAGGGGGTGGGATAGCGGAGCACCACCCAGCGGGTCTGGGGAACGCGAATACCAATATGCACTGGCTGCCACCAGTGCTGCTGGTAGAGGTCCATGCGATCGCCGGGGACATCAGAGAATTCGCTGGAATTGGCGGAACCGCGAATGCCGATATACGCATCCATCTCCCGCATCACCGCCGCCTCGAACCGCCCTGCCAGCTGCATGCTGTCAACAGTTGCGGTGCGATAAAGCGATCGCAGCACGGCGTTGTCCTTCACGGACACCAGCGGAACCGCCCCCACCGCCGCTGCACCCTCGACCAGCTGACAGATCAGCTGCGGACTGGGCAAATCAAATGCCTCAATCAGCACCTTTTGTCCCGCCTGAATACGGCAGCTGTGGTGCAGCAGCACCGATGCAAGTAAATCGATCCGAGGATCCTTCATCAGTCAACTCCGAAGGTCAGCAGGGGAATAAAGAGCCATCAGCAACAACCAGAAACCCACCACTTCTCTAAAACACTCGCCATGCCACAAGTTTCATAGGTCCCATACGTCCCATCTGTCTCATAACGCAACTGCAAAACCCCCGCGCCGGCCCCCGTGAAGCAGCGGGCAACCCCCGCAAAGCGAGGGCTGAGTTCTGAAGTGGGGTCTTTGGAGGTGAGAAGTAAGAAGCCAGAAGTTGAGGAGTGTGGAGATTTGAATCGGCGGGCAGGAGGTTTGGGCAGGGGTTTGGCCCTCACCCCCGACGCCTCTCCCGTCGGGAGAGCGGGGTGCAGGGGATGGTAGCACGTTTTACCTTCTCTCGACACTTTCAACACAGACTTCCCCCAAAAAGTCCGGACGCCTAAAATCCGGTGGAAGTGTTCTGGGTGGATCCTGTTCAGCGGGCGTGCGACAGCGACATCAGGATGGGGCGAGAAAACTTTCGGAGAACGGCGATGAGTCGATGGCTGGCTGGCTGTGTATTTCTGTGCGTCACCACGGTGCTGCTCACACCGGAACCGGTACAGGCATATCAGCAGTCGCGGGACGGGGGTCGAGTCGAATTTGAAACGCGATCGCCGTTCTCGCAAATACGCATTCGCCGCAACGGCAGCATCCGGACGCTCATTTTTGTGCGGGATTCCGGTGAAGAGGCCTGGGAAAGCCAGATGAATCTGCGGACGCCGCATGTGTTGAAATTCACCTACCTGCAGCACATGTTTTCGAGTTATCTGCTGCAGCCGGAGCAGAGTCGGGTGATGATTGTGGGGCTTGGGGGAGGATCCATGGTGCATTTCCTGCAGAAGTATGATCCTGCGGTGAAAATCGAGGCGGTGGAGATCGACCCGGTGGTGGTGGAGCTGGCGGAGCGGTACTTTGCGGTGAAGCAGAACGACAACGTGCGGCTGGTGATTGCGGACGCCTTTGACTACCTGAAGCAAACAAAGAACAAGTACGACGTGATCTACATGGACGCCTTTTTGAAACCATCGGCGGACACGGACGAAACGGGAGTGCCGCTGCGTTTAAGGACTCAGCAGTTCTACAAAGAAATCCAGCAGCTGCTGGTGGAGAACGGATCGGTGGTATTCAACATCAATCCGCATCCGCAGCTGCAGCAGGACCTGCAGGTGATTGCGGAATCGTTTCCGCAGACTTATGTGTTTGCGCTGCCGAATTCGGAGGGTGTGGTGGCTGTGGGAAGTCTGCAGACGGAGCGGCTGACGTCTGCGCAGCTGAAAGCGGCGGGCAAGCAGATTGACGGTCGATTCAAGGCGGGGTTTTCCTTTGAAGCCATCGCCGGACGACTGCGGAAAAAAAACTGAAACGCCCCACTGTCAAACAAATTCCGTCCGGGACGCCATAGATTTTCCCGAAAAAGCGATTTTTTGTTTTTTGGGAAGTTTTTTTCAAATCAGGCTGCTGCAAATTGGCAACAGACTGCTCTTGTCGGAATTCGCCGATTTTTTAAGCTATTTCAGAGCGTTTGCAAGAACAGTGCCACAAACATGTCGACGAGGCTCGTCTGACTTCGCTATGATGTCTGACGTCGCTCAAACCCGTCAGGACAGCCAACCCCTCCCGGCACGCTCATGCATCTGAATCTCTCTACACAGATGAGAATGAGCCAGCAAATGAAGCTGGCTCCGCGGATGATCCAGTCCATGGAGATTCTGCAGCTTAACATGATGGCGCTCAACGAGCGCGTCGAGCAGGAGCTGGTAGAGAACGTCACTTTAGAGCGTTCCGAGCCGGAACCGGAGACCTTCGACGGTGGTTCTGACTTCAACCCTGCTCTCAGGGACGCTCCGCAGGCCGATTCCCGGGAGGCCCGTGAACTTCAGAAGGACGTGGAAGTTCGGGAGCTCAATGTTGGTCGCGACGAAAACAACCAGTCCGACTTCGAACGGCTGCTGGAGATTTCTTCTGAGTGGCCGGAGGACAACGTTGGTTTTGGGGGGATGCGACCTTCCGCCAACCAGGTCAGCGACGACATGGACCGTCAGCACGACGTCATGTCTAACATGCTGGCCCGCCCTCAGTCGCTCCACGAACACATCCTCGAACAGCTCTCATTTTCCTCCGTGGACGGTGTTTCTCGTCAGTTCGGCGAATACCTCATTCAGCATCTGGATCACAACGGTCGCGTCCAGAGTCTGCTCGCCGAAATCCTCCAGCAATTCAATCGGCTCTACGAGCAACAGCTGACGCTTGACGAGGCCGAGCAGGTGCTGCACGAAATTCAGAAGATGGAGCCGAAGGGCATAGGTGCTCGCGATCACCGCGAAATGCTGCTCCTGCAGGTCCACGACACCATGCCGTTCCGCGATGTCGTCCGAACGCTCATCCGCGACCACCTCGAAGACATCGCCTACAACCGCCTGCCACTCATTCAAAAAGCCACCGGGTACAGCATCGACCTGATCAAGGTCGGCATCGAACAGATTCAAACGCTCAATCCCTGGCCCGGTCGCGGCTTTGAACAACGCCCCGTCCAGCGTGTCACTCCGGATCTCATCGTGGAACGCAACGAAGCCGGTCGCTACGTTGTCAAAGTGCTTGACGAATACATCCCGGACCTGAAAATCAGTCCGCGCTACATTCAGATGCTCCGCGAAAATCCCCCGCCGGAAACTCGCGACTGGATCCGCCGCAAAATCGAATCGGCCCGCTGGCTGATCGAATCCATCGAACAGCGCCACAACACCCTCCGCAAAGTCGCTCAGGAAATCATCGACCACCAACTCGATTTTCTCGAACGCGGCCCCGAAGCCATCCAACCGCTCAAAATGCAGCAGATTGCCGATCGCGTCGGTGTGCACGTCACCACGGTTTCCCGCGCTGTCGATGAAAAATGGATCCAGACGCCCCGTGGCCAGTTTCCGCTCAAACGTTTCTTCGGCGGCGGAACACAAACAGCTGATGGCGAAGAAGTCGCCTGGGACACGATCCGCGTCAAACTGCAGGAACTCATCGACGGCGAAGACAAACGCTCCCCGCTCAGTGATGATGACCTCGTCGATGCCCTCGGGACGCAGGGTATCAGGCTCGCTCGCAGAACGATCACCAAGTACCGCAAGCAAATGCACATCCCCAGCTCACGCCAGCGGCGTGAGTACTGAGGGCGGTACTTCTGATTCCGCCCCCGCTGCGACAAAATTCGCAGAGCTCGTCCACCCATGACTCACTTCAAAACGAAACCGCTGAATCGTTCAGGATTCGCCGGAACGTCAGATTGATGCGTTCTCCGACCATTCGGCGTGTTTTAGGAATCTCGTGCTTCCAGAAGTCCTGCATCGTTCCGCCCATGATCAGCAGAGAACCGTGGGGCAAAGCGTATCGGCGGGTTTCCCTCGTCGTGTTGTGTCGTATGCAGAACGTGCGTTCGGCTCCCAGTGACAGCGAGGCAATCACGTTTCCCACCCACGGCTCGTTATCGGCGTGCAGTCCCATGCTGTCCCGACCGGATCGATAGCGATTGAGCAGGCAGTAGTTGTAGCGTCCCTCCACTGCTTCAATGCGTCCTCGCAGTTCCAGCATTTCTGCGGACCACGCCAGGCCTGCGTTTTCCGTTTTCGAGTAGCGGTAGCTGGTGCCGGGATCACCGTAGGCCGCTGTCAGTCGCGGCTGCGGATGTCCGAAGAGAGCAGGTTTCTGTTCCCAAATGGGTGCTTCAAGGAGCGATTGAAAATGCTGGTTGGCAGTTTCCCGAGTGAGAAAGTCGGGGAACCAGAGCATCCAGCCGCCGTCGGCGAGTTCGATACGTTCGGTCACCCGGCCATCCAGTCTGCCGGTGGGTCGGGCTGCTGCCAGATGCTCATGCCGCCATCCACGAGGAGCATTTGTCCCTGCACATGTTCTGCGGCATCGCTCAGCAGAAATACGGCCGTACCGCCGCAGGCTTCAGGCCCCGGCACAACCCCGTTTGGCGTATGCAGCTCCATCCAGCGGCGGAAGCGGGGATCCGCGAGTGCGGGTTCCGTGAGCGGTGTTCGGAACAGTCCAGGCGCCATGCCATTGACTCGGATGCCGAGTGGTGCGAGTGACACGCAGAGCGATCGCACGAGGGCTTCGATGGCGCCTTTTGATGTGTCGTAGGCGACGTGCACGGGTTCTGAGAGTCGGCCGTTGATGGAACCGGTGAGCAGAATTCGGCCGCGGATTCCGAGTTCCACCCAGCGTCGCGCGAAATGCTGGATCAGCACGAACTGGGAATACACGTTGAGTTTCAAAGTGCGGTCGAAGATGGCGAAGGGCATTTCGAGAAACGGGGCATCGATGAAGGTCCCGGCGTTGCACACGAGCAGGTCGGGGATGGCACCGCAGTGCAGGGCTTCTTCGGCCACGGCCAGCGGTCCTTCGGGCATGGGGTCGGCCAGATCACCGATGATCAGGGTGGCAGCCCCGGAACCGCAGCCGCAGGCGTCAGCGGCTGCGAGCGCTGCGGCGTCCCGTTTGAGTCCGTGCAGAATCACGGAGGATCCGGCTTCGACGAGAGCCCTGGCGATTGCCAGCCCGACCCCCTGGGTGCTCCCTGTGATCAGGGCGCGGTGTCCGTTGAGTATTCCCATGGCTGCTTCCTTTGTGAACTACAGGCCTGCCTGGAGCGGTCGCAGGTGGCGACTGAAGTGATCAGCGAGAACCTCGGTATAGGTGTCGGGATTTGCCTGCAGAATTGCTCGCAGTTCTTCTCCCAGCTGCGGATGTCGCAGTGTGGAGCCAAATGTGCAGTGCAGAATCTGGCGACCGGGTTTGGTAAAGCCGCGACCTTCAGGAACTTCGTCCCAGAGTTCAAGATATTCACGTTCGAGATCGGTGGCAGATGCGAGCAGTTGCTGGGGTGGAGCGGAGGCGAGGGTTGCGGAGACGTGGTAGGTGGCTTTGTCTCGGTCGTAGACACTGCGGGCGAAGTCGATAATGCGTCGGAAGAACTGTTCATCGCACCTCGCGGCAACTCGAAGCGCTTCCAGGTAGCTGGTGCCGGCGGTCTTGACATGAAACAGGCCGGCAGTGGCTTTGCTGAGCAGTGAGTACATGGAGAGTTTGTCGGAACCGGAGTGCAGGCTGAGTTTGTAAGGGCCGGCAAGGCGAGCGATGGCGGCGTGATCGGCGAGCGATCGTTCGAGTGCGGCGAGGTCACCGATGAAGTCCACGCCCTTTTCAAAGTCTCCGATAAACCGGGGCGCGAGACTGACCAGCCGCATTCCGGCAGACCGGCACTGGTCGGCAATGATCCAGTGCTCGGCAAGAGTGGTTGGCTGGTCGGTTTCATCGACTGACAATTCGATTTCGTGTTCCCGCCCTGCGGAATCCTGCACGTGGCGGATGTGGTTGGACAGGGAGATGGCCTGAGCGATTGCGGCGCCATATTTGACGGCGGCACGCATGCAGGCCTGTTCGTCAAGAACGACCTGGGTGCCGCTGGGGAGCCGGAAGCTGCGGTTGAGACAGGTTTCGTACCAGGGTACTGAGCCGCGTATGGCTGCAAACTTCGCACGCAGGTCTGACTCTGAGTAGTTGTCGGCCTGCTGATCCACGGCACCGGAGGGATCGATTGTGAAGAACACAAATCCGGCGGCCGCTGTGACGTCTACATCTTCGGGCGTTTTCAGATGGTCAGCATCCGCTCCGGTTGCCGACGTCCAGCCGGCAGCCGCGGCTCCTGCCAGAGCGTCGCTCATGACGTCTGCTGGCGTGCGGCCGGTGCGGGCCATTTCGCGAATGGACTGCTGCGGAAAAATCGGCTGAATCCCGCCACCATCCCGACGCATTGCCGCGACATGCCCCGGTGTGGCCAGACCCGTACGGTCACCAAAACCAAAGCTCGGATTCAGGCCCAGAGTTCTCACCGGAGGCACGGTCACTGCTGATGTCCTTCGAAACGCAGGAGAGATGGAAGATCAACGGGAAATTGCGGCAGATGACGCACAAAATCGGATGATTTCGCGACAGAAGTCCGGCAGATCGTCGGGGCGCCGGCTGCTGACGAAATGCCGATCCACAACCACGGTCACATCTTCAAACACGGCACCGGCGTTGATCAGGTCATCGCGAATGCCAGGCGAGCCTGTGACCTTCACACCGCGGTAGACGCCCGCCGAAATCGGCATCCAGCCACCGTGGCAGACAGCAGCCACCAGACGAGCGGTTTGTGAGAATTCGCGAATAATGCGGAGCACTTCCGGATCGCGTCTGAGCTTATCAGGCATCCAGCCGCCGGCACAGATCAACCCGTGGTAGCCGTCTGTTGATAATCCCCGGTAGGCCAGATCTGAGGTGCAGGGGTAACCGTTCTTGCCGATGTACTTTTTTCCGGCAACTTCACCGGCAAGGTGAAATTCTGCGCCGGCTTCGATCAGTCGCAGTTTGGGATACCAGACTTCGAGGTCTTCGTAGTCGTCGCCAACGAAGCACAGAAATCGCTGTCCCGCCAGTTCGCTCATGGTCGCTGTTCCGCTTCAGGTGTCCGAATGGGCCTGCGGAAAACGTCTGTCTCCGCGCCGTGCGGAATCCTGGCATGGCCGTCCGAAATTTGCCACAAGCGGCGTCCGTGTCGCCTGTGAAAAGCCCATTTTTGTCGGGAAAAGGGAATTGCCGGAGAATACTTTCGAGGCAGGTTGATGCCTTTGCCTTCCCTACGCCAGCACTTCCCGCACCGGACCGCACTCTTCGTGCGCGATCGGGAGCGGCTGGCCGTTGTTATTGTATTCGGTGTGCTGTGAATCGATTCCGAGGGCGTTGAACCAGGTGTGGAACATGTGGCCGATGTCCCAGGGTTCTGTGGTAACCCAGGTTCCGGCGTCGCTGGTGGCACCCACGGCGATGCCTCGTTTCAGACCGCAGCCAGCCATGGCGAGCGACCAGGCTTCGGGCCAGTGATCACGGCCGAGGTGTCCGTTGATCCGCGGCGTTCTCCCGAATTCGCTCATGGCAATCACAAGCACGTGTTCAAGCATCCCGCGGGCGGCGAGATCTTCGATAATGGCTGCAAAGGCCTGATCGAATCTGCGGACGAGGCAAAGACTGCCGTTGAAATTGTCACCATGGGTGTCCCAGCCATAGCTGTTGACTTTCACAAACTGCACGCCGGCTTCCAGCATTCTGCGGGCAAGGAGCATGTGTCGTCCAAGGTCATGTGTGCCGTAGCGTTCCACATCGGTCGCAGTGACCTTTGAATCGTCAAACAGCTCCTGCCTTCGCATCAGTTCCAGACCCATGTCGTACACAAATGCATTGGCCTGAGTGGCCGTTCCTTTGCGGCCGGCTGCGAATCGTCGATCAGCCTCCGCGCGGAGCTGCAGTCGCTCTTCCTGAACTGTGGCCGGCAGTTCTGCCGGACGCTGCAGATTCTGCGGAGGCTTGCCATCGCCGAAGGCAAGCGACCCGTACTGTGGCCCAAGGAATCCGGCGTCCTTGTGCATGAAGCCGCCGCTGAGCGGTTTGATCCAGACGTATGGTGGCAGTCCGCTGTTGTTGGGGCCGAGCAGCTTTGTGACGGCCGAACCAAAGTAAGGGTAGACAACACCGCGGTTCTTCGGATCACCACGCTGAATGCGATCGACGCCGGAGGAGTGGGCGTTGTCCTGAGTGCACAGGCTGCGGATGATGGCAAGGTGCTGCATCTGCAGAGCGGTCCGCGGGAGCAGTTCGCTGACGTGAATTCCAGGTACCGATGTGGGAATGGCCCGGAACGGTCCGCCGAACTCCGTGCCGGGCTTCGGGTCCCAGCTTTCCAGCTGACTCATGCCACCATCCAGCCAGATGAACAGCACCTGTCTGGAGGCACGGCGCAGTGCTCCGGCGTGTGCTGCCGGCAGAAACCCCGGAAGTGCTCCGGCAATCGCAGCACCGCCAGCGGCTGTGGACACCTCACCCAGCCATTGCCGGCGCGACCAGCCGTGTTCCCACGATCTGCACTGCTGCGAACATTCTGTCATGCGGATGACTCCTGAACGGCTAGTGATTCAAACAAAACTCTGTGGATGCCAGCAATGACCAGATGAGATTGCTCACCGCCGTCGGCCGATCCGGCTGCTTCTGCAGATATCCGCGGACCAGCTCTCGCTCGGCATCATCGGGGCATCGACTGAGGACGCTGAGGTAGAGCTCTTCTGCGAGTCCTTCAGGGGAGTCCTGTTTTGCGAGGCGATCGGCGAGATTTCCATCGACTGGCAGGAGCAGCCGCAGGACCAGCGGGTCATTCATCACAAACAGAGCAGACTTGAGCGACGGTGCGAATTCGAGTTCAGCTTCCTGAGGCACATTTCCGAAGGCCTTGATGAAGGCTTCACGGATGGCCTTCTGTTCGGATGATTCGCCGCTGGATGCTGCTGTGGCTGCTGTTGTCGTCTCCGGCTGCGCACCTGTGGACAGGGCAGTCGGCCCGCAGGCAGTGAGCATACTGGCAAGCAGCTGTTCGGCGGAGAGTCGTTTTTCGCGGCCGTACTGATAAAGATGCTGTTCGGCTGCCGATCCAGCTGTCGTTCGTTGCCAGACGCGGGTGAGCACCAGTTCCCGAGTGAATTCGCGGATGTCGAACTTCATGGTGTTTATCGCGTCGGCCAGCAGAGCCAGCAGCTGGGGATGCGACGGCGGGTTGTCGTCGTGCAGCTGATCGAGAGGGTTGACGAGTCCCGTGCCGAAGAACAGGAACCATAGACGATTGGCCGCATTCTCCGCGAAGCGTCGATTTGTCGTCACAGTCAGATCGTTGGCGATCAACTGCATTCCACGAAACTTTGGCACACCGGGGAAGTTGGTTTTTCGATCCGGAGCAACCTCGTATTCCTGATCCTTTTCAAACTGCGGTATCTGTTGTTCCATGCCAAACGGAATCCGCGGACCCACGGACTGCGGCTGTTTGTCAAACACCGACATAAAATCAGTTTTTTTGGTCAGAAGCTTTTCAGCCACTGCTGGATAGCTGACGTCAGTGCGAATCACGGCATTCTGATAAACAGTGTAGAGTCCCTGAAAATCAATCTGCCTGTAGTCACCAATGGAAAGGTGATCGTGGCACTGGGCGCACTGCAGATCACACCCCAGAAACAGACGGCCGATATCACGAGTCAGACCGGCGTAATCAGTTTCCTGCTGACCCACTTTCTCCAGCCGTCGCGTTTGAAAAAAAGCGGCACCGCGGAGAACCTCATCGTCAGCCCGTGGATCAAGAATCTCACGCACGATCTGGTCCCATGGCTTGTTGGCCGCGAACGAGGTGCGGAGGTAGCCAAGCCACTCTGCATGTTCGCCGCGACGTTCCATGAGCAGGATATGAAACGCATCAGCCATGCGACGGCTGAAGGCGGGATCCGCCAGAAGGCGTTCGATTAACTGGGCTCTTTTGTCAGTGCGAGTGTCGGTGATGAATGCACGCGTCTCTGTGGCTGTTGGAATGCGGCCGGCAAGATCCAGAAAAATTCGCCTCAGCCACTCCGTGTCACTGCTGTCGCCGCCAGCCGGTGTGCCCTGCAATGACTGATCAATCAGAGTATCGATCTGTGTGGCCAGCCACCCCGGTGGACGTGAGCTTTCCTGGGCTATCGCAGGTGCGACCAGCAGCAGAGTCAGCAGCAGAGTCTGCAGGGAAAGCCATCGGAGCGGAGAAGGCTGAGTTGTCTGTTGCAGCGGATGCATCGTGAGCGCCCTGGTTCCGGCGACGGCGGGGATCGATGGGAGCATTTTGTGGAAGGTAGCCCGCCGATGCGGTTGACACAAGTGCGAAGGGCTGCGGAGCTGCTGCGGGGGACAGTTCCGGATTTTCCGGTTGTACCTGCTCTAACGGCTGCACAGCTTCAGAAGACTTTTCAACAGAATTTTGCCCCGATTTTTCGCTCCTTCCTCCTCCAGCTTCACCAATCTGTCTGTTCCCAAAACACAACAACTCCTCCCAACTCACGTGGGCCTCCGTGACGACGGTTGGATTCGTGTGTTTCTTCTGGTCTGCTGCGGAATCGTGACGAACAATCCCGGCCATGCCTCAGTTTCAATACATCGCCATGAATCCCCAGGGTGAGCGCGTTCCAGGAACGCTGCTGGCCGACACGCGCGCCGAAGCACTGCAGCAGCTCAGCGCAGCCGCGATGGTGCCTGTGTCGCTTCGTGAATCGCTTTCCAATCGCGCCCGTCGCGACCGCGTCTCGCCAGCAGCCCTCGCCGCCGCCTTCTCACTGCTCTCCGATCAGCTCGACACCGGTGTGCCTCTGCTTCGAGCACTTCAGGTGCTCTCATCGCAATCCTCTAATCCTGCCCTGCGGACGACTCTTGCTTCCGTCGCTTCCCAGGTCGCTGATGGCTCCAGCCTTGCTGCCGCAATGGCAGGTCGTCCCGGGGCTTTCACGGATCTTGATATCAGTATGGTACAGGCGGGTGAAGAGGGCGGGTTCCTTCAGGAATCCCTTCGTCGCCTTGCGGCCGTCCGGGAACGTCAGGAGGAAGTGCGTTCCCGCATCCTCAGTGCGGCGGCCTACCCTGTGCTGCTGGCGGTCGTCTCGGCGATTGTCGTCACCTGCATGCTGATCTTCTTCGTCCCTCAGTTTCAGCCGCTGTTCGATTCTCTGATCGAGGCCGGTCGTCTGCCGTGGCCTACGCGAATGCTGCTGTGGTTCAGCGATTCTGCGTCACGATATGCACTGCCAATGCTGCTGGTCTGCTTTCTCTCAGCGATCATCATCAAAGCCCGTGTGCCTTCCGCGCGACTGCTGCTGCTGCGTGACCGATTGCTGCTGCGTCTGGGTGGTATCGGCGCTGTGGTGCGGTCCATCGCTATCGCTCGTTTCTGCAGGGTACTCGGATCACTGCTGCAGAATGGGGTACCAATGCTGCGATCGCTGGAAATCAGTCGCCGCGCCGCAGGCAACGTCGTCATCAGCGACACCATCGCGGCTGCTCAGGAAAGCATCTGTGGCGGCCGCAGTCTGGCCGGACCACTGGCGGCCGGTAATCACTTTCCTCCCGATGTGCTCGAGATGATCGCCGTGGCCGAACAGGCCAATCGACTTGAATCCGTACTCCTCAAACTCGCCGACCGCCTCGAACTTCGCGCCCAGAGACGACTTGACCTGGTCCTCCGCATGCTTGAACCCGCACTCATGCTGGTGATGGCCGTTGTTGTGGGATTTATGGTCATCGCGCTGCTGATGCCCGTCTTCGAAGGCACCGGACTGACTCAGTGACAATTCAGTTATCCGCAGAACCAGAACAGGAATTCAAAGATGAATCAAAGCCCATCCCGACAGTTTTCCTTTCAACAGCCGCAAACCACCGGCAGCGGCAACCGGCCTCTGCACCAGCGTTCAGGCTTCACGCTCATGGAAGTTCTGCTCGTTCTGGGGATCCTCGGAGTGATCATGGCCATGGTCGTCCCACGCGTGCTCGGGCGGCAGAAGGATGCCTACGTGCAGGCGGCCAAAAGCAGCATCCACGGTGTCTGTGAAGCTCTGAAACTCTACGCTCTGGATCATGGCGGTGCGTTTCCCACAAGCAATCAGGGATTGAATGTGCTGCAGAACAAACCCGGCAGCAGTGACCGTGCGTGGAAGGGACCCTATCTCGAAAAACCGCCCCTTGATCCGTGGGGCAAAAAGTTCGAATACCGCTGCCCCGGTGTTCGCAATCCAGAATCCTACGACGTCAGCTCCGGCGGACCCGATCAGACCTTCGGCAATGCCGATGACATAGGAAACTGGTAATGCCACGCTCCGGCTTTTCCATTCTCGAACTGCTGCTGGTGCTTACGCTGATGGCCATTCTTGCCGCCATCTCTGTTCCCTCGCTGCGCCGCTGGCAGGCAACCCTGCCTCTCGAACAGTCCGCTTCCGCCATCCAGCAGCTCGTGGCCACAGTCCAACTCGATGCACTGCGCTCGGGAAGGCCGGCACGACTCACTCTCGAACCCTCCGGCGCGCTGTTCAATCCTGTCGTTTCCGTCACGACCGGCCGCGAGGTCCTTCCACTGCGGCTGCCCAGTGGCATTCGCTGCCGGCCCGCTGACCCCGACGACAACCAACCCACAGCAACGATTCGCCCCGATGGTGGACTGGAACTCGTCTTCCATCCCGATGGAACAGCAACTCCAGCCAGCCTCGTTCTGGAAGACCCGGCCGGACGAAAAGTGGGCCTCGTGATCCATCGGCTGAATGGTCGAGTTTCAGTCGCGGCAGATCCACGGTTCACAGAGACTGCCATGACCCCTGCCGAATTTCGTTCTCGCTGTGCTGCCACGCCGGACCCAACTAAAACATTTCCCATGAACTGATGGGCCACCGCAACCGGAATGACAAATGTCCGCCGAACATCAACAATTCTCAGGCCGTCGCAGCGTCACGGCATGGATTCCCGGTCGCTCCCGCCGCAGCCACTGCTCAGTGCTCGACTGGACCTCCACCGGCGTCGTGCTGGCACAGCTTCAGTGGCAGCGGGGTACGTGGCAGGTGACTGCTTCCGACTGGGAATCGTGGCCCGAAGAATTCGACCCGTTCTCCGATCCCGCCGAAACCGCTCGACTGCTGCAGTCGTGGATCGCTGCCCGGTCATGGGCTGCCGCTCCGGACGTCATCTCGCTCCCGCGTCAGCTTGTCAGTCTGCGGCTGCTCTCCTTCCCGATTGTCGCCGCTGCGGAACTCGGGGAACTCATCGCGCTGCAGCTGGAGTCCCGGCAGACTGGCCCGGATGCCGCCCAGATCTGGGATTTCCTGCCACACCCGACGGAGTCGGCCGACACGCAACAGCACGTCTCACTGCTCTCCGCCCCCGCGCGGATCTGCCAGAGTATCCGTCGCACCACTGAAGCCGCCGGCTGGAAGCTGCCGCTGCTGACCTCCGCCGATCTGTTTCTGTGCCCAACCGCCCCCGGCGAAACGACCTGCCGTCTTGCGGTCCAGATGAACCGTTCCAAACTGGAAGTCCTCGCCTGTCGCGGTGGCATCCCGGCCGCATCTCTGGCCTGCGGAGTGCAGGCCGATGCCGATTCTCCGCATCCGGCCCCCGTTGCCGTTTCCGCACTTGTGGAACGCATCGTGGAATCACTTCCACAGTCGTGGCGAAGGGACATCCCCGGCCAGCCAGTTTTCGTGGCTGGCTCACACGCGACATTTTTAACCGCGCAGCTTCAGACGGCCGGCTTTCAGATACTCCCTGGTCCCGCAGACGATCGTTCTCCCCGCGCGGTTGCCATGGCTGAGTTATCCTGGGGCCGCGCGGCCTGCTGCAATCTGCTGCGGCCCCGCTCCGCTACCCCCTCGCTGTATGCTCGCCGTCCGGCCGTCGTTCGCTCCGCCGCGCTGCTCGTCGTCCTGCTGTGCGCACTTGCCGCCTGGATTTTTTCCGAACGACAGAGCCGCCACGAGCAGTTGCAGACATTGCTGAAAAAGACCGAACAGCTTCAGAGCCGTCTCAGTGACCATCAGGCTGTTCCAGAACAGCGAGCTCGGCTGGATGCGTGGCTGGCAGCGGCTTCCAACCCCTCGATCAGTCTCCGCGGACTGCTCGCACTGGTGCCGGCCGACAACCGCGTGCTGCTCACTCGCGTTCAGCTTGAAAACATCGCAGACACAAACGAATCCGTACTCACGATGGATGGCCTCGCTCAGTCCCCCGCCGAAATCAGCGAACTGAACACCGCCGTGCTGCTTCAGCCCCAGCGGTATCTGCTGCGGCCCTATGGCATTGAACCTGCCCCGCCCGAAAGCACACTGAAAATCAAGTTCCGTACCGAATGTCTGCTGCTGCCACCGACCACAAACTCCCCCGAGCCACAGCCATGATCAATTCTCCCAGAGAAAAAATTCTCGCCTCGCTCGCTGCCGTCGCCGTCGCCGTTGCCCTGCTGCTGGAATCCGGTGTTGAATTGCCGCTGCAGCCCTTCGCAGACCTCGACACCGCAATCACCGAAGCCACCTCGCAGGCAGACGAACATCAGCGTCAGATTAATCGACTGCTCCATGACCTGCACGCGCTTGAAGAAGCCGCCGGTCGCAGTCTTCCCGCCGATCCAGGCCGCGCGTCTGCTCTCTATCAGGCATGGCTCGTTCAACAGCTGAACAACAGCGGCATCGAAGCGGCCACAGTCAATCCCTCAATCCCCATCACCGACGAATTCCTCGGACACCGAATTCCCTTTTCCATCGAATGCGACGCATCAGCCGCAGCTATCGCCACGTTCCTTGATCGCTTCTCCGGCTCCCCGCTGCTGCACCGCATCACCAACCTGCAGATCGTTAATTCATCAAACGGCTTTGACGACAACCACCGACTCGCCGTTTCCATCGAAGCCCTCGCACTGCCGACCGCTCCCGAAGTCGATGCGCTTCCGGAACCGATCGTCAGCAGCGATCCCGCCGCCTCGCTGGCGTCGCTCTTCGAAAACCACACACTGCTGACACTGCCCCAACCTCCCGAACCTGCAGTCATCGCTGAAAATACTTCGCCTGCAGATACCGGTACGCCTCCTGATGCGACAACCACGCCGGACCCGCCAGCACCCACGGAACCAGACCCGCCAGAGCCACCCCAACCGCCGACTCCAAAATATTCCCCAGCTCAGTCACTCCAGTTCATCGGCTCAATCCTGAGTGGCGAAACCCGCCGCGCGTGGTTCGTTGATCGCCGCAGCGGTGACGAACACTTCGCGGCCGTTTCAGAAGACGTCAGCGTCCCCGAACTGACTGTCGAGGTGCTGGCAGTCACCGATGATTCCGTGACTGTCCTTTACCGGACGAAACGAGTCCGCCTGAGGCTGGGCCAGACCATTGCCCTGCCCGCCGCGCCTTTTCGCGGAAAACAAAATCTCTCGGCAAACCAGGAAAACTGACTTTACAGAGCCTGTCATCAGGGCCGAGCATCACCGGGCTGTACGCTGACAGATTCGACGCACCGTGAACATAAAGGCCGTTATGAAACGCCGCCCGGGATTCACACTGATTGAACTGCTCGTTGTTATCGCCATCATCGCAGTGCTGATCGCGATTCTGCTTCCTGCCGTTCAGGCTGCCCGCGAAGCCGCCCGGGCCACGCAGTGCCGCAACAACCTGAAACAGCTGGCGCTCGCCATGCACAACTATCATGATCGCACCAACGTGCTGCCACCCGGCTGGACCGCTCGCCCACTGTCACACAGACAGGGCTGGGGCTGGGGAGCAATGCTGCTGCCGGACCTTGAGCAGTCGGCACTCTTCCAGAGACTGCAGTTCGCTGAGCTGATGACCTCCCCCACAAATCTGCCTCTGCTCGCTCACAGCATTCATAGTTTCGTGTGCCCATCAAACACCTATGCCAGAACGGCCATGGTCATCGTGCAGGAACCCGAAATTCAAACGTCCGATCTGCCAGCGATGTTCCTGCATCCTCCTCCGCCCAAATTCTATAATATGGCAAAATCGGACTACGCTGGCGTTTCAGGGAATGCCGATCTGGCACCCCAGCCAGACGCAGGAAACGGCCTGCTGTTCAGAAACAGTTCCGTGCGATTTCGCGATCTGACAGATGGCACCAGCCAGACTCTGCTGATCGGTGAACGACGCGTCTCTGAGTGGATTCGAAAGGACTTTTCCGGGAATGATCTGACTTACATCGACCTCACCGTCTGGGCTGGCACTTTGCCCTGGTGCAGCGATTCGATGTGGCGCGTTGTTGGTTCCTGCAGCACGACTCCCGGATCCACGACCAGGGTGTTCCCGGGATTCTCAAGTCAGCATCCAGGCAGTACCCTCTTCGCCCTCGCAGATGGCTCCGTTCGCCGAATCTCCAGCAACATCGACCTGAATACCTGGAAGGCACTCGCCACCCGCGCAGGAAGTGAAACGGCAGCTGAGTTTTGAAGGCCACCCGGCCCCCCTTGCCCCGTCTTGCCGCAAATCGCCATTTTTCTTATCATCCACGCATACAGGATCAGTTCCCTACCCTTCGAATCCCGTCCGAACCACGCCGCCATGCCCGCGATTCATCAGCTGCCCTTCGAAAAGCCACTCTACGAGCTGGAGCAGCGTCTGCTGCAGCTGGAGGCCTGCAAGGACCCAACGCCGGGTGAAAAGGAAGCCATGCGGCGAATGCGCGTCGAACTCACGCAGCTCACGCGGGAACTCTTCGCCAATCTCGATCCGTGGCAAACCGTGCAGGTCTCCCGGCACCCGGAACGCCCGCAAACAGCCGACTACCTCGAACTGGTGTTCGACGAATTTGTGGAACTTCACGGCGACAAGTCCTTTGGCGACGATCGGGCAATTGTCACCGGATTTGCTCGTATCGCCGGTCGCAAAGTCATGCTGGTAGGCCATCAGAAAGGCCGAAATCTCAAAGAACGCAACGAATGCGGCTACGGGCTGGCTCACCCGGAAGGTTACCGTAAAGCCATGCAGAAAATGGAAATGGCCAGCCGCTATGGTCTGCCCATCGTCTGCCTGATTGATACTCCCGGCGCTTACCCGGGAATCGGCGCTGAAGAACGTGGTCAGGCCTACAACATCGCCGTCAACCTCCGCGACATGTCGACTCTGGAAGTACCCGTTGTCTGCGTCGTCATCGGTGAAGGCGGTTCCGGAGGTGCTCTGGGAATCGGCATCGGCGACCACGTCGCGGTGCTGGAATTCGCTTACTATTCCGTGATCAGCCCCGAAGGCTGTGCCGGGATTCTCTGGAAAAGCGTCAAACACGCCGACAAGGCCGCAAGGGCGCTGCGGTTCACCAGCCGCGACCTGCTCCAGATGGGGATCGTCGATGAAGTCATTCCAGAGCCTCTTGGCGGAGCCCATCGCAATCATTTCGCCATGGCCGCCACTCTCAAGGGACGCATCGTCGAAGCCCTGCAGAACCTCGAAGGCTTTTCCATCCCTGATCTGCTGGAACGTCGCTACCAGAAATTCCGTCGCATCGGCGTCTTCCACGAAAACGCCACACCAGCTCAGGTGTGATCCTCGGCTTTGTCGCCTTTCGCTCCCGCGATAGGTGCAGAGAAATCATTTTGCAGAGCGAAATGCGACTCTGATCAAATATCAGCACCGGAGTTTTGCATGTCCGGACAAGCGCCTTCACCAGCCAGCCCCGCGCGTTTCGGACTGCTCACGCTGACCTGCGTGGTCGTCGCCAGCATGATCGGGGCCGGTGTGTTTACAACCTCCGGTTTTTCGCTGGCGGCCCTGTCTTCCCCTGCTCATGTTCTCGCTGCCTGGGCCGTTGGCGGAGTCATTGCAGTGGCGGGCGCTGTCGCCTACGGGGAACTTTCGCGGCGGCTCCCGGTGTCTGGCGGCGAGTATCTGTATCTCAGTCGGCGTCTGCATCCCTCTGTCGGTTTCCTCGCTGGCTGGGTGTCGCTGACGGCCGGTTTCAGCGGAGCAATCGCAATGGCAGCACTTACCTTCGAGACCTACCTTTTCGATGGTAACCGCCCGAACTGGCTCCCGGAAAAACTCTCCGCCGCACTGGTGATCGCCCTCTTCGGGCTGGGGCACGCCTTTATCGTGCGCACTGCAGCCAGTCTGCAGAACGCAGTGGTGCTGGTAAAGCTCACAGTCCTCGCCGTATTTCTGTGCTGGGCCGGCACTCAGTTTTCCAGCCACTCGTGGTCATGGGAAGCTCTCCCGCCGGCTCCGGACGCTGCAACTCCCACACGCTGGATGAAGGTACTTGTGTTTGCGGAATCCGTTATGTGGATTTCGCTCAGCTATGCCGGGTTCAATGCTGCGGTGTACATCGCGTCCGAAGTGCGGGATCCGGAACGCAACGTCCCACGCTCGCTCTGGCTCGGAACCGGTCTCGTCACGCTGCTTTATCTGCTGCTCAATCTCATTTTCGTAACGGCCACCCCCGCTGCTGAAATCGTCGGGCAGGAACGAGTCGCTGCAATTGCAGCGGGCGCTGTCGGTGGTCTGCCACTGCAGCGGCTCATTCGCGTTGCCGTATGCCTCGGCTCACTGTCCTCGGTGGCCGGCATGGTCATGACGGGGCCACGAGTATTCGCGAGAATGGCAGACGATGGATTGTTTCCGGGTATGTTTCGGTCCGGACCAGCCTCCACCGCTCGCACGGTTCTGCTGCAGTCTGTGATCAGTATCGGGCTGGTGTACTGGAGCAGTCTTGCGGGGCTGCTGAACTATCTCAGTGCTCTGCTGGCAATGTCATCAGCGCTCACCGTGTCCACACTGCTTATTCAAGTGCGGCGGGATGCATCAGCGGGGTCTGAACCGCAGCCCGGCATGTCGCCGTGGATCCGGGCAGCCGCCGTGTTTTATGTGGCAGCCACATGCCTGACCGGTGGTCTGATGGCACTGCGGGACGTCCGAAACCTCGCGGGGGCCGCGATCACCCTGGCTGTCGGACTGCTGTTGTGGCTGATTCAGCAATGCTTCACTGGTGTGAAAAAACAGCAGTAATCGCTCCGAGCGGACGGGCGGCAGCCCAATACCGCTAAATCAAGTTCTCAATAAACTCTTTAAACGAGCCGGTCGGTTTCGGAAGACTCCGGTCGCGATCCTTCCTCGTTGGCCAGTGTTTCGACCGTTTTTTTACCTTGCGCGGGTTGATGCGATTTGATCGAGGAGGCAGTTGCTCCAGGCTGATCTCAATGATCAATGCCTGTAGCCACTTTCGGATCCTGGGCGGACTTCGTTGAGCTTCAGGTAATCGAGTGTGCAGAATGTCCATCGCACTGGTAAAGGAGATTCTGGTTGGAGGGACTCCAGCGCGTTCGGCGGCCTGAAAGATAAGTTTTCGAATGATGAAATGACTGATCAGCAACCCCCAGATCTCCTGACGGACCA
>Ga0169931_10002162_pt1 | contig 32177 bp, 25 predicted proteins | sample Kivu_15m_20L_FD_129675 | JGI IMG/M metagenome (GOLD analysis project Ga0169931, IMG submission 129675) | Freshwater microbial communities from Lake Kivu, Western Province, Rwanda to study Microbial Dark Matter (Phase II) - Kivu_15m_20L... | ecosystem: Environmental > Aquatic > Freshwater > Lake...
GATCATCTCCGCTGGAACCGCCACGGCGCCCGCCTCGTCCTCCCCCTGGAAGCCGCCAAGGCCAAAAACTGAACCCAACTGTCTTCAAAAGCAAAATGCCTGTAGTTTTATGCGGTTTTTGCCCTTTTTTGTTTCGGCTGAAAAAAATCCGTACCCTGGGGTCATTAAGGTGAAGGCTCCACCCGGAGGTGCTTACTTTTCATGCCCATGGCTCCGCAAACGCTGGCGCTTTTGATTGAAAGCCACGCGGCGGTGCTGCAGGTATGGGCTCGATCCCGGACGCCCCATTGGGAAGATGTGGTGCAGGAGGCTTTTTGCCGCTTGGCTCAGCAGCACCCCGCCCCGGATCAACCCGTGGCCTGGCTCTTCACCGTTTGCAAAAACCTGGCGGAAAATGCCAATCGCACCGATCGGCGCAGGATGCAACGCGAGACTGACAAGGCCTTGCCCGAGGCGTTTCAGTCAGACCCTGGCCAGGCTGTTGAACATTCCGAAATCCACGCTGCGGTGGAAGCCCTGGAAACCACCCTCAGGGAGACGCTGGTCGCCCGAATTTGGGGCGGGTTGGGTTTTGAGGAAATCGGTAAACTCCTCGGCGTTTCCGCACCTACCGCCTTCCGCCGCTATGAATCCGCGCTCAGGCAAATCCGCGACATCCTGGTTTCTCCTACGGAACGCACCCCATGAAACCTTTCTCCCTGAATGATCCTGATCTTGCCGAGCTCGAAGCCGAGTTGCTCGGCAAGCATATCCGGCTTGACCAGGCCGGCCAGCAGGCCCTTCTCTACCATGCAGCCTTTCGGGCCGGGCAAGCCAAGGCCACCAAAACCACTCGTCTTTGGCAGGCTTTTACGACAGCACTGGGGATGATTTTGGTCGTGGCTCTTTTTCCATGGAATCGGCCAAATCTCACGCCATCCATGAACACGGGCCAGTCGCTCCCAGCCAACATCCCGCTGATGATCACCGCTGCTCCCAAGGAAGATCTGCCGCTGGGAACCCATGCCGACCAGGGGCAATCCCTCCCTCCATGGGAAAACTGGGCACAGGGAAGCGAGAATGCTGAGGTTTTTGATCAAGCCCTGGAAAAATTCGCCCAGCTTGATGCCCGGGAAAGATCCTACTCCCTCATTCAGTTTTCGCATCTGGGATTTCTGGGGTATTAACCCACCCTGGCATCGATTTGTTCGCATTCAATTGGTTCACATCCCAATCGAGGAGTTTTCCATGAAAAAGCCGGCCTTCATTGCTTGGTTCTTTTTTTTCATCTCTCCGCTGGGGGCTGAGGAGTCCGCGCCGGCGAATGCCAAACCACCCGGTCCCAAAACCATCGAGGTGGAAATCACGCCCAGGGCCATTGAAAGCCCCATCCTCAAGTACCGCTTCCTGCCCCGTGAGGATGAACTCAAGCCCGGCAACGCCGTCCCGATTCTCCTTCGCTTGCCCTGGGAGCAACGGAACTGGATGGAAAAGGTGTATCCCAATCTCCACCTGTGGGAGGATGTTCCCCTCGCCGACCCCAAATGGAAGGACTACAGCGACATTCCGCCCCGTTTCTTCGAAGAGATGAAACGGGCCGCCTATCGCCGCGATGCCGGCTGGGAATACCCCATCGGGGAGGTCCCGGCCATGACCATCCTCCTTCCCGATGTCCAGGGTTTGAGGGCCTTTTTGGGCTTCGGGCTATCCTCCAGGGCCAAATATCACCTGTCCAGGGGCGAATTGGAGGAGGCCTTGGAGCTGATCAAGGTCGGCATCGCCAACGCCCGCCATATGGCTGCCACGCCTTTTGTGATCAATCAACTGGTGGCGGCTGCGGTTCACCGCACCATGCTCGATCGCACGGTCGACCTGATCAGTCAGCCCCAGAGCCCCAATCTCTACTGGGGGCTGAGCGCCATACCCAAGGGGATTCTCTCTTTGGAAAAAACGGCGGATTTTGAGGGGCAAGTGTTGGCGTTGACGTTCCCCTTCGTCAAGGATCTCGACAAGAACCGTGACAGCCGGGAATGGAAAAAACTGTTTGACCAGCAATTAAACCAACTGGCGCAAACCATGGGTTTGGTTGTCCCCAAGGAAGAGGCGGCAAAGAAACAGGCCTTTGCCGAGGCGGAGCGCGTGGCTCGCCGGCAATTGGTGGAAATACCCGGCTATTCCAGGGAAAAAGTGGGCCAAATGACCATGGAAGAGGCCGTCCTACGTTGGTATGTCTTCAATCATCTCAACCTGGATGCCCGCTACAACGCCTATTCGGTTCTTCCACCCAGGGAAGCCATTCCCCAATTGGTGAAACTCAACAAGGATGCCAACGAGTTTTACAGCCACCTGAATTCCAAATTCCATGATTTCTTCAAAAACCCCCTGTTCAACTACTTGACCCTGAATGGCGTCTACCGTCGGATTCAGATAATTCGCGTCATCGAGGCGGTTCGCCATTACGCCGCCACGCATGATGGAAAATTTCCTGAAAAACTCAAGGAAATTACCGACATACCGGTGCCCCTTGATCCACTGACTGACAAGCCCTTTGTCTGGAAGGTGGAAGCCGGCCAGGCAACGCTGAGTCCCCCTGACTTCCCGGAGGAAATCATGGCCTCCCTCAAGGCGCACGCGAAAGTTACCTTGGCGGAATTACTGGGAACCACTTACCGGCTGAAAATCCGGACAAAGTGACCGAAAATGGTGCATGCCCCTGGCCGGAAAATATTCTCAAACTCCCCGATCATCTCCGCTGGTACCGCCACGGCGCCCGACTCGTCCTCCCCCTGGAAGCCGCCAAGGCCAAACCCTGAATCCAACCGCCACCAAAAGCAGAACGCCCGGCGTTACCGCCGGGCGTTCTGCTTTTGCCTGTCAGTTCAGACCTACTTCTCCCCAGCCGGCTTCATTTCGGCGGGCTTGTCGCTGTTGGCTTCCTGCAGGTAGCCTACCACCTGGCCAACCAGTCGCATGTAATCCGCCGCGTCGATTTGCTTCACGGTTTCCTCCTTAGCCTTGGGCCACAGGGCGGAGGAGGCTTTCTCAGCTTCAAGCCCATCCCAGGAAATGAATTCCAGGGTGAATTTGGACGACTCGATACGGCTGGGAAGCTGGTCCTTGTCCGTTAAGATCTTTAGTGTTTTCGATTCCGCTGTGCCGTCGAAGGATCGGAATTCAATCGAATGCCCATCATTTTCTATTTTGGCAAAAAGGTATTTTGCATTGGTGATTAATGACTCCAAGTCAGCACCCTGGTTCCCCATTCTCTGGGCCACCTCCATAACCTTGGCCCAGGATTTACCCAATTCCTTGTCACTTCCCCAGGTTCCATTGAACTGGAACCCGACGGTGTGATTGATTCCGGATAGGTCCAAATTAAAATTGGGCGTCCAAAGACGCGTAGCCATTTTCTTGATGCTGTCGCTTTCAGGGAAATAGATCGCCGTACCTGCGTCGTTCACTTTGTAACCAAATTGGAGTTTTTTGTTTTTTAGAATAAGCAGTTCAAAGGCCTCGTCTGCTTGGTTGATCCGCAGGTATCCTTGCAGCCCGTTTTCATTGTCTTTTTCGCGAACTTTTACCAAAAAACCGCCAGGGTTTTTGCGGGTAATGGCCTTGGCTGATTTTTTCAGCAGGGCGTTCAGTTTGCCTTCATTGCTCTCGTGAAAACGAAGTAATTCTTGGGTTTCACGAGCCTTCTTTTTATCCCCATCGGTGGTGGAAACAGTTACGAATTGGTCGAGAACCTCAATGGCTTTGTTTGTGGCTCCCTTGGAAAATTCGTCGTAAGCTTTGATCAGTGCAAGGTCCAAAAGCCTGTCCGATCCCTGGATCCGGCTCATTGCCTCCCGTGCTTTGCCGGGCTGACTTTGTCTGAGGTACGCCCGGGCAGCGGACATGCCGACCAAATTTTTGGCCCGTTCCGTCTCGGTGATCTTTTCCTCGAATAAAAATATCTTGTAACAATCAGCGATACGGGACCCGGTTATTTGGTCCAAATCAACAATCTGGTTTTCCGGCGAGCCAGCGTTGCCAATGATGATCCGCAGGGCTTTATATTCCTCCTGCTTGGCGGCATCCTGATCTGGCTCCTTCATCATGGTGGCAATTGAGGGTCTTGATTCCTCGGACACAAGGAAAGTCAGCAAGACTTCCTTGTAGCTCTTGGGCCTGCCGTGCTCTCGGAACATGGCTACCATCAGGTTGCCAAGTTGGCCGATTTTTTTGTTATCTAATTTGACGGTGGTATCGCAGTATTCCTGTTCCGCAAGTGAAGTCACCTCGGACCATCCATCCATTTTTCTGAAGTAAATGGCGGGGGGTGTACTGGTGTGATTGAGGTAAATCTCTTTTTTCCAACGCTTGACCTCCTCTTTCATGTCAGCTGTTTCGGCAATCATGAGTAAGTTGGTGGCGTAATCAAGGCGCTGGCGGTCATTGAGCTTGTCGAGACTGAGATTAGAATCAACTATTTTCTTGTAGTAGTCCCTCACTTGGGCAACAGCCTCGGGCCGCATGCCTTGTTTGGATTGCCCCATTGAGATTTGCCCGATCACTTGGCTTTGGCCAAGAATCACAGCAGAAAGAATGGCCAGACGCTTGAGCCAACCGGGATTCATTGCGAAATTAAGGCGCATCATGGGACCTCTAACAGTTTGAATGTGCAGCGGGTGGTGTACTCTGATATCCGATGAAACAAATCAAGAGCAATTGGCCACCTGGAAGGGTTGTTTAAACATGTTGCCCTTTTCAGTCGGTTAGGAGGTCTGCCTACAAAAAAGGCCGGCCCCTGCGGGCCGGCCTGAATAGATCCATTGTGTTGGCGCCTCAGGCTGCCACCCGCCGGCTGCTCGCCACCAGCGGTCCGCGTGGTGCCGGCAAACCGCGCACGCCCTGCGGTCCATCGACTCGCCCGGTCCAGCAGTGGCCTGCCATCGCCTCGATGATCCGCTCTGCCAGCTCCACCACGCGCCGTCCGGCGGTGCCGGTCACACGCGGGCTTTTTCCCGTGCGCGCGGCCTGCGTGAAATCCATCAGCTCGCGCGTCAGTTGGTCATGCTGCGCCGCGCAGGTCCACCCGGTCTGCTCCAGGTGTCCCGCCATTTCCTGCTGCAGCGCCTGCAGCGCCAGGGGCGTCATCCGCGTCGCGTCCAACAGGCCGCCGGCCAGTGCGTGCGAGGGTTGGATCAGGTCGATCTTCTTGTTCGCGAAGTCGATCTCCACCACACCCTCGCTGCCCAGAGCCGTCATCCGGCGGGCAGGCACCGGGCTCACCCGGCAGGCCGAGATGTCGGCGATCAACCCGCTTCGGAAACGCAGGCGGGCCTGCGCGATATCCTCATGGCCGCCCAGCACCGCGGCGCCGAAGGCTTCCACCGAAACCACTTCGCTCGGGTCCCAGTCCAGCACCAGGTCCAGGTCATGGATCATCAGGTCCAGAACCGCGCCCACATCCAGCGAACGGCCGGTGAACTTCCCGGCCCGCTCCGCTCGGATATAGCGTGGCACCAGGCTGGTCTGCCGTGCGGCCTCATAGGCCGGATTGAACCGCTCGATGTGGCCCACCTGCAGCGCCACGCCGGCTTTCTCCGCCGCCTGCTCCAGTTCTCGGGCTTCCCGGGCCGTGGGGGTGATCGGCTTTTCCACCAGGGTCGGCAACCCGCGGCCCAGTGATTCCATCGCCACCGCGTGGTGGAAGCGCGTGGGGGTCACCACCACCACCGCCTCCACCTGGTCCATCAGCTCCAGGTGGTTGTCGAAGGCCTGGCAATTGCATTTGCCGGCCACCGTCTCCGCCTGCGCGCGATTCGGGTCCGCCACACCCACCAGCTTCACCCCGGCGAGACCCGAGGCGATGCGGGCGTGTTCCTTGCCCAAATGGCCAACCCCCACGACTCCCAGTCGCAGGGGTTCACCAGGGCTTTTCGGTTGCGACTTCACGAGGTTGGGCTCCCGCGTTGTTCGATCGACCTAATAAAGTTCGGGCTGGAACTCTAAGCCGCCCGCCGGAAACGGTGCAACGGCAGTATCCGGGGCGGGTCCAGCGACGATTCCACCTGTTGGCGCAGTAACTGCCGCGCGAGTTCCACGTTCAGCGGATGCCCCGACCGGCAACCCACCAGGTGACCGCACAGGTCGAATCCCAGCAGGTTCAGGTCCCCCACCAGGTCCAGCATCTTGTGCCGGGCCGGCTCGTTGCCGAACCGCAGCCGGTTCCCTTCCACACCCGAGCGGGAAAAGACCAGCAGGTCGTTCAGGGTCGTCCGCGAGCCCAAACCCTGCTGGCGCAGCGCGTCAGCCTCCTCCCGCAGGAGAAAGGTCCGGCACCAAGCCAGTTGGCTGCGGTAGGTTTCGGGCGATAGGTCCGTGGTGTGCATCTGCCGGGAGATCGGCGACAGCGATCCATAGTCCAGCAGATAGCTCACGGTCAGTTGCGTGTCCGTACCCGGGTGCAGGGTCACCGTGGTGTTGCCAGCGCGCACGCAGGTCACCTTCTCCACGCCCATCACCGGCCGCGTCGCCTTCTGGGACACGATCCCGGCTTCCAGGATCGCCTCCACGATCGGCCCGGCGGATCCGTCCACGCCCGGCGCTTCCGGCGCGTCCACTTCCGCCACGCAGTTGTCCACTTTCATGCCGCCCAGCGCGCTCAGCACATGTTCCACCAGGCCCACCTCGGCGGGCGGGTGTCCCAGGGTGGTGCGGCGGGCCGTGCCGGTCACATGTCGAACCCCGGCTGGGATTTCCGGCAATCCGGGAAGGTCCACCCGGCGGAATACCACACCCGTGTCCTCCTCCGCGGGCATAAGCCGCAGGGTGACCAGGTCGCCGGTCAAAAACCCGATACCCGAAAGCTCCACCGGTCGGCGGAGGGTCCGTTGCGGGCGATGTCCGAGGATGCGCACGATGCTCTCCTGTGCGGAATCGCCAACCTTTCGGCTGGCGAGGTGGGGCCATTGGAACATCAACCGCCTGCCCCGATCAATGCGGGCAGGCGGTCGCAATCAGTGCCTTAGGGGCGGCCCGCGCCGGCTCCGCCGGTCGTGGTCGCGGGAGCCCCGCCCGTGGCGCCAGCTCCGGCCCCGCCCGTGGCGGCCCCGGGGGCGCTGCGGGTGAAGGCCGTGTTCAGGGCGTTCACCACCTCGTTGGTGATTTCCACCCCGGGCCCGTAGTGCAGGGGCATGCAGGCGCCGGCCTGCAGCTTGCGCGAGATGTTGCCGAAGCTCCAGTATTCCTGGCTGGTCGTCGCGTCGTTGTAATGCAGCACCAGGTCATAGCCCTGCGCCATCGCCACGCGCTGGCAGGCCTCCTGGATCTCCTTGAACAGCGTGACGAGCATGTCGTTCTGCTTGCGCTGGATGCTCAGCTCCGCCTCGTTGCCGCCATCTTCCAGGTCCCGCTTCAGGTTGCGGAGTTGCTTCTCGTAAACCTCGCGCTGGTCGGGCTTTGCCTGCGCCTCTTTCACCAGCGCCTCATACTGGGCAGCCTTCCCCTTTTGCTTTTGCACCAGGGGGGTGATGAGGTCCTTCATCTCGTTGTTGAAGGCCACGGCCTTCTGGTAGTTTTTCAGCACATGGCTCAGGTTGATCAGCGCAATACGGCTGCCTGTGCCCGCAGGACGGGCAGCGCCGGTCTGGGCGATGATATCGCCACCCATCCAGCCCAAGCCGCCCAAAACCATCGCCACCAGACTGAAGGCAATCCATCGCATCGGTTACATCCCCCCTCGAGCGGCCCACACGCATCCGTGCGGTCAGGCCATCAAAGTTCCCGGGTCAAACGCACACCCAAACCAAAAAGTCCTGCTCCAGGCACCGTTCGGTGCCTGCCCGGCTTGTCCTCGTACCCTCACTCGCCCTTTCGGGCATGCGGGAACTGCGGACCCACCGGAAACGAACGGGGCTGATACCCCCGCGTTCCGTCCCGGTCAAGCGCAACAAAACCCCGGAATTTGCAGGGGAAACCGGCTTTTTAAGGGCGTTTTTCAAAAATTTTTCCCGCAATTCCGCCCACCCTCCCGGGGCCGAACCCCGCATTGCGGCACCGTTCCACACTCGCTTAGACTTTCCCCCGTGGTTTCTTCACCTGGGTTGGGGAGGCGGGCATGTCCCCCTTGGCGCCGCATCTGCAGTCCGAGCCGCGCCAGTCCACCGTCCCGTGGTTGCCGGTGGGTTTGGGGGCTACCGTCGTTGCCGCGGCGATCGCCTTCCTTGCCTGGCCCTCGGGCGAGCCCCCCAAGCCGGTTCCGGTTGCGGGCAGGGTCACCTGGCGGGGAAATCCGGTCGGCGGCGGCACCATTGTGTTCGCGCCCGATTACCGCAAGGGCCACTCCGGTGGCTTGGGCATGGCTGTGATCGACTACCAGGGCCATTACGAGATCCAGACAGACGGCCAGCCCGGCCTCATCCCGGGCTGGTACGCCGTCACGGTCGCTCCCCCGGGCCCGGCAAGCCCGTCGGGTTGGCCCTACAAGTACCACCATCCGGAAAGCTCGGGCCTCACCTGCGAGGTGAAGCCCGGCGGCAATCCGGCGTTTGATTTCAATCTCGAGTGACGGGCGCGAACCGTGCTGTTCCGCCCGCGCTCCTGGGGATCTTCACATGAATCGCTTGCTCCGCGGCGTCGTCCAGGCCACCCGCGAGGTCTTCCATCTCCCCGAACCTGTCCTCGAGGTCGGCTCCCTGCAGGTCGATGGCGATGACAAGGTCAACCTGCGCGACATCTTCAGCAACAAGGATTACATCGGCATCGATTTCCGCCCCGGCAAGGGGGTGGACCAGGTGGCCAATGTCGAGGCGCTGCCCTTCGCCGACAACACCTTCGGGACCGTTCTCGCGCTCAGCACCTTCGAGCATGTGAGGCGTTTCTGGCTGGGATTCGCCGAGGTGGCCCGCGTGCTCAAGCCCGGCGGGGCCCTGCTGGTCTCCTGTCCGTTCCATTTCCATGTCCACGCCTACCCGTCCGACTACTGGCGCTTCACCCCCGAGGCCCTCGAGTCTTTGCTGGACGAGCACTATGCCGAGGGCATCATCGGCTGGCACGGACCCGATCGCCGCATGACCAATGTCTGGGCCCTCGCCTACAAAAAAGGCGGCCCCACCCGCATCTGCCCCACCACCGAAGGTCTCTACCGCGAGGCCCTCTACGACTGCGCCTCCGAACCGATGCCCCTCGGCCGCAAGGTCCGCTACGGCCTCGCCGCCCTGGTAGCCGGCCGCCGTCCCTTCGCCCCCTGGTTCGACCGCGAAAAAATCGAAATCCGCCGAGCCAACATCGCCGCCTGATATCCACTACCCCTTCTCCCTACCCAAAGAGGGAGAGGGGGCCGGGGGGTGAGGTCGCGGAATCGCGCCCTTCATCCTGAAAGCCTCCCACTCGCCCCATCTTGCCGTTTGGGCCTCCTGCTCAACCCACAAAACCCCACCACCCCGTCAAACGCGCACAAGTTGCTTGACCGGGTTTGCCGATACTCCCGTTGCAAGTGGAATGTTCCGTTCCGCCGGTTCCGTGGGCTTGTTCCCCCGGTCTGGCTTGGGCGGAACAATTCCTTCATGGCTGTGCCCAGTTGGGAGGGTTCGTCCAATGCCTTTCGGTCGCCTGGCGTTGCTGTTCGCCTGGGCGTGCTGCGCCTTCCCTGTTCTGGCCCAGCCAGCCAATCAGCCTCAACCGGGTAATCCCTCGGGGCTCACCGAGCTGGAACTGCCGGCACGCAGGCAGGTCGTCCCGCCCGATATCGTCAATGACCCGCCTCCCGGCTACCCCCCCCATGCCATGCCGATCGGCATCGTGGAGCAGGGGCCCAATGCCTGGTTCAATGTCGAGTCGTTGTGGTGGTTTTCCAAGCCCAGCAAATACCCGGCACCCCTGGTCACCAGCGGCAGCCTGTCCGACAGCGCTCCCGGCGTGATCGGCCAGAAAAACACGGTCATCCAGGCTTTCCCCAGTGATGTCTCCTGGGGCACCTTCCACGGCGTCCGCAACAACATGGGCATGTGGCTCGATGAGGAGGGGGTCTACGGCATCGAGAACACCTTCTTCCTGCTCGAGCAGCGAACCTGGAACCAGAGCTTCGTTTCCAACTCGCAGACGCCCTACATCGTCACCATCCCGTTCTTCGATGTGGCCAGCGGCGGCAACAACTCCATGTTGAACAAGCTGCTAGACACCACGCCGTTCCCGCTGCCCCCGCTGTCCACCGAGATCACGGTGATGACCAAGCACCAGGTCTATGGCGATGACATCAACCTCATCAAGAACATCAGCCGCAACAACTGCACCTCGGTGGATCTCCTCACCGGCGCCCGCTGGCTGCAGGTCACCGATGCCACCATTCTGGGCCAGACCACCCAGAACGATTACGGCGGCCTCGTCGTTCCCCAACTCGGCTACGATGCCATTTCCACCAACAACAATTTCTGGGGCTGGCAGTTCGGCGGTCGCATCCGCGAGCAGTGGGGCAAGTTCATGCTCGAGTCGATGGTGAAGATCGCCCTGGGCGGCTCCCAGCAGCGCGTCAACATCTCGGGCGCGAACCTCACCAACAACCCCGCCGCCGGCGGCGTCTTCGGTGGCCCGGGATTCGTCTTCAGCCAGCCCAGCAATATCGGCGCCTACAACTTCACCCGCTTCGCCGTCCTGCCTGAATTCGGCGCCAAGCTGGCCTACAACTTCAACGACAACTGGAACATCAGCCTCAGTTACAACTTCCTCTACCTCTCCAGCGTCGCCTTGTCGGGCAACAACTTCGACAGGGTCACCAACCCCAATGTGGGCCTCACCCCCCAGACTGCCCCCAACGGTATCCACCCCGCATTCCTGAAGCAGAGCCAGGATTACTGGGTCCAGGGCGTGGGTGTCGGTGCCGAGTTCCGCTACTGATCCGTCTTAAATCCCCAAGCAATACCCGTCCCGATAAAACCGGGGCGGGCGTTGTTTTTATATCATTATATATAATAATATGGGCTTGAAGGATTGTTTGACTGTGCCCGGAAATCCAGGGGTTGGGTTTGTGAATGGCAGTCGCTGGCAATCCTCAAAACAACCCTGCATCTTGTGCTAGCCACAGACTCTGTAAGTGTTTATCTTAATAGTGAGAGTCTTTGTGTCTTTCTGGCTTGCCCTGATTGGCTGGACATTTCTTGGCTGTCCGCGGTCTGTGGCTGGCGGTTTTCGACCTGGAGGTTGGAGCATGTTCCTTAGCCCCGCGGCCGTTGCAGGCCTCTTGGCCATTGTGGCGAGTGATCAATCCGCGTTGAAGATTGACAATGCACGGCTCACTTACGGCTCTCCCGGTCCCGACCGTGCCAGCGCCCAGGTTTTCCCAGGCGATGAGGTCTACCTCAGCTTCGAGCTGTCTGGTTTCCAGACAGACCCCAACGGCGTAGCCAAGGTGAAGCTCTCAACCGAGGTGTACGGCAAGGACGGCAAGCTCGAATACAAGCAAGACAGCGGTGAATCTCCCGCCCTCGACCTCTTCAAGGGTGGCAAGCTCCACCTCAACGCCCGCGTCGATGTCGGCAACAAGACGCCTGCCGGCACCTATAAGGTGAAGGTCACCGCCACCGATGTGCTCGGCAAGGGCACCGCCTCGACCGAGAAGGAAGTCACCTTGCTCGAGCCGGCACTCGCGGTGGTTCGCGCCGGCATCTTTGCCGATCAGGCCCTTCGCGCCAGCTCCCAGGTGTTCGCCACCGGCCAGCCCGCCTACGTGGGCTTCTCGGTCGTCGGCTTCACCCGCGAGGCCAGCACCAACCACCCCAAGCTGAAGGTTGAACTCGTGGTGAAGGATGACAAGGGCGCCGTCGTCACCGACAAACCCAACATTTCCATCGACGCGGCTCAGCCCAACAAGGTCCCTTCCACCACCCAGTTGCTCACCGGTGAGTTCCAGATCCCCCTGAACAAGGCGGGTTCCTACACCCTCGAGATCAAGGTGACCGACCTCGCCAACAGCAAGAGCAGCCAGCCTGCCGTGCTGAAATTGGTTGTGGTGGATGTGAAATAACCGCGTCAGGGGGCCGGGTTGGCCCCCTGCCTGTTTCGGGAGACTCGTTTTCCAGGCGTGGCGCCGATGTTCCGGTGGATGGGATTCCCGGAACGATCGCCACAGGAGACGCGCAGCATGTTCCGCAAGAAGGCTTGGCCTCTGATGTTGACGGTAGGCGCGTGCGTCGCCCTGGCTGGTTGCGGCCAGCGCAAGGTGGCGGACGCCAAGGGTAAGGGAACCCCTCCCGCCTCCACACCCGGCCCGGGCGGTGTGGCGATCACCAACAATGGTGCCGGTTCTCTCAAGTTGTCCAACACCGGAGCGGTGGCTGTCGCCAGCGCCAAGGGCACGGTGCTTGTCCAGGATGCTGGCAAGTTCAGCGTGGCCGACAAGGGAGCCCAGATCGCCCCCGGGCAATCCGTGGTATCCGCCGGCGGCGCCGTCCTCATGTCCGGTGGCGTCGAGGCCGAGTTGCTTGCCGACCTCACCGGCAACGACCCCATGCCCGTCGTGACCTCCGGACTGACGGTCCTCAAGCCCTCCGAGGGCATCGACTTTGAGTTCCAGCTCGCTCCTGGCCGGATCGACCTGGAGAACAAGAAGTCATCGGGCCCCGCCAAGGTCCGCATCCACGCCGCAGGTCACAAGCACGACCTCGAGCTGGTTTCCCCGGGTGCCCGCTGCGCCATCGAGACCTACGGTCGCCTGATGCCTGGCGCCCAGTTCGACCCCGAGGCTTCCCCCGAGAACACCCTCAAACCCGTCGGGCGCGGGCTGTTGGTGGTCCTCAAGGGCGAGGTCGCCTACTCCGATCACGACACCTTCATGAAGATGACCGAGCCGCCCGGCCGGTCCCTGTTGAACTTCGATAGCAAGGACGGCCACGAGCCGGTCCCCAGCCACCTCGACAAGGCGCCCGCCTGGGTCCTTTCCGACGCCAAGGATCCATCCGCTGCCAAGCACCTTGCCATGGTGAAGGAGATCGAGTCCAAGCTGGCCGAGAAGGGCGAAATCGCCGCGGTCATTGATGAGTACGGTTCCAGTGACGACCCGGCCAAGCGCATCGCCGCGGTTTACCTGGCTGCCGCCGTGGGCGACCTGCCTCGCATCTTCATGACCGTCAACCGCTCTCCCCACCCCGATGTGGTGGACGAGGCCATTGTCGCCATTCGTCATTGGCTGGGTAGTGGTCCCAACCGCGCCAAGGCTATGTATGACTTCCTCCTCAAGGGTATCCCCGAGCTGATGGAGAAAACGGGCGGCAAGCAAGGCCGCCCCGCCACACCAGCCCAGGCGGTTGTCCTCATCGACCTGTTCATCGGGTTCACCGAGGAGCAGAAAGTCCAGCCCTCCACCTACAAATACTTGCTGAAGCTCCTCTCCAACGAGAGGTCCGCCATCCGCGGTGTGGCTTCCTGGTACCTCAATCACTTGGTGCCCGACGGGGTCCGCTTCGGTTTCAATCCCAACGATCCCGAGGAGGCCCGCGCCAAATCGGTCAAGCAGTGGGAAACCAGGCTGACCGAGCTCAAGCTCCTGCCGGTGGCGGCTCCCGCCCCGAAGGTGCCCGCGGCTCCCAAGAAACCCTGATGCCTTTCCCGCCCGGTTGGGCGGGTTCGGCTGGTCTGACACGTGGAAGGGCCTGGGGCCCGGTTAGATTCTGGAGGTGAATCCCATGTTTCGCGGCATGCGCAAACTGCTGACAGTCGGCTTCCTGGCGCTCGGCGCCGGTTCCGCCTCTGCCCAGTTCGGTGGCGGGGGCTTTGGTGGCGGTGCGTACGGGATGATGGGCTACGGCGGCGGCGGCGGCTGGGGTGGCTACTACCCCGGGGCCTACGGCGGCTACATGCAGGGCCTGGCTTCGGTGACCAACGCCAACGGCCAGTACCAGATGCAGATCCAGCAGGCCCGCGTCGAGCAGCAGCAGGCCGAGCAGGCCCGCTACAAGTCCCGCCTCGATTGGGACAAGACCCGCATCGAGGAGACCAACCTCCGCAGCCAGGAGGCCACCGCCAACCGCGAATACCGCGAGAATGTGCGGGAGCAAGCCCGGCAGGAGACCCTCAACTGGAGCCGCAAGGATCCACCCGCCCACTACATCTACGAGGGGGTGGCCCTCAACTCGATCGCTGACGAGATCAAGCAGCTCCAGCTCGACAGCAATCTCCGCGGTCCGCAGATCCTGGTTGACCAGGACATCCTCAATCGCATCAATGTCAACGACGGCACGAACACCTCCGCCGCCGCCGGCCTCTCGGTCATCAAGGCCAACGGATCCCTCAACTGGCCGGTCATCATGCGTTCCCGCGATTTCGAGCCCATCCGCAAGGTGCTCGACCAGCAGGTGGCCACCGCCATCCGCATGGTCCGTTCCGACAGCCTCGACGCCGAGACCTACACCAACCTCCAGAAGGAGGCCGAGAAGCTGCAGAAGTACATCGACAGTCTGGTCGGCGACATGCGCCCCGATGATTACATCCGCGCCAACCGCTTCTCCTCCAGCCTCGACAAGGATGTGGTCCTTCTGGGCGGTGACAACGCCAAGAAGTATTTCTCGGGCGACTTCAAGCTCTCCGGCTCCAGCGTCGCCGAGGTGCTCGACAACATGTTCAAGTCGGGCCTCAAATTTGCCGCCGCCGGCGATGCCGACCGCCAGGCCTACAACGCCTTTTACAACTCGCTCCTGCAGTACGATGCCGGCTTGCAGCAACTCGCCGGCCCGGCCAAGCCCGCCGCTCCCGGCAAGGGCCCGGCCTTCCTGCCCGAGCCCTAATCGTTGGGCCTGAAAACGGCTATCATCAACCCCGGGCGTCCTGCCCGGGGTTGTTTCTTTTCAGGGGGCTATTCCATGTTGCAGCGCAGACAGTGGCTTGCCGGTGTGGCGGCGAGCGGGGCCTTGGCGGCAACCCGTCCGATCCAAGCCTCCTCCGGCGGGGCGCTGCCCCCGGGTATGGCCACTCGCCCCTACCGCATCGGTGTCTCCACCTACTCCTTCTGGCATTTCAAGGGAAAGCCGGTCCCTATTTTTGATTGCATCGAGCAGGCTGCCCTCATGGGCTTTGACGGCGTCGAGATCCTCCATGTCCACATGGAGAAAGACGCCGAGGCCCGCGGCCGCAAGGTCAATGGGGCCTTGCTCAATGAGATCAAGCAGCACGCCTTCTCCGTGGGCATCCCCCTGATGGGTTTCTCCACGCACCAGGGCTTCGTCTCCCCCGATCCAGAGGTGCGCAAGAAGAATGTGGCCCACACCGCCGAGTGCCTATGCCTCGCCCACGAGCTGGGCATCCCCACCATTCGCGTCAACACGGGCCGCTGGGGCACCATCAAGAGTTTCGATGACCTCATGGCCAACAAGGGCCGCGAACCCGTCCCCGAGGGCCGCACCCTGGACGAGGGCTTCGGCTGGGTGAGGGAATGCTACGAGGAACTGGTGCCCACCGCCGAGAAATACGGCGTGGTGATGGGCCTTGAGAACCACTGGGGCCTCGGTCGCGAAGCCGCGGGCGTCCTCCGCGTCATCCACTCGGTCAAGTCCCCCTGGCTTCGCGCCACCATGGACACCGGCAATTTCCTCGAGAACGCCTACGACCAGATGAAGGCCCTCGCCCCCGAGGCCGTGCTGGTTCAGGCCAAAACCTATTTCGGCGGCGGCGAATGGTACACCCTCGACACCGATCATGCGAAGGTAGCCTCCATCCTGCGCGACTCCGGCTACCGCGGCTGGATCTCGCTGGAGATGGAAGGCAAGGAAGATCCCAAAACTGCTGTCCCCAAAAGCCTCGAGCTGCTGCGCAAAGCCTACGCCTTATAGGGGTTTGATCCGATGACCTCCCTGGCAACCGCATGCCTGTTGCTGTGCCTGGCGCAAGGCGCGGCCTCCGAGCCTCCGCCACCGGCCCTTCCTTCCGTGCCGGTTCCGGGCCCTGTCGCCCTGGTGCAGGTGGGCGGTCCCGGCGGGACTCTGTCCCTCTCCGACCTGGCCGGTCCCAGGGGCTTGGTGGTGGTCTTCCTCTCGTTCGATTGCCCCATGGCCCGCGGCTATCTCCCCAAGCTGGGCCGCCTGTCCGCGCGCTTCAAGGCCTTGGGAATCACGCTGGTCGGGGTTCTGCCCGCCGAAACGCTGTCCCCCGGCAGGGTGAAGCAGGAGATGGCCTTCCGTCAGCTCGAAAAACGAACCAACGAGATGGCCATCACCATTCCCCTGGGGCTCGACTCCGCCGGCGAATTGCAAAAGGCGCTCGATGCCCGGATGACTCCCGAGGCCTTTCTGATCGATGCCAAGGGGAAGACCGTCTACCGCGGCCGCATCGATGACGCCTAATCCGCCCGGCTCGAGCATCGGGGCAGGGTGGACCGCGAGGACCTCGTTCTGGCTGTGGAGTCCTTGGCGGCCGGCAAGCCGGTGGAACTGCCGTCCAACCGCGCCTATGGGTGCGCCTTGGCCCGCCCCATGCCCGCCAAGGCGGTTTCTCCCGGGGTGCCCTCCTACCATGCCGACGTGGCCCCCGTCCTCAAGGCCCGCTGCGCCGGTTGCCACAGCCCCGATGCCCTGGCCCCTTTCGCGTTGGCGAATTACGAGGACGCGCTACGCTGGGCCGAGGACATTCGCGATTTCACCAAAGCCCGTCGCATGCCCCCTTGGCTGCCCGCCACCAGCGTGCCCTTGCGCGATTGCCGGCAGATGCCCGATTCGGAGATTCAAACCCTGGCCCGTTGGGTGGAGGGCGGTTGCCCCGAGGGCGAGAAGCCCGCTGACAAAACCTCTCCTAAGGCTGTGGAAAATGAAGAAAAATGGGCCCTGGGACCTCCCGACCTCATTCTCGATGCCGGTGCCGATGTCGAGGTGGCACCTGAGGGGAAAGACCTGTTCCGTTGTCTGGTGCTGCCCACCGGACTCAAGGAGGGCCGTTTCGTCACCGCCTATGAGGTGAAACCCGGCAACCAGGCCGTGGTCCATCACATGGTCCATTTTCTCGACAACAAGGGCCGCGCCCGCAAGCTGCAAGAGAAATTCACCGAGCCCCAGGGCTCTTCCGACAAGGGGCCCGGCTACAACTTCTCCACCGGTCCCGGCTTCTTCCCGCCCACGGGTGACCTGGGTGGTTGGGCCCCTGGCAGCACGCCCCACAAGCTCAGCCCCGGTGTGGGCTACTGGCTTCCCGCCGGCACCGATGTGGTGATGCAGGTCCATTACCACCGCACCGGCAAGCCTGAGAAAGACCGCTCTCGCCTCGGCCTCTATTTCGCCAAGCCCGATGAGGAAATCACCCATCCCTTCCAGGTCATTCCGGTGGGTGCCCTGTTCCTCACCATCCCCGCCGATAATCCCTCATACTCTGTGGCTGGCAAGGTCTTCCTCTGCGAGGATTGCACCCTGCACATGCTGATGCCCCACATGCACCTGCTGGGCAAGTCCATCCGTCTCACCGCGCAGAAACCCGGCCAGCCCGAGCAACTCCTGCTCGACATCCCCCGCTGGGACTACAACTGGCAGGAGCACTATTTCCTGCAACAGCCCATGCGGTTGCCCAAGGGTACCCGCCTCTCCGTCGAGGCCGTCTTCGACAACAGCCGCCTCAACCCCCGCAACCCCCACAGCCCTCCCAAGACGGTCCTCGTGGGCGAGGGGACCAACAACGAGATGTGCTTCGGCTTCTTCGGCCTCACTCGGGACTCCGGCGGCCCCGTCTCTGTCTCCCTCACCCCCGGCGGCTTCCCCCTCCGCCGCCTGGGCGACCTGCCCAAATAGCTTGCGGTCATTCCGCGTAATGGCTAGCCGGGTGCGGCAGCGCCCGGGCCACTGGCGCAATCAAAAACCTCCTCCCCGCACCCCCGAAAAAAAAGCCCCCTCCCTGTCTCACACAGGGAGGGGGCTTTCAAGAATCCGCCTGTCTAAAACCAGCGCCCAATAGCGCCTATTTCAGCCCGCCCAGATAAGCCAGCAAATCCAAAAACTCGCCCGGAGACATCGCCCCGGCCAAGCCCTCGGGCATGCTGCTTTGCTTCAAGATCTTCTTGTCCTCGATGTCCGCTGTCTTGATGGTCTTCTTCTCCTTGCCGTCGAAGATCACCACCTCGTCCTTGGTCTCGCTCACCACCAGGCCGTTGATGGTCTTGCCGTCGGAGGTGGCGATCACGGTGGCGTAATATTTCTTGTCCACCTCCGCGTTCGGGTTGATGACCGATTCCACCAGCTTCAGCCCGTTCATCCGCATCGCCACCTTGTCCAGCACGGGCCCGAATTCCGAGCCCTCGCTGCCGGCTTTGTGACAAGCCGTGCAGTTCCGCAGGAACACCGCGCGGCCCTTGTTGGCGTCGCCGCCTTTCATGTCGGCGATCGCCTGCATCGCCTTGTTCTTCGCCTCCTCCGGTTGCGGATCCTTGCCCAGCAGCACCTGCAGGTGCGGGATCATCCCCGCCACCCGCTTGTCCGCGGCCAGCAATCCTTCCAGAATCTTCCGCTGCTCCGGGCTGTCCTTGGCCAGCTCGCCCTTCACATAGGCTGGCTGCCAGGTCTCCACATTCGCCCCAAGCGCGGCGTCGCAGGTGTAGGTCACCCAGTAATCCTTGGCCCAGGTGGTCATCGCCTTCAGCACCGCGTCCATCGCCTGGGCGTTCGGGTAGAAGCTCAGGCCACGCACCGCCTCGGTCACCACGCGCGGATGCTTGTCCTGACTGGCCGCGCGCAGCAGGTCCTGCGCCCCGGCGATCCGTTCCCGCTCATCCGCCAGCACATGCGTTGCCGCGGCACGGGCTTCGGGCGTCTTCGCCGCAAGCACCCGCCTCAGCAGCGCCACATCATTCTGGTGGAATCCCTGGCGCACCCACAGCGCCTCGGTCAGCAAGCGGTCCGTCGCCGGGTCGTTCTCGTTCAGGTTGGCCACCCACGCGTCCAGCGTGGGCAGAACATCTGCCGCCGGTCGCGCCTGGATCTCCCGACGCACCCGGTACCGGGTCCGCCATTCCGGCTCGCGCAGTTGGTTCAGCAGTTCCGTCACGGATTTGCCGTGCTGGGTCACCGGCTGCAGCAGCGGCTTTTCCTTGTACACCAGGCGGTAGATGCGCCCGTGAATGTGGTCGCGGTTCGGGTCCCGTTGCGAGTACTGCATGTGGCCGATCAGCGGGTTCGCCCAGTCGCCGAACCACAGCGCGCCGTCCGGCCCGAACTGCGGGTCCACAGGACGGAAGTGCTTGTCGGTTGATTTGATCAGGTCATAGGCCGTCTTCGGGTCGGCAGGGTTCTTCCGCACCCGCTCACCCTTGAAGCCGCCGCCATCGTCCATGAAGGTCCACCGCGGGATGCCGTTCATGTTGATCACGCAGGCGTACAGGAACTGGCCCTGGATATCCTCGGGAAAATGCCGGCTGTGGATGAAGTCGCTCCCCACCACGGGCCGCATCCCCTCGGTGTTGAACACCGGGTTCAGCCCCTTGCGCCCCCGGTACTGCGCGCCCGAAAGCGGCGTGTCCCAATGCTGCACCGCCATGGTGCCGTCGCCGCAGAAGCCCTGGCCCCATTGGTCGAACACAAAGCACCACGGGTTGCCGTAACCGGGTGTCACAAAGTGCCGCACCTTCCAGGTGCGCGGGTCCACCACATAAGAGCCCGGCGTGCCGAAGTTGCGGAACGGCCCCCAGGGGGTTTCCAGCGTCGTGCTCATCGCCACGCCTTCCAGCATGTGCAGCAGCCCGCCGTTGCTGAATTCAAAGGCGCCCGCGGTGTGGTGCGTGTCCTCGGTGGCCAGGCCATCCAGCACATGCACCACCTCGTCGGCCTTGTCGTCGCCGTTGGTGTCCTTCAGCCACAACAGCCGCGGCTGGTCGGTCACGATCACGCCGCCGTTGTAGAACTCAAACCCCGTGGGGCATTGCAGCTTGTCGTAAAACACCGTGCTCTTGTCGGCTTTCCCGTCGCCGTTGGTGTCCTCCAGGATCACCAGCTTGTCGCTGGGCTTCGGGTCGCCCGGCTTCCATTGCGGATAGCTGGGCATGGTGCTCACCCACAGCCGCCCCTTCGCGTCGAAGGTCATCTGCACCGGCTTGGCGATCTCGGGGAACTTGCTCTCATCCGCGAACAGCTTGATCTCAAAGCCTTCGGGCACCGTGCAGCTCTTGATCAATTCGTCGGGTGGCAGGATCTTGGGGCCCCCCTCCGCGTTCTCGCTGTAGCGCTGCTGCGGCACGCCGAAACGGGTCTGCGGGGTGAACAGGTCGCCGGTCTTCGAGTCATTCGGTTTGGCGGCAACCTCCTTGCCCGCCGCGATGTCCCACACATACTGGTCCCGCACAGCCGCCATCGCGCGGATCTTCAGGTACTCCCGGGGGAAGGTCTCCGTGTCCCAGGTCCGCCGACCGCCGTAGACATACCAGCCGTTGATCATCCGGTAATCCTGCAGGTGCACCCACGACTTGTCGTTCACCGCTTCCCGCAGCTTGGCCAACCGGCCCTCGCTTATGGCCACCGCGGCCTTGCCGCCAAACAGGGCCTCGTCCAGCACCTGTCCCACCAGGCGGTCTCCCGCCTCGTTCAGGTGGCAACCATTGATGGTCAGGCGCTGGTTGCCCTGCCCGCCCATCGGCTCCAGCGTGGGGCTGTACAGGTCCACAAACGCCAGACCCCGCTTCTCCGCCACGCGCTTGGTGGCTTCCACATAAGGCTTCAGGGCCGCGTTGCGCTCGCCGGCGTCGGGCAGCAGCGGGTCGCCGGTTTTCTCGAAGGCGATCGGCGAGATCAGCACGAAGCGCGGCGGGCTCCCGGCGTCGTCCCGCGCGTACTTCTTCGCGGTCTCGTCCAGGAACGACTCGTAGGCCCGCTCATAGTCGGCCACGCCACCGAGGCCCTTGTAAGACTCGTTGGCACCGAAGAAGCACAGCAAGGTGTCCGCGTTGAAGCTGCGCAGCGGGTCATCGATCTTCGTGTAGTCGCTCGGCCGCTGGCGGTTGGCCACCTCGTCCGCCGGCCGCGCGAAGTTGCGCACCACCAGTTTCTTGTCCGCGTGGCGCAGGTGCACCCACGTCTCGAAGTTGCCGAACAGGTTGAAGCGCTCAGCCAGGCTGTTGCCCACCAGCGCGATCCGCTCGCCCGCAACCACTTCCAGCGGCAGCTTGCTTGCGGGTAACGGCTCCTTTTTCGGCCGTGGCTTCGGCTTGAACGCTTCCTCGATCGATTGGTTCTGCTGGCTGACCACCGTTCCGGGGGCCAGCGTCACCATCCAGGCGGCCAAACAGGCCATCAATCCGGTCGACACACGCTTCATGGGGCTAATTTCCGTCCAAGGCGGGAAATACAAGCGAATCAGACACCCCATCATTCCATAAACCGTCCGCGAATCCAACCATTTTCACCCCCCGTTCGGCCTTTGCTTCCCCGGGTTTTCGCAGGTAAACTAGGAATGCCTTCCTGATCCAACGGAATCGCTTCCGCCACGCCTGCTGGGTTCCTTGGTATTGTTCCCCGTTCAGGGTGACCGCGCATGCTTCGCCACCATTGGGTCCCGGCTTTTTGTTTCCTGTTCGCCCTTGCCGGTGTTTCAGGCGCCGGGCCGGCTGAGGAATTTTTTGAAAACAAGATCAGGCCGGTGCTGGTCGATCAGTGCCTCAAATGCCATTCCGAAGGCCAGGGGCGCAAAATCAAGGGCGGCCTCCGTCTCGACACCCGCGCCGCCCTGCTCAAGGGCGGTGAATCCGGGCCCTCCATCGTCCCGGGCGATCCAGACAAAAGCCTGCTGGTAAAAGCCATCCGCTACCAGGATGACCTGCAGATGCCCCCCAAGGGCAAACTGCCCGATCCCGTGGTCGCCGACATTGTCAAGTGGGTCAAGGATGGCGCCGTCTGGCCGGGCGACACCAGTTCCGGCCCTGCCAAACAGGAAGAGTTCAACATCTCCGCCCGCAAGGCCGCCCACTGGTCCTGGCGCCCCTTGGCCGATGTCCAGGTGCCCCCCGGGCAAGGGGATCCCGTTGACCGCCTGCTGTCAGCCGCCCGCCAGGCCCAAGGCGTGGGTGAGGCCCCAGCGGCTTCCAGGGCGGCCATCCTCCGCCGGCTGTCGTTCGACCTGACGGGTTTGCCACCCACCGTGCAGGAACTGGATGCCTTCCTGGCTGACTCGTCTCCTGGCGCGCTTGAGCGCCAGGTCGATCGGTTGCTCGCCTCGCCCCGCTTCGGCGAGCACTGGGCCCGCCACTGGCTCGACCTCGTTCGCTACGCCGAAACCCGCGGCCATGAATTCGATTTCCACACACCCAATGCCTGGCAGTACCGCGATTACATTATCCGCGCCCTCAACGCCGATCTCCCGTACAACCAGTTGCTCACCGAACACCTTGCCGGCGACCTGCTCAAGAAACCCCGACTCAATCCCAGGGAAGGTTTCAACGAATCCGTCCTCGGAACCGGATTCTTCTTCCTGGGCGAGGAAGTCCACAGCCCGGTCGATGTCCGCCAGGACGAGGCAGACCGCTTCGACAACCGTATCGATGTGCTGGGTAAAACCTTCCTTGGCCTCACGGTCGCCTGCGCCCGTTGCCACGATCACAAGTTCGATGCCATCAGCGCCGCCGATTATTACTCCCTCTACGCCGTGCTCGAAAGCACCCGCTACCGCCTGGTCCGCTTCGACGCCATTGAGGCGGAGAAAAAACTGGCCGAAGAATTGGCGTGCCTGCGCTTCGCCCGCCGGGCCGACCTTGCCAAGGCGCTCGAGGCCGATCTGAAACCATTGGCCGACAAGTGGGAAAAACTCATGGCCGCGGTTTCTGACCTGGCACGCCAATACCAGGGCAAACCCGCCGATCCAGAGGCGCTTGCGGCCATCGGCCGGCGCGCCAGGGCCGATCAACTCAACCCGGCTTGGCTGGAGAAGCTGTTCGCCGCGGCTGCCGCGCCGAACCTGAAGCCGGACGACCCGCTTCGCGCCCTCCTGACGCCTCCGGTCAAGCCGCCCGTTGCAGATCCTGCAGCTCGTGTTCTGGTTGACTATGCCAGCCTTGTTCCGGCCCAGTGGATTCAGGATGGCGAATCGTTCGGTCCCGGTCCCGTCACCATTGGCCAACCTCGCCTGTCCTCCTCCAGGTCCGGTTGGTCCATCCACACCGAGACCGCCGCCCGCCGGGACGCCTTCTGGCCAGAACCTCGCATCGCCCCCGGCCAGCAGCTCGATCCCGGCAGCCTTGCCTACCAGCGCGCGGGCAACACGCTCATCACCCCCACCTTCACCGTGGGTTCCGGCCAGGTGAAACTGCTCCTCTCCGGCAAGGGCCGACTGTACGCCGCCGCTGGATCGCATGTCATGGTGATGGGGCCGCTCCATGGGGAGATAGTGGCCGGTTTCGACCACGGCGATTCCCCGAAGTGGGCATCGATGAACCTGGCCCGCTACGCCGGGCTTCCCTGCCGCATTGAAATCACTACCGATGATCCCAATTGTCGTGTTCTGAAGGTGGTCGAGGGGCCGGCACCCCAGACTGCTCCCGCGTTGGTTCGTCCCGATGCTTTCTCCCATTGGCTTCACGGGCTCTCCGGCGGCCGCCAGCGCCCGCTCGATCCTTCCGAGGCGGCGCTGATAGACCGCGTGCTCACGGTTTTGGAACCGGCCGGCCCCGCCACTACCACCGCTGTCGATGGCTGGCGCAAGGCGGAGGAGGCCCTCAAGCAGAAAATCCCCGGCCCGTCCCGTCTGGCGGTCGCTTGTTCGGATATCACCGGCATCAACGAGAAGGTCTTTGTCCGCGGGTCCCACAAGGTCCCGGGGGTGGATGCGCCCCGCCGTTTCCTGGAGGCGGTCGATGCCAACCCGATCCAGGGCCCTGGCAGTGGTCGGCTCGAGTTGGCGGAAAAGATGACCAACCCGGCCGTCACGCCGCAGGTTCCCCGCGTTGCCGTCAACCGGATCTGGCACCACCTGTTTGGCAGGGGCCTGGTTGCCTCCGTGGACAACCTGGGTGTGCTGGGTGAGGAGCCCACCCACCCCCAACTGCTCGATTATCTGGCCGAATCGCTGGTGCGTGACGGCTGGTCGCTCAAGAAGCTGATCCGCCAGCTAGTGCTCACCCGGGCCTACGCCATGTCCACCCGGGGGGCCGAAGCCGACCTGGCCAAGGATCCGGGCAACAAGTGGCTCAGCCACGCCCGTGTGCGCCGGCTCTCGGGCGAGGAGATCCGCGATGCGCTGTTGCTGCTGTCCGGCCGGCTCGACGGCAAAATGTTCGGTGATCCCGTTCCACCCCATATCGGCGATTTCCAGGATGGCCGCGGCAAACCGGGCCAGGGGCCGTTGGATGGCGCCGGTCGGCGCAGCATTTACCTGGGCGTGCGCCGGAATTTCCTGTCACCCTGGATGCTCGCCTTCGACACGCCGGCCCCGTTTTCCACGATGGGGCGTCGTGCCACCAGCAATGTCCCGGCCCAATCGCTGGTGCTGATGAATGATCCGCTGGTTCGCGAACTCTGCGTCCTGTGGGCAGCCCGAATGGCTTCGGAATCGCCCGCCCCCGCCGATGAGTTGGCCCGTGCCCGGCGCATGGCCACCGCCGCCTACGGCCGCCAGCCCACCGAAAAAGAATCCGGTGCCCTTGGCGAATTCCTGGCCGCCCAGAAGGCCTCGGGCGCTCCGGAGGCCGAGCGGCTGGCCGCGCTGGCCCATGCCTTGGTCAACACACGCGAATTCATCTATCTGCGCTGACGCGGGGAGCAAGCCATCACGATGCACGGCATGAACAGCAACTGGCCCTGCGGCCGAGCCATGGCCAGCCCGCTCAATCGGCGCGCCATGCTTGCGCGGTGCGCCCAGGGCTTCGGGGCGGTCGCCTTCTCCGCGCTCAACGCGGGCAACGGGCAATCCCGGCCCCTGGTGGACCGGTCCGGCCTGGTCGGCCTGCACCACCCCGCCAAGGCCCGCGCCATCATCTTCCTCTACATGGATGGCGGCCCCAGCCAGGTCGACACCTTAGACCCCAAGCCCTTCCTCGACAAATACAACGGCCGCAACCCCGCCGAGCTGTTCAAGGTCGAGCCCACCCAGTTCAACAATGTGGGCAAGGTGCTGGCCTCCCCGTGGAAATTCAAGCCGCGCGGCCAGTCCGGCCTGCCGGTCAGCGACCTGTTCCCGCACCTGGCCAACCATGCCGACAAGCTCTGCGTCATCCGCAGCATGGTGGCCAAATTCCCGGAGCACACCAGCGCCAATTACTTTTTGCACACAGGCTCAGGCCTGCAGGGCCGGCCAAGTTGGGGCGCGTGGCTCAGCTACGGGTTGGGCAGCTTCAACCGGGATCTGCCCGGGTTCATGGTCCTCAATGGCGGGCTCATCCCTCCCGGCGGACTCGACAACTTCAACAGCGGCTTCCTCCCCTCGGCCCATCAGGCATCCGTCCTCAAGGCTGGCAAGCGCCCGGTGGCCAACATCGCCCCGGTGGAGGCCCGTCCCGGGCAGCAGCGCGCCATGCTCGACCTGGCCGCCCGCCTCGACGGCGAGCACCTGCAGTCGTTCGGTTCCCACCCCGAACTCGAGGCCGCCATCGCCAACCAGGAGACGGCCTTCCGCATGCAGTCCTCTGTGCCCGTGCTGATGGATGTCAGCGCCGAGAGCGCCGCCACCAAAAAGCTTTACGGCATGGACAGCGACTACGAGCCCACGCGCATCTACGCCCAGCAGTGCCTGCTGGCCCGCCGCCTGGTGGAGCAGGGGGCCCGCTTCATCGAGATCACCTGCCACTCGGTCGGCTACGACCGCTGGGACCAGCACAGCGCGCTGAAGGATGGCCACGAGAAAAACTGCAGGGCCGTCGACCAGCCCATTTCCGGCCTGATCCGCGATCTCGAGGCCCGGGGCCTGCTGGACGAGACCCTGCTGGTATTCGCCGGCGAGTTCGGCCGCACCCCCTTCGCCCAAGGGGCCGACGGCCGCGACCACAACCCCCAGGGCTTCTCCATCTGGATGGCCGGCGGGGGTGTGAAGGGCGGCATGGCCTACGGCGCCACCGACGAATGGGGCTACCGCGCCGTGCAGGACAAGGTCGAGATCCACGACCTGCACGCCACCATGCTCCACCTCGTCGGCATCGACCACAAGCGCCTCACCATGCGCTGGGGCGGCCGCGACATGCGCCTCACCGATGTCCACGGCGAAGTCGTCAAGCCTATCCTGGCCTGAATAAAGCTGCCTAGACACTATCTATATATCTATAATGGCATTAGGGATAGGATTTCTTTTCCGCCAGCGTTCTTTCTACGTCCTAACCAGCCGCCCAACCCCTGCCATCAGCATCGCGGCGCATACCGCCATCCCAAGCCAGAAGCCCCAGCCTGCCAAGGCTGGCCAAAGCCAGCACGCTCCCAGAAGGGCCATGCCCGCGCAGGCGGTGCTGGCCCCCAGGAAAAACCTTCCGGGCCATGCCAGAAAAACCACCGCCAATAAGCCCAGGCTGCAAAGGCCCAGGGCTGGCGGGTGGAATATGCCGGGGGAGGTCCCATCCCATGGGCCGGCCAGGCTGGCCACCAGGCCCGCCAGGCAGATCACCGCCAGACGGGTCCTGCGCGACCGCCAACGGGTCAAACTGCGGGCTTTTTTGCGGAGATAGTCTGGAAGCTGTGTCGGGCCGGAGAGGCTACCGGGCAGCGGGGTGGCTGGTTCGCCCTGTCCGGGGAACATCCCGTCCAGTTTCCACGCCGGGGCGATTTCACCGGTCATTGTGTCCTTCAGCAGGTCCAAGGGCAGCAACTGGCCGGATCGGGTCATTTTCTGCAGCTGCAAATGGGTGTACCAGCCCTCCACCTGCTCTCCCCGCAGCAGGGCCCATATTCCGGGCATTGCGTTGTTTTCAGCCTGCCGCATGGTTGCTGACAACCCGATCCGATCTTCTCTTGGCGGGTAAACCACTCATCCGCCACATTGGTCTATGTGGAAGAACGACAAACAAGTCCCAAACAGGGCCACCAGAAATTATTTTTCTGGAAATGGCCCAAGTTGGTGGGAAGTGTCGCTTAGGGGTCCTTAACAGGACCAATAAATCCTTTTTTTGGGATTTGTATGGCCAACACCACCACGCATTTGGCGGACATGCTGGAGGAGGTCCACCGCGACGGGTACGACCATCCCGACACGCCCGGTAGTTTGTTGGCCCTGGCCGAAAACCGCCTGCGGCTGTTGGCCAAGATCCGCCTGCGCGGCTTCCCCAACCTGGGCCGGTGGGTCCAGACCGATGACCTGCTGCAGAATGTGCTGCTTCGCCTCAGCCAGAGTCTCACGCGCATCAAGCCCGAAAACGTCCGCCAGTTCTTCGGCCTGGCGGCGCTCCAGATCAAACGCAGCCTGCTCGATCTGCAGAAGCAGATTTACGGCCCCAACGGCTTCGGCACCCGCCATCAAACCGACAGCCACGAACCCGGCAAAAGCCAGCGCCCCGAACAGGCTTTGTCCCCGCTGGAGGAATTGGTCCGCTTCAACGAGCTGACCGAAAGTCTCGAGCCCCGGCTCAAGGAGCTCGTTGATCTCCTCTTCATCCACGGCCTCACCCAGGAGGAAGCCGCCAGCATCCTCGGCGTCTCCCACCGCACCGTCAAACGCTGGTGGCTCGAAGCCCGCGTCGCCCTCGGCGAAAAGCTGGGCGAGCCCGAAGACCCGCTAGATTCAGAAGATGACGAAGGGTGAAATCGTTTTTGTCGACCCGCCCTCACTCCACCCCCACCACCTCCCCACCCGCCCGCGTGCTGAAGGCTTTCAGTACCGGCACGGTGGTGGAGGTTGCGAACAGCCGCACGGATCCGTCCGCCAGGGCGAAATTCACACCGCTGGAATGCTGGCTGCCGAAACCGCCGGCCCTGGCCTCCATCAGCGGTTCAATCTCTCCCCAGGGCACAGGCGTCGGCGGGGTGGGCGGTTGTCCCGGTGGCGGTGGCGGCGGGGGCTGATAACCGCGGATCATTGGTGAGTTGAGCAGCGTGAAGCCCGAATGGGTGACCTGGCTGATCGCCAAAGGGCCGGACGGGCACAGGGCGCGGGTGGTCGCGAACGGCTGGATAGGAATATCCGGCTTCGGTTGCAGCGGGGCCACCATCCAACTGTCCCACGCCGGGTCGTAATGCGTCCGTTCCCCCAGCAGCCAGGTGTTGGTGGTCCCGTCCAGAATGTCCGTCAGGCGCACCGGCTGGTTGCCGGCGTAGGGCTTGGCGAGCATGCCCGTCTCAAAAAACACGCCGTCTGCCTTGTTCTCCTTCCACGGCAGGATACGGCTGCCACCGTTCCCTCCGTAGCTGCTCAGGGCCGAGACCCAGAGCCCGGGCAGAATGTCGTAAGGATTGGTGGGCATCGACGCCGTCGGGCACACCAGGGTTTTCACCGAGGCCCGTGCCGGGCCGCCCGCCGTCATGTTCGCCGCGGGGTCCGCCCAGTTCCACGCCGTGTACATCGCCGCCTGCTCGATATGGGGCAGCAGATACACCAGCAGGCTCGCCTGGCGGCCCGGGTCGCGCGAATACCCCGGCGGCAACCGTCCGTCCGTGTCGTGGTGGTTGTGGCAGGCCATGGCCAGTTGCTTCAGATTGTTCTGGCAACTCATCCGGTTGGCGGCCTCGCGCACCTTCTGCACCGCGGGTACCAACAGCCCCATCAGCACCGCGATGATCGCGATCACCACCAAAAGTTCGATCAGGGTGAAACCGCCGCGTCGTTGCATGGCATGACCCCTTGCTTGGTTTGCTATACAACCATAGCCCCAAAAGCCTCCAAGGCAAAATCAGAGGGCAGGGAAACCCCAGCAAACCGTGCCGGTTAATCGGACCGGGAAAGAAAAAGGGCCCGGCGACTATCCTGTCGCCGGGCCCCGATTGGGCCATTCCGTCAGCCCGTGGTCGGAAAGAGGTGTGGAGGCCTGCTTATTTCAGTTCCTTCACTTCCACCTTCTTGATCCACACCTTGGAGCCCGGGTCGTGCTGCTGGATGGCGAAGTGGCCCTTCAGGAACAGTTGCTTCGGGTTGTCGATGTCGCGGTCCACCGTCACCTTGTCGTTCACCTTGATGGTGATGTGCTTGCCCTTGGCGGTCACTTCCTGCACGAACCAGGTGTCCGGGGGGACCAGGATGTCGGTGACGATGGGCCCCAGCGAGTACAGGCTGCCGGTCTTCACCTTGTCGCCGCCGGTGGAGTTGATCTGGGCCTCATAGCCGTCCACGCCGCTCACGGGGAAGGCCTTCTTGAACTTGGTGCGGAAATACTGGCCGCTGTTGCCCTTGTCGGAAATCTTGACATGCAGGCGATAGACAAAGTCGGTGTAGTCATCGCGCTCGGTGAACAGGTGGCCGGCGGGGCCGCTGCCCACGATCATGCCGTCTTCCACCTTCCACACCGCCTTGTCGTCGGGGTGGGTCTTCCAGCCCGTCAGGTCCTTGCCGTTGAACAGTTGGGTGAATCCTTCGCTGTCCTGGGCCATGGCGGGTACCACGCTCAGGCAGACGGCGCACAGCGCCAGCCAAAACCGCTTCATCATGGGAGGGCAATCCTTCCTGGCGGGTCCGTGCCGCACGCCCCCAGGCGCCCGGTCGGATTCCACTTGCAGGCCCCATGGTACCCGAAAAATTCCGGCCCACAACAAGGAAAAACGCTCATCCGGGCCTTGCTTTCCTGTTACAGTGTCAGCCTGCCGGATTTCCTTTTTTTATCTGGTTTGGAGCCCGCCCCCATGCGTTCTTTCCTCGCCGTTTCCCGGGTTTTTGGCGTTTGCGCCGCCGCCGCGCTTTGCCTGGCTTCCCTCAGGGCCGAGCCGCCCCAAAAAGACGCCCCGCCCATTCCCAAGGACCAGATGACCCGCCTCGATGACGGCACCTCCTTGAAGGGTTGGCATGTCAGCGCCAAATCAGGCCACTCCGGTACCAGCAAAAACAAGTCGGGCGGCAAGTGGGAGGTGGTTGAGGGCGCCATCACCGGCAGTCAGGACATCCCAGGCAACGGCGGCCTCGTGCTCACCGATGAGCAGTTCGGCGACTTCGAGGTCCGCATTGAGATGAGGAACGACTACGGCCCCGACAGCGGCCTCTTCCTCCGCAGCACCGAGAGGGGCCAGGCCTACCAGGCCATGATCGATTACCACGACAACGGCAACCTGATGGGCGTCTACGGCGAGGGGCTCTCGGGTGGCATCCACCGCCGCAACTTCTCCTTCAAGGGCCAGGTCACCAGCATCGTGGTGGACGAGAAGTCCGACTTCAAGGCCCCGTTCGACGCCAAGAAATGGCCCGAGCTGTGGAAGGCTGACGAGTGGAACGAACTCCGCGCCCGCATCATCGGCAACCCGCCCACCGTCACCACCTGGATCAACGGCGTGAAGACGATGGAATTCACCGACACCGAGAAGCGCCATCCCGACAAGGGCTCCATCGGCCTGCAGGTGCACGGCGGCGGCGACTACACCAAGCAGTTCGTCCGCTACCGTGACATCCGCGTCAAGAAGTTCGACTGATCCCATGACCAGCCAGCCGAACAACGCCCTCGACAAAACGGTAAGCACCGGGGCCAGGTACGCCGCCCTGGTTGCGGCCCTGCTCGGCTGGCTGTTCGACGGGTTTGAGATGGGCCTTTTCCCGGTCATCTCAAGACCCGCCCTGATGGATCTGCTCGGTTACACCGGCCAGGCAATGACCCCGGAGCGGGAAGGGGCGGTGGGGGCCTTCAACGGCATCATCATCGCCGCCTTCCTGGTAGGTGCCGCCACGGGTGGTGTGCTGTTCGGCTGGCTGGGCGACAAGCTCGGCCGGGTCCGCGCCATGGCCCTCAGCATCCTCACCTATGCCGGCGTCAGCGGCTTGGGGGCCTTTGTCGGTCTGACCGGGCTCGAGTCGGTCATCCCCGGCGCCTGGCAGATGGTCGCCGTCCGCTTCATCGCCGCCTTGGGCATGGGTGGTGAATGGGCGCTAGGCGTCTCGCTGGTGATGGAACTCTGGGGCGACCGGTCCCGCGCCTTGCTGGCGGGTCTGATCGGCGCCGCCGCCAATGTGGGCTATGTGCTGGTGGCGCTGCTCAGCCTGGGAATTGGCCAGTTGAAGGATCTGCTCGGAGGTTTCGAGCTTTCCCCCTCGTGGGTAGAATGGCGGCTGCTGATGCTGATGGGTGTGCTGCCGGCGATCCTCACTTTTGTCATACGACTGTTTGTACCCGAATCCCACCGGTGGGAAGCGGAGAAGGCCACCGGATCCACCACCGCCTGGAGCGGTGTGGACCTGCTGGGGGTATTGGTCGGCTCGGTCGCCGGCCTGGGCATTCTGGGCGTGTGGGCGGACAACGGCTGGGGCTACGGCACCCGCCTGCTGGTCACGCTGCCGCTCTTGGCCGTGGTGGTGGCGGGTTACCTCTACCCGGTGCATGCGTTTGAGAGACGGTTGGCCGGCCGGGGCGAAATCCTGAAGCGCAGCGCCATCCCGCGGATGGTGCTGGGCGCCTGCCTTTCTGGCGTGCCCTTGCTGGGCACCTGGGCCAGCGTGCAGTGGGCCCCCACCTGGGCATCGGAATTGACCAAGGAAGCCAAGAAGGCGGAAGACCGGGGCGAAGCACCGCCAGAACTGCCCGCCCCTGTGGTGCGGGAGGCCAAGGCCTACACTCAAATGTCCTCGGCGCTGGGTGCCTCGGTGGGCGCGCTGCTGGGCGCCCTGCTGGGCATGGCCTCGGGCAGACGTTGGGCCTATGTGCTGCTCTGCATCGGTTCGCTGGGCGCGGTGCAGCTATTTTTCAGGACCAACGCGGGTCTTTCGTGGTGGTTTCTGGCCAGCGCTTTCCTGATGGGGGGCTTTTCCGCGGCGTTCTACGGCTGGCTGCCGCTTTACCTGCCCGAGCTATTCCCCACCCGCCAGCGCGCCACCGGACAGGGCTTCAGCTTCAACTTCGGCCGCGTGGTGGCCGCCGTGGGCGCCCTGCAAACCGGCGCCCTGATGAAGGGCTACTTCCAGGGCGACTACGCCAAGGCCTGCTCCATCATGGCCATGGTCTACCTCGTCGGCCTTCTGGTCATCGCCTTCGCCCCCGAAACCAAGGGCGAGGCGCTGCCGGAATAAGGGGCCGGCAAACACTCCAGGGTTTCGCCCGGTTTATTTTCTCAATGACCAACTAGTGCTCAGTCACGCAATGAATTTCGGATAAATTGACTTGAGTTTGATTCTCGCGTCGCCAATGGACATTTGCCAGTCGACGATACGGTGCCTGGCGTTGGAGTGGGTGTACCAGGCCC
>Ga0169931_10002163_pt1 | contig 32159 bp, 33 predicted proteins | sample Kivu_15m_20L_FD_129675 | JGI IMG/M metagenome (GOLD analysis project Ga0169931, IMG submission 129675) | Freshwater microbial communities from Lake Kivu, Western Province, Rwanda to study Microbial Dark Matter (Phase II) - Kivu_15m_20L... | ecosystem: Environmental > Aquatic > Freshwater > Lake...
AAGAAGAAACGCGGCCCGAAGAAACCGCAACCTCGAAAGAAAAGCGGCACAGGGAGTCCACACATTGCCACCGCCAGAGTCCTCGCCAAGTCAAAACGCCAATGACATGTTGGAAGGGGTGGACCCATGGACCCATCCTCCGGCTCGACCGCGTGCCCGACCGGCGCGCGGCTTACGGCGTTCGTCCTCGGCGAATTGACCGCCGCCGAAATGGACCTGATCGGCGCGCACGTGTCCGCGTGCGGCGCGTGCGACGAACTCGTGCGCCGCATGAGCGACCCGACGTGCGGCCCGGCCGGCGCGCGCCCGGCGGACCCCGCGCCGCCGGTTCAACTCGGCCCGTACCGCCTCGGCGCGCGCCTCGGGCGCGGCGGCATGGGCACCGTGTACCGGGCCGAGCACCTCCACCTCAAGAAGCCCGTCGCGGTGAAGGTGCTGTTCCCGAACGCCACCCGCGACCCGCACGCGGTCGAGCGGTTCCAACTCGAAATGGAAGTGATCGGGCGGCTCGACCACCCGAACATCGTCCGCGCGACCGACGCCGGCGCGGCCGACGGCATTCACTTTCTGGTTATGGAACTGATCGAGGGCGTCACGCTCGCGCGGTTGAGTCACGCGGTCGGGCCGCTCCGCGCCGACGACGCGTGCGAACTGGTGCGCCGCGCCGCCCTCGGGCTGCAGCACGCGCACGACCACGGCCTCGTTCACCGCGACGTGAAGCCGGGCAACCTGATGCTCTCGCGGGCGGGCGAAGTGAAACTCTTGGACCTCGGCCTCGCGCTGCTCCGCGATCCGGGCGCGCGGGCGGCCGAACTGACCGCGGCCGGCACCGTGCTGGGCACCGCCGAATACATGGCCCCGGAACAGTGGGACGGCGGGCGGGACGTGGACGGCCGCGCCGACGTGTACGCCCTCGGCTGCACCCTGTACGCGCTCTTGAGCGGCGGGCCGCCGTTCGCCGGCACCTACCTGCAGCTCATGTCGGCGCACCGGAACGACGCGGTGCCGCCGCTGAGCGCGGAGCGCCCGGAACTGCCCGCGGACCTGTGCGCGCTCGTGGGCCGCATGCTGGCGAAGCGGCCGGACGAGCGGCCCGCGTCGCCCGGGGCGGTCGCCGCCGAACTCGCGCGGTTCGCGCGCGGCGCCCAGTTGACCGAGTTGGCCGCGGCGGCGCTCGGGTCCGGCGACAGTTCCGCGCCGGTGTCGCCGGCACGCGCCCGCACCCCGAACGACCGCGGCGCGGCCACGCGCGCGACCGGGTTCGCGGCGCGCCGGTGGGGCCGGGCGCGCCGCGAACCCGGTCGCGGTCGGTGCGCTCGCCGCGGTGGTGCTCGCCGCGGTCGCCGCGCGGCCGGAGGGTACGAGTGCGGCCCCCGTGCCCCCGGGCGCGGAGAGGCCGGAGCCGAACAAGCAGAAGCCGGAACCGAACAAGTGGCGCGGGCTGCTCGCCGAGAAGCCGACCGCGCGCTTCTGGCAGCCCGCGCCCGCGGCCGTGTTGCACCACGACGCCGACCGCGAGGCGCTCGTCGTCCAGTCGCCCCGTACCGTCCTCGTGCGCCTCGGCACCACGAACGCGCCGGCCCAAATCCAGATCGGCTTGCGTCAGATGCAATGGGAGGGCGGGGTGGGGGTGTATTTCGGCGGGCACACGGTCGGCGCGAACTTCGAGTTCCAGTACTTGACTCTCCTAAAAGTGAGAGCCGGGCCGGGCCGCGAGTACGGCCTGACGCGCGGGCGCGGGCGCGCGGTGCCGGGGGCCGAAGCGCCCGGCGTCGCCATGAACGGAATTACGTCCGACTACCTGCGGCCGCCCAAACCCGAAGAACAACTCCTCGAACTGACCCTGCTGCCCGAAGGGTTGGACGCGGTGCGGTGGGGCGGGACCCCGTGTCCCGAGGTCGTCGGCGCGCGCGCGACCAAAACGACCGCCGACCTGCCGCTCGCCGGCGAGTTCGGCATCATCTGTAACGGGGCGAGCGTGACGGTCACGACCGCCCGCGTACTGGGTTCCGAGTGAGGGAAGAAACCGTGACCATTGTGTGCCCGCTGTCCGGAACGAACGTGTTGGTGACCGATGGGACGATCTGCGTGCGCGGCACCGTGAGCGGCGCGCAGCAAGAACCGGAAGGGTTGCCGACCGTGATCCGCGTGCGGGTCGTGGCCGGGCACGTCACGCCCCCGCCGCCCGAAGCGGAGCCGTTCAAATCGGGCGACGTGGACGTGCGGCCCACCGGCACCGATTGGTGCGCGACGAACGTCCCCGTGCCCGGTTCCAGCCCGACCGGCGAACCGCTCACCGCGATCGCGTGGGAGAAACTGGGGCGCGGCGCTTGGGGCCAACCGCAAAGCGTGCAGTTCTACGGCGGCGGTACGAACCCGACGGACTGCTGCACCGGTTGAACCCGACGATTACTTCTTCTCGGCCTTCTTGCGGTCGGCGTCGCGCTCCTTGCGGAACGCGGCCATCTTCTCGTTGTACGCCTCGGCCGCGGCGCTCAGGTTCGCGGTCGCGCGCTTCAGGCGCTCGGCCGCGGCGTCGCGCTCTTGCGCGGTCGAAGCCGCGTTCTTCGCCACCGTTTCGGCGAACGTCGTGATGAGCTGGTGCCGCGCTTGGGCGGCCTTCCACGCGTCTTCGGCCGCGGCGACCGCCGGCGGGAAGGGCAGCACCGCGAACTCCACCTTCGCGGTCGCCTTCACCGCGGGCAGCGCGCGCACCTTCTTCTCGAACGCGCCGCCTTCGATCTTGTCGGCGGCGGCCGGGTCGAACTCGTAGGTGAGTGCGAACTCGTACTTGCCCGGTGTGGTGAACTGGTAGTACTGCGTGACGTAGCCAACCGGCAGCGCGGCCCTCTGCTTGGCCTTCACTTCGATAAGGTCGCCCGGGCGAATCGTGTTCACGAGGTTGTCGAAGCGGCGGATGTCCGAGCGCCGCGACACGGCTTTGCCGTTCAGCGTGACGCGCTCGCGGTAGCTCACCATCGCCCGCAGCCCGTCGAACGCGCCATCGACCGGCCCGAACACGAACCCGTCGCCCTTCCCGGTGTTGCGCACCGTGGCTTTGAGAGCAACGGTTTCGTCCGGGTAGAAGCTCTTCTGCGCGGTCAGTTCGATCTCGAACGCGGGCTTCTCGTCCGCGCCGCGGGCGCAGGTGCCCGCGAGCAACAGAACGGCGAGCGCTGGGCGCATGACGGTTCCTTGTGGGAGCGGAATGCCATTCAGACGCCCGCCCGCGCGACTTCTAACGCGCGTCTGCTTGTGCGCAGACCATCTCGGCGACCCAGCAGCACGGGCCGTGGTCGGTGCAGGTGCGCAGGTGTTCGATCACGAGCGGATCGTCGCACCCTGCTTCGAGCAGCGCGTCGGTGAGGATCGGGACGCCCGCGCTGTGCCCCGCGGCGCGAATCCCGCGCGCAAGCGCGACCAGGTCCGACGTGAGCCACGCCGAGTGAAGCGGTGGTACCGGTTGGGTGTGATACTCTGCGACGTGGTGCGCCACCGCGTCCGCGACGCGCACCTGAATCACGTCGGTCGCGGTCAGAGTGTTGTGGTAAATCGACGAGACAAGGATGAACCGCACGCAGCACAATCGCACGTCGTGTTCGGCTGCGGAGCCCGCACCGGTGCGCGCCCCCGTTTCCACGTCCTGCTTCAATTCGCGCGGAAGTGAGGCGAAGTCCGAAGCGAAGCCGACGGACACGCTCTCGGTTGCCGGATCGTTGGTTAGTTCGAACACGAAGTTATCTAAGTACCGACGTCGCGGGCTGACCGTGAGACTCGAATAGAGCCGACGGCTCGGGACCATCACGGTGCGAAACTGCATCGCCGTTTACTCGTGGCAGTTGGTGCTGCCGTTCGTGCTCGCGCCCGCGAGCGGGACGAAACCGACGTGCCGGTGCTGTTCCGCCAAGTCGGTGCGGTTCTGCCGGAACTGCTCCAGCGCCCAATCCCAGTCCCAACCGCCCGTGTCGATGTGCCGCAGGATCAGCAGGTTCTTCAGTTCTCCCACTTCCGCGAAACTGAACCCGTGCGTCTGCTCCACGGCCGTGTTCACGTCGATGCCGGCGCGAATCTCCGCGTGCCAGCGGTCCATGAGGCGGCGGCGCAGGTCCGCGGTCGGCGGCTCGAAGTGCAGTACGAGGTCGATGCGCCCGGGCCGTTTGAACGCCGGGTCGATGAGATCGACCGAGCAGTTCGTGGTGAACACGTACACCACGCCCTCGTTCACCTGAATGCCGTCGAGCGCGCTCAGGAACACAGCTTGGTCGTCGGTCTCGCGCACCGTGTTGCGGTCGCGCAGGGCGATGTCCATGTCGTCGAAGAAGATGATGCCGCACCGGTGAACGGTGAACAACTCGCGCACGGCCTGCACCGGGTTGCACGACCGGCGCGCGGCTTGGTACGCGTCCGGCAAAACGATCTGGTACTCGTAGCCGCTGCGCTGGCACTCTTCCCACATCCACCGGCACGCGCTGGTTTTGCCGTTGCCCGGCGGGCCGGTGAGGAGCAACCCGCGCTTCGCGCGCCCGCCCAGTTCCTTGATGCGCTGCAAGTTGTCGCGGTTCAGGTAGCCGAGCGTGTGTTGCTTCATCACCGCGAACTGCTCGTCGGGCATGATCGGCGGCGGGCGGTCGTCGGCCTTCTGCCGGGTAATCTTCAGCAGCGCGCGGAACAGCTTCACATAGTCGGCGCGTTCGACAACGCAAAAGTCGTAGGCGCTCTGCTCGCGCTGGCCGTCGGTGTGACCGCACACGCGGGCGAACCGGATGCCGTTCAGAGTGTACAGGCGCACGCCGAACGGAGTTTTGGAAGAGAACTTGTCGCGGGTGGCCCACTGGCGCACGAGCGCGCCGTCCAGCGGCACGAGCGCGCCGCGCGTGGCGTAGTAGAGCAGCGTGTACGAGTAACCGTACGGTGCGAACGCGACCGGGTCCGTGAGGTTCGCGGCGCGGGCCGCGCATTCCACCATCAACTTGTGGTCCGCGGAGTACGAGGTCAGTGGCGTCATGTGCTGGTGCGGCCGGGCCGCTGCGGGGTGAAGTGCCTCACGGACACCGCACCAGCATATCAGGTTCGCGGCGTCACTGGCTGTCGAATACACCGGGGCCGAAGTGGAACACCTGACGGACGCGCTCGCGGGGCGCGGGCGCGATCGGCGTTACCGGGTCGCCACGATCACTCACGCGCGCGACAACGCCGCCGCCCCACGTCACGAGTTCGTCGCCGTCGAACGCCATGCCGGTGAGCGCGTCGTTCGCATCGAGCGCGAGCGTGTGCTTCCAGTGAACCGCGCCCGTGGCCGCGTTCGCGCGGTACAGCACGCTGCCGGCCGCGAAATACACGCTGTCGCCGCGCGCCACCGGCGGCGCGGTGATCGCCTTCGGCACGTCGATGGTCCATTCCACCGGCGAGTTGTGCGCGCCGCGCACCGCGACCGCCGCGAGTCGGTGCTGCCCGCTCTTGAGGTCGTACACGGGCACAAGCGCGCGCGTGCCGTTCGGCGTGACCGCGAACCCGACCGGGCCGGTGCTCGCGGCTTCGCGCGTGAGGTGCCACAGTTCGCGTCCGTCGCCTACGAACGCGCCAGATGATTTACCAAAGAACGCGCGCCTGCCCGCTGCCGATAAGTAGTGCGCGGCGCTCTGGTGTGTTCGTGGCGCGGGCGGGTCCGCACTGTCAAGCCCGAGGATCCAAAAGTTGCTCCCGCTCGCGGCGAAGAGCATTCGCGATTGCGCGTCGATTGCGAAGAGGGCGCTCGCGTCGAAACTGCCTTCGAACTTCCAGAACGCGCCCTGCTTGCCGGTTTCGGCGTTCAGCGAGTACACGCGCCCGCCCTCTTTGAGGTCGGTGCTCGCGAGCAGCACGTTGCCGCGGTCGAACCCGGCCAGTCCGACGAACCGCTCGCCGTTGTCGGCGCGGCCCGGCAGCGCGAACGACCACTCGACGCGCCCTTCGATGCCGACAACGGTCAACTCGCACGCGGTGAGCACGAACGCGCGCCCGTCGTGGAACGCTCGCTTCACCGCGGGCGGGGGCGGCAGTTGGCCTTCCACGTGAACACCACCGAAGCGAAAAACGGGTTTGTCCGCAGGTACCGCGCACCGCGTCAGCGGTTCTTTCGCGCCGTCGAGCGCGTATACGAGTACCTCGGCCTTGCCGTTCGCTTCCGCGTACACGACCGCGCGCGAAGCGGTGCCGCCGAGGTACGTTCCCGCGAAGCGATGCACCGCCGACACCGGTTCGAGAATCTGCGACGGTGGCGGCGACGCGGGCGCGACCGGCCCGATATCGGCCGGAACGCGCGGCACCTGCGGCGCGGGCGGAATGATCGGGCCGGTCGGCGGGATGGGCACGAGCAACCCAGAAGGCGGCGGAATCTCGGGCGCGAGCGGCCGGATCGACAGCGGCGATTTCGGAGGCTCGCCCCGAACGGCCGCGGGCGGAACCAGCGCCGCGAGCGGTTGCGGCTGTGGCGGGGGCGCGCTCGGCGCGCCCGGTAGCGGCGGCAGCGCCGGGTGCGGCGGGTTCGCGCTCACCGCGGCGAGCGCGATCAGCGCGCCGACCGCCGCGAGAAGTGGCTTTCGTGCCATCGTTCGCCCTCCTGTAGAAGCGTCGCATTATGGCGCGCCCGCGCCGTGGCGCGAAGGCCAAGCGTGTTGGCGTTGCCGCGTTCGCGGTTAAACACCTAGCATGAGCCTAACCCACGGAGAGGAACTCGCTATGGCGTCGCGCTTCGACATCTCGGTTCTGGAAAAGGCCCAGAAAGTGCCCGGCAAGCCGCGGCACAAGACCCGCGAAGTGCAAGTCGGCTCGCGCGTGTTCGGGGGCACGAACCCGGTTTGGGTTCAGTCCATGACCACCACCGACACGTTCGACGTCGAAGGCACCATCAAGCAGATTCACGCGCTCGAAGAGGCCGGGTGCGAACTGGTGCGCGTCACGGTGCCCAAACCCGAAGACGCCGGCGCGCTGTCGCGCATCAAAGAGCGCATCGGCATCCCGCTCATCTGCGACATCCACTTCGACTACAAGATGGCGCTCGCGGCGCTCGACCACCCGGTGGACAAAATCCGCATCAACCCCGGGAACATCGGGAGCGAAGAGCGGTTCCGCCAAGTGGTGCGGAAGGCGAAGGATAAGGGCATCCCGATGCGCATCGGGGTGAACGCCGGCAGCCTCGAGCGCGACCTGTGCGAGAAGTACGAGTTCCCGTGCCCGCCCGCGATGGTGGAAAGCGCGCTCCGCTACATCGAGATCGCGGAGAGCGAAGGGTACCACAACATCATCGTTTCGCTGAAATCGTCCGACGTGCTGGTGGCGGTGGAAGCGTACCGGCTGTACGCGCAACTGTGCGACTACCCCACGCACATCGGCATCACGGAAGCGGGCAAGCCGCCCTACGCGGTCACGAAGAGCGCCGCGGGCCTCGCGCCCATCCTGCTCGACGGCATCGGCGACACGATCCGCATTTCGCTGCTGGGCGACCCGGTACCGGAGATCGCGGCGGCGTTCGACATCCTGCAAGCGACGCAGCGCCGGGTGCGCCGCCCGGAACTGATCGCGTGCCCGACGTGCGGCCGGTTGGCGATCGACTTGGAGAAGATCATCGCGGAACTGGAAGGCCGGTTGCAAGGGAAGCGGCTGCCGGTGAAGATCAGCGTGCTCGGGTGCGTGGTAAACGGCCCCGGTGAGGCGCGCGAAGCGGACATCGGCATCGCCGCGGGCAACGGCAAGGGCATGATCTTCCGCAACGGCGAGATCGTGCGCCGCGTGGAGGAAGCGCAGATCGTGGACGCGCTGATGGAGGAAGTGGCGCACTGGGAGGCGACGAACCAGCACCGCATCCCGAAGGCGACGGACGCGGAGGGCATCGGCCGCCGCAAGCTCACCGTGCTGCCGGCGTGAGGTGTTACTACCGACTTCAAGAACTCCCGCGCGCGTCCGGGGGCGCGCCGCGCTTCGACCGCGGCGAGTGGCGTGCGCGCCGCTCGCGCGGTATCGTGTGTGCGGTTCGCACACACGAGGACCGCGATGAGCCCGAATCGCCCAGACGAAGCGACCGCCGCGCACACGCCCGGCCCCGAAGCTACCACCGACCCGAACCAGACGCGCCCCGCGGGCACGCTGCCGCACGTGCTCGCGCCGCCGGACCCGCCGGGCGAAACGTTCCCGGACTTCCCGGACGAGCTGCGCGAGCGGTACACGCCCGTCCGCACGCTCGGCAAAGGCGGGTTGGGCGTCGTGTACCTCGCGCGCGACGCGCTGCTCGAACGCGAAGTGGCGCTGAAGCAACTCAAGAGCGACAGCCGGGCCGAGGAAAGCGCCGCGCGGTTCCTGCGCGAGGCCCGCGCCACCGGCCGGTTGCAGCACCCCGGCATCGTCCCGCTGTACGAGTTCCACCGCCTCTCGGACGGCCGCACCTTCTACACGATGAAGGCGCTCACGGGCCGGTCGCTCCGCGACCGCACGAGCGCGTACCACGAACAACCGACGCCGGGCGCGCTGCGCGAACTGCTCCGCGCGTTCGTCGACTTGTGCGGCGCGCTCGCGTTCGCGCACGCCCGCGGCGTCGTGCATCGCGACCTGAAGGGCGCGAACGTGCAGGTCGAAGAGTCCGGTGCGGTCGTCGTGATGGACTGGGGCGAGGCGCTGGTGGACGGCAACCCGGTGGCGGAGGAGCGCCGCGGGCAACCGGTGGGCACGCCCGCGTACATGCCGCCCGAACAGGCCCGTGGCGACGACGCGCACCAAGGCCCGCGCAGCGACGTGTACGGCCTCGGCGCGATCCTCTACGAACTGCTCACCAACCGCCCCCCGGTCGAAGTGGCCGGGCGCAACTGGATCGCGGTTCGCGACGATGCGATCGTCGGGCGCGTGAAGCCGCCGCGCGCGGTCGCACCGGCCGCGCCCGCGGCGCTCGAAGCGGTGTGCCTGAAGGCGCTCCGCACGAACCCGGCCGAGCGGTACGAAACGGCCGCGGCGCTGGGCGAAGACGTGCGCCGGTTCTTGGACGACGAACCGGTGTCGGCGCGCTCCGCCCCGCTCGCGGAGCGCGCCGGGCGCGCGCTGCGGCGCAATCAGGGCTTGGTCGCGGCCGGGCTGGTGGGGTTCGCGGTGCTGGTGCTCGCCGCCGGCTCGGTCGCGGTGCTCCAGTACCTGAACGGCATCGCGCTCGACGGCGAAGCGACTAAGGCGCGCCGAGCCGCGGCGCAAGCGACCCAAAGCGCCGCGGACGCCCGTGCGGCCGAAGTGCGCGCCACCGCGAGCGCCGCCGATGCGCGAACGGCCGAGCGCGAGGCGACGCGCCAAGCGGCCCGCGCGCAAGAGGCGCTGCGGCAGAGCCTCACCGCGGTCGACGAGGCGCTGGTGAAACTCGGCGCGGCGCAGTTCCGCTCGCAGCCGGGGCTTCAGCCGATCCACGCTGCCCTCTTGGAACACGCCGCGGTCGGCTGCGACGCGCTGCTCGCGCTCGCGCCGAACGACCCCGCGGTGCTCGCACAAATCGGGGCGGTGCGGCTTCACACGGCCGAAGTCGCAGCCGAGATCGAGAGCGAAGCCGTGGCGGTGAAACACTTGGAAGCCGCCATCGCGTTCTTCGACAAGCGACTCGCGACCGGTTTCGACGCGCAGCTCGCACTCGATCGCGGGTACGCGCAGTTCCTGCTCGCGGTGCGCCTCGCCCGGCGCGGGGACCGCCCCGCCGCGGCGCGGGCGATCAACACCTCACTCGACACGCACCGCGCGCTCCTAAAAGACCCCGGCGTGGCGAACGACCCCGCGCGGAAGGCCCGGTGCGAAGCGACCCTCGGCCGCACCTATGTGCAGGCCGCGCGCTACGAACTGCTCGCGCAGCCGCCGGGCAAGCCGGACAAAGGCTCGGTGCTGCCCCCGCTCCGAGCCGGCATCGATAAACTCAGCTCGGCCTTCGAGGCCGCGCCTACGGGCGACAATACGTTCGCGCTCGCACAAGGGCTGGTCGAAGCCGGTTTTCTCGCGCGCGGCCTCAAAGAATACCCGCTCGCGCGGCACAGCGCCGATCTGGCCCGCAAGGTGATCGAGAACGCGCCGCCGGAGTTGCAAGCACAGTTGCGCGTGCGCCAACAGTTGGGCAACGCCCTCAACCTCGCGCACCTCGTCGAGACGGAAACCGGGAACTCCCTCAAAGGGGTCGATTACCTCGTGGAAGTCGTGCGGGTGCGCGCGGCGCTGGAGCGCGAGAATCCCGCCGTCTTCGGCTTCAAGGCCGATCTCGCTTCTGCGATTACGAGCCTCGCACGGCACCTGCGCAACGCCAAACAACTCGCCAAATCTGCCGAACAGTACGAGCGGGCTTTCGAGTTGTATTCCGCGGTCGCGGCGGTGAACCCGGACGTGAAGGACTATGTGACCATGCGGAACCAAACCGGGTTCGTGTTGGCCGAAGTGCTGCAAGCCAACTTGCGCTGGGGCGAAGCCACACGCACGCTCGCGCGCCTCCAACAGTACCTCGCCACTGCGAACGACCATGTGCTGGTGGGCGCGGCGCTGGCCAAGAGCGCGAACGGCTACTCCGGCACCGGCGCGAAGCTTTCGCCGGCCGATGAGATCGACCGGCAGCGGGCCGCGCGGCTCGCGGTCGAGTGCCTGCGCGAGGCCAAGAAGCGCGGCGACAAGCGCACCCTCGATGAACTGCGCAAACTGGCGCCGCTCGACGCGCTTCGCGGCGCGCCGGGCTACGACGATCTGCTGAAGGAGTGGGGCGCGCCGCCGAAGGGCTGACGCGCTTCGCGCTACTTCTTCACCGCGGCGACGGCGAGTTCCTGAAGCACGCGGCGCATCTCGGAGCCGTCCGCGTTCGGCAACCCGGTGCGCTGAATCATCAGCACCACGAACAGGTCTTGCGCCGGGTCGATCCACGCTTGTGTGCCGAACGCGCCGCCGTGACCGTAACTGCCGGCCGAGAGCGCCGCGGTCACGCCCTTCGGCTCGCGCACGACGGCCCACCCGTAGCCGAAGCCCATGCCCTCCACGAACCCGGTCTTGATGTCGCCGGTTTGCACCTTCGTCATCTCCGCCACTGCCTTTTCGCTCACGATGCGCGCGTTCCCGACCGTGCCCTTGTTCAGCATCATCTGATACAGCTTCGCGAGGTCCGGCGCGGTGGAGTACAGCCCGCCGGCGGGCACCGGGTGCTTCGCGCCTTCCGGCACCGCGAGCAGCGTGTCCGGGGCCGGCGTCAGCTTCCCGTCTTTGCCCTTTCCGTATGTAACCGCGACGCGCGCGCGCTGTTCTTTCGTCGGGTAGAAGGTGGTGTCCTTCATGCCGAGCGGGTCGAAGATGCGCTGCTTCAGAAACGCCTCGTAGCTCATCCCGCTGTGAACTTCGACGACGCGCCCGAGCGCGTCGATACCGGGGTTCGAGTAGCTCCACTTGGTGCCCGGCTCGAACGTCAGCGGTTGCAGCGCGGTGGCGAGCGTCGTTTCGGCGAGCGTGCGGTTGCGCTTCGTGTACACGTCACTCACGCCGAACGGGTAGTTCGCCACGCCGCTCGTGTGCGTCATCAGGTCGCGCAGTTTCACCGGGCGCGCCGGCTTGCGCAGCGTTTGAACGCCATCGTCGGTAACTACGAGCAACCGCTGCCCGGTGAACTCCGGCAGGTGCTTCGCCACGTCGTCGTCCGGGTTCAGTTTCCCTTCGTCCATCAGGATCATGATGCCGAGCGCCGTGATGGGCTTCGTCATGGACGCGATGCGGAAGACGGTGCCTTTCGTCATCGGCGCGTTGGAAGCGAGGTCGCGCGAGCCGACCGCGTCGAGGGCGAGGAGCGCGTCGCGCCGACCGACGAGCGTGACGGCCCCGGACAGGTCGCCGGAATCGACGAACTTCTGCATCGCGACCGGGATGTGCTTGAGCTTGTCGTCGTCCGCGGCGGGAGCGGCGGACGCGCACAGCGCGCAGAGCGCGGCGCAGAGGAGCGCACGGGAGAGCATCGCGGGAACCTCGCGGGGAACGGGCGGAATTGAGACGAGGCTACGCGACCGGGTGCGCAAATGCAACCTACCCCCCCGGCCCCCCTCCCTGAAGGGAAGGGGGAGTAACGCCCTCGTGCCCTGAGCGAGCAACACGGTCTGCCACCTCTTTCTCCCCCTTCCCTTCAGGGAGGGGGACCGGGGGGGTAGGTTGCATTTGCGCCCGCAGTTCGGCCTCTTCCGCGCGCAGCTCGCTCAACTCCTCTTCCGCTTCCGCGATCCGGTCTTCGAGCGCCGCGAGCCGCTTCTCGGGCGTGTTACCGATCAGCCGGTTCACGGCTTCGAGCAGCATGAGCGCGTGCCACGCCTTCGTGAACAGCCCCTGAAGCCGGTACAGGCGCTGCATGCGCGCCAGTTGCTCCGGCGACAGCGCGCGCCCGGCCTTTAGCAGTCGGGCGAGCGGGGCCGCGTCCACCCACCGCGTCAGGACGAACTCCAACATCGGCAGCAGCACGATGGCGGCGTCGAGCCAGCGCTCGCGCGCGAACCGCAGCGGCTTCGGGTGCGCGCTCGCCTTGAACACGAACTCGGTGGCGAACGCGATCCAGACGAGCGCGATGCCGACGTCCAACCCCAGCGCCAGCGCCGGCGATTCCTTCACCACGTCCGCTCGCATGTACTCCACGAGCAAGAGCGGGAGGATGAGGAACGCGAACAGGAGCATCGGCCCGCCGAACGCCTTTTCGAGTCGCTTGAACAGCGCCTTACCGGGCTGCTGCCAGCCGATGCGCGGCACCCAGATGAGACCGGTGCGCGGGTCCGGTTGGGCCATCCGCCACGGCGGCATCGCGCTCACGAGCAGTGCGCTGAAGAGCGCCGGGCGGCGCGGCCGGGTGCGGTCGCGGTGGTACACGCCCCACGCGGCCTCGAGCACGAACACGGGCCACAACCCGAACAGCCCGGCGTGCATCACGTCCAGTTCCCACTGCGAGACGCTGTTCGTGAGCGCGCGGTGAATCAGCCCCGCGAACAGCAGCAGGAACGCGAACGCCAGCGCGAACATGATTCGCGCGCGGGCGGTGCTCGGCGGTACGGGAGTGGCGTTCATGGCGAAGCGCCTCGTAAGCGGTTCACCCTGTTATTCGCTCGCGGCGCGCCGGACTAACGCGAATCGGAGCGGGTTTCACGTCGCGGGCCGCACGTCGGCGGTTTGCGCGGCTTCCCACTGCGGCACGTTGCCGATCGGCAACCAGTACGTCGCGGGTACGACGTGGAACGGCCCGGCCGCGGCGCACTGCGCCACCGCGTCGGTGATCTCGTACTCGCCGCGCGGCGACTTCGGCAGCGTGTACCCGAACACGCTCCGCGGGAACACGTACGCCCCGATGTTCGCCGACTGCGGCGGCGCGAGGTCGTCCGGCTTCTCGACGATCTGCTTCAGCGTGCCGTCGGGGTTGGCGAAGATGATGCCGTAGTCCTTCGGCGTCTGCACCGGGTGCGCGAGGATGCCGGCGGGCACCTCCGCGAGCCGCGCGAGATCGGCGCGACCGAGCAGGTCGTCGCCGTTCAGCACCATGACGCGGTCGCCGCGCATCTCGCTCGCGCAGCTCATGAGCGCGTGCCCGGTGCCGAGCGGCTCGCTCTGCCGCACCGTCGCCCAGTTCGTCACGCGCGTTTGCGAAGCGAGGTACGCTTCGATCTGCTCCGCGAGGTAGTTCACCACCACCACGAGGCGCTCGACCGGCGGCAGGGCGCCGACGATCCAATCGAGGATCGGTCGGCCCTGCACGGGCAACAGCGGTTTGGGCGTGTGTTCGGTGTGGGGGCGCAGGCGCGTCCCTTTGCCCGCGGCGAGAATGATGGCGTCCATGCGGGTAGTTTAGGACGCGAGCGGGCAATCGGAGCGGCGCGCGAAATCGGGCAATTCTGTAACCGCGAGTGAACCGGGGCAATCGCGGGAGCCGATACAACCGGCGTCGGGCGCGGAAGCGGCGGAGCTCGCACCCGCGGCCAGACCGCCAGCGGTTCGCGCACGGAGGCGGGCCGTTGCCGCTGTTCACCCTCCCGTGTCGCCGTCGGGGATCGCGCACCGAACGGTTCGCGGCCCCGGCGGTGGCCGTGAGCGGTGCGCCCGCGCCACCAACACCCGCCATCAACACCCACGGAAGGGTTTCTCTATGCGCCGGATTTTCGCGTCGGTCGCCGCGTGCGCGGCGCTCGCCTTGTTCGCCGTCGGTTGCCAACACGTTGGCGGCAAGTGCGACTGCGGGTACAACCCGAACGACTACCACATCACCGGGCCGACCGACCCGCACGCCTCGGCCCCGCTGATGAAGGGCGCCGGGCCGAGCATGCCCGCGCCGACCCCGCCGGGCACCGGCAAGAAGGGCGGCAACTGAGTGCGGGGGCAGGGGACCGAAGCGGGCCCGAGTTAGGGCTTCTTCTTCTTCTTCGCGCGATCCAACAGGGCCTCGAACCGGTCCTTCGTGGCCCGGTCGAGGTTCTCTCGAAACTTCGCCAACTCGTCTTTCGCCGAAGTCAGTTCCGCGCCGAGCACTTCCACCCGGTGTTCGAGCGTCTGCACCTCCAGCGCGACCAGTTCCTTCGCCAGCGCGTGCAGTTGCTCCTCGGCGGCCTTGCGCTCTTCGTCTTTCCCGGCCACGAACTTCGCCACCGCGACCAGCGCTTTGTTCTCGGCGACCCAGATCTTGAGTTCCAACTCGTGCCGCTTCGGGTCGTCTTGCAGGTCCGCGAGCAACTCGGTGACTTGGAACGTCTGGCGCACTTGCAGTTCGTAAGCCCCGCGGTTGGCCTTCTTCAGGTCGTCGAGCAGCGGGACGAAGTCCGGGCAGTGTTTGCGCACGAAGTGGAGCGCCGCGGCCTCGCGCTCCTCGGTGAACCGCGGGAGCGGGTCGGCGGCGCGCGCGGGGAGCGCCAGTGCGAGCACCAGACCGGCCGCGCAACCGGCGCGGGCGACGAGCGAGCGGATCATACTTCGGCCTCCGCGAACCGCGCGAGTGCGGGACGGACAGCGGGTGGCAGCGAGTCGGGAGCGGAACTCAGGGCGCGTCGGCGGCGCAGGCGCGGGCGGTCGCCCCGACGTGCGCCGGGTTGGCGAGGTCGCGCACCCTCTGGCGCAGGCGCATTTCGTCTTCGTGCGATTTCTCGACCGTGTCCGAGGTGCTCATGTCGGCCCACAATTCGGCCACGGAGCGCGGGTCGTCTTCGAGCGCCGCGGGGTCCTGCTGCGCGAGCGGTGCCTCGCGCGGTGCGGGGGCCGGGGCCGGTGCGCCCGGTTCGGTGCGCCCGGCCAGTTCCGCGGTCGCGACGAGACACGCGGCCAGCGCCAGCGCGCCGCCGGTGGCCCAGAGCGCCGCGCGCACGCGCCGCCCGGCCGCGTCCAAGCGCGCGCGGCTGGCGGCGCGCACGGCGGAGTCCGGGGCCGGCGCGAGTTGGCCGACGGCTACGGCCGACAGGCGCACGGCCTCGGCGAGCGCGTCGCGCGCGTCTTGGTCGGTGCCCAGTCGGGCCTCGAACGCTTCGGCCTCGGCCGGCGGCAGGTCGTTCGCCGCGTACCGCAGGGCCGTCGATTGGAGCGAAGGCTCACGCACAGCGGGCCTCCCACAGTTGACGGAGCTTTTTCAGCCCGTCGTGCATCCGCGCGAGCGCGGTGTTGAGCGGGCAGCCGAGCGCGGCGGCCACCTCGCGGAACGTTTTCCCCTCGAACACGCGGGCCGCGATCACCGCCCGTTGCGCCGCGGGCAGTTCGTTCAACAGGGCGCGCACGCGGCGCGCGTCGTCGTCGGCCCCGACCCGCTCGTCGGCGCTTTCGTCGCCCACCAACCCCAAGAGCGCGAGTTCGCACGCCCGCGCCGGGAGCCGCTTCGCCTTGCGCTTCAGCAGCATCGCCTGCCGGTACGCGACCGTGAACAGCCACCCGCGGAACCCGTCGTCGGCCACCGAATCGGCCTTGCGCACCGCCTGCACGAACGTGTCTTGGAGCGCGTCCTCGGCCGCGTGGTGGTCGCGCAGGATGCCGAGCAGGAACCGGAACACCGGGCCTTCGTAGCGCGCGAACAGCGGTTCGAGCGCGCCGGCGTCGCCGCACCGAAAGCGCGCGAGGAGCGCCGCGTCGTCGGGTTGGTCGGTCGCGTCCGTCATTCGGTCCCCTCGGTTCGGCGGCGCTTACCCGCGCTTCTTGCCCTTCTTGGCCTTCCGGTCGTCTTCTTCGTCCTCTTCGTCCTCGTCTTCTTCTTCATCGTCGTCTTCGTCTTCGTCGTCCTTCTTCTCTTCTTCTTCGTCGTCGAGCACGTCGCCTTCGGCGTACGCCTCTTTCACTTTCGGGTTCTGGAGCATGATGATGGCGTAAATGCCGACCAGCCCGGGCGCGACGCCCATCACCGCCCCGATCATCGACCACGGGTACGAAGACAGTTCTTGCATTTGGCTCGCGCCGAAGCAGATCATCGCCCCCCAACCCAGAATGCACACGCTCAGCACGATGTACAAGACCGCTTCTTCGAACTCCTCTTCACCGAGCGGCCCGTCGTTGAACAGTAGCGCCCAGACGCCCTGCCCGACGAACAGCACGATCCCGATCACGCAAGTAATCAGCCCTTCGAGCACGAGCAGGTTCGCGGGCATTACCAGCATCGCCTGTGCCGGGCCGCGGGCGCTCTTCTTGAACTTCTCTTGCGCGTCCTCGAACTTGGGCTTGTTCTTCTCGGCCTGCGCCTTCTCCTCTTCGGTCTCGGCCACGACGCCGTAGCCCTTCTTGATGGACTCTTGGTCCTCGTCGTCGTCGTACGTGTTGGCTTTGGGCTTGGGCGCGGCGGGTTTGGGGTCGTCGGCCAGTTTGAACGTACCGGCGGCGGCCGGTTCCTTTTCGGCCGGAACCGGGACGAATGGCTTCTTGCACTTCGGGCAGTTCACCGACTTGCCCGCGGCGACCGCGTTCGGGGTCTTGAGTGTGACCCCGCAGTCCGGGTTCGGGCAGGTGTACGAAACGGGCATTCGGAGCTCCGGCTGCGCGTCGGTCGGGGAGGTGTTGCGCGCTATCATAGCCCGCCGCGCGTCACAAATCCACATCCCAGACGACGACCTTGCCCGGCGCGACCGCTGCCCCCCGCGTGCCGTCCGTCGCGAGCGCCGCGGCGCTCAGCGGGCCGATGCCCCATTCCATCGTGCGGAGCGGCTGCCACGTGCCGCAATCGAACAGCGTGACCGCGCCGCGGTCGTCGGCCGCGAGCAGGTGCGCGCCGCCCGGCGCGAACGCGACCGCGGTACAGGTCGGCGCGTCGGCCTTTTTGCGGCTCGCCCGCGGCAAGTTCAGTTCTTCGGGTGCGGTGCCGCCCGTGACTAACGAGCGGAACGCGACGCCCGCGCCCTTGGTGTGCGCGGCGTACGCGCCGGAGGGGTGAACCGCGAACCGCGGGCCGACGTTCGCCGTGAGTTCCTGCGAATCCGGTTCTTGCAACCGCTCGCGGTACAACTCCGAGCCGTCTTCGGTCGAGCGCACCACGAGGTCGCGCACGGTGCCGCCGGGGCCGCCGATGTGAACTTCGGTCGCGGTGAACGTGCCGGCCGCGGCGCAGATCGCCCCGAACCGATAGTACGACACGATGTAGGTGTACTGCCCCTGCGTCGCGCGCCGGTTCACGGTCCACGTCTTGCGGAACTTCCCGCGCGCCTTCGGGGCGTAATCGTACCGCGAGAGCAGCGCGTTGTCGTGGTGGACGACGGCGAACCCGTTCTCGGTGTCGAAGTGGAACCACGCCGGGCCGCCCTTGCGGAGCAGGTTGTCGGTGAACTTCCCGGTGTCGAGGTTCAAGTACCGCGTGCGGCTGTCACAGGACAGGTAGAGGAGCAGCCCCTCCGCATGTGGCGCGAACGCGACGCGCTCGAGGGTGGTCCCGGTCGCGGTGACGCGCTTGGGCTTTTCGCGGAGCCAGTCGCGCCACACTTGCACGGACCGGTCGCCGAACACCGCGAGCGCGGTGCCGCACGGCGACAGGGCGAGGCCCGTCGGGGCTTTCAGCGTGGTCTTCAGAATGCGCATGATCGCCCTTCCGCTACACGTCCACGTCCCACACGACGACCTTGCCCTTCGTGCCGACGGCCGCGGCGCGGGTGCCGTCCGGTGCGAACTGCACGGCGCGCAGCGGGCCGACGCGCCAGTCCAACGTGCGCACCGGTTCCCATGTGTTGGTGTCGAACAGCGTGACCGCGCCGTCGCTGCGCCCGGCGAGGAGGAACGCGCCGTCCGGCGAGAACGCCACCGACTCGCACGCGCGCTTTGGTGCGGCGGGCTTCGCCTTCGGCGGCGCGCCCGTCGCGTTGGGTTTGGGTTTCGGTTTCCGCTTCGGTGCGGGCGCGACGAGCACGGGCAGTTCCACCGGGTCCGGGGCTTTGCCGCTCAGTTTGCGGAAGCACACCGTTTTGCCGTCCGGGTGCGCGAAGTACCGGCCCGACGGGTGAATCGAAAGCGTCAGCCCGGCCTTGGAGAGCAACCGGTTGTACTCCGGCGCTTTCAGCACCTCGCGCGACACCAGCGCGCCGTTGGCGACCGCGCGTACCGCGAGCGCGTCGAACGGCTCGCTCCCGCCGTGCCGGTATTCCAACCCGACGAACACGCCGGCCGCCCCGCACACGTCCCCGAACCGGTAGTGGGTGCCGATGTGCGACTTTCCGCCCTTTCCGCCCCGGCGGTCGATCTGCCACACCTCGCGCAATACGTCCTTGTGGTCCGGGGCGTAGTCGAACCGCGACAGCTTCCCGCGGCTGTGGCTCGATATCACGAACGCGCCGCCGGTGCCGCAGTGCGGCCACGCCGGGCCACCGTTGGGTACCACGCTCTCGCTCACCTTCCCGGTCGCCACATCGAGCAGTTTCGTGCGGCTGTTCCCCGACAGGTACAGCACCCCGTGCGCCGCGCCCGGCCCGAGCGCGGCGCGCTCGAGCGCGCTCCCGGTCTTCACCGCCGGCCGCGCCGGTTCGTTCAGCCAGTCGCGCCACACCTGCACGACGCTACCGCTGAACACCAGCAACCCCGCGCCGCACGGCGAGAAGTGCAACCCCACCGGCGACCGGATCGCCGTTTTCAGAACGAGCATCGTTCTCTCCAATCCTCTGTCTTCTGTCTTCTGTCCTCTGTTTTCACTCGCCCCTCGCCCCTTTACTCGTCCGCGTCCCACACCACGATCTTACCCGAATCGCCACCGGCCGCGGCCAGCGCACCGTCGGGGCTGAACGCGAGGCACTTCACCTTACCGATTTTCCAATCCAGTTCGCGCACTTCTTTCCACGTTGCACAGTCGAAGCATTTCACGGCGGTGCCGACGGCGACCGCGAGCCACTTCCCGCCGGGGTGGAACGCCGCCGCGACCGGTTTCGCGCGCCCGCACTTCACCTCGGCCACCGGTTCGAGCGTCTTGAGGTCGCGGAGCACGACTTGCGTCGGTTCGAATGTGACGAAGTGCTTGCCGTCCGGGGCGAACGCGAGCACGGGCCGCGTGGTCTGTGGCACGTCGATCTCTGCGAGGTGCTTGCCGTTCTTCGCGCTCAGCGCCCGCGCGCGGACCATCCGCAGATCCGGTTCGTTCCACGTGCGGTAGCCGTCGAGCGCGACGAGTACCGCACCGGTCGGCGCGAACTCGAACGCGCAACTGAAATGCGGGTACGCGCGCCGCTGCGGGTACTTGAACGCGCCGGCGATGTGCTCCCACTGGAACTTGTGCGGCCCTTTCGCCCGGCGGCGCAGGCACCGGAACGTGTTGCTGCGGGGCGAGACGAACGTTTCGCCGTCCGGCGCGAACGCCGGGTTCGTCACGTATTCGTGCCCCTTGTCCGAGTTCCAAATCACCTCGGCCTTCTTGGTGTCTGTTTCGATCACGCACACGCCGGAGTGAACGGGCACAATGCACACGGGCTTCGTGGGGTGGAACCCGGCGCGCCCCGCGGTGAAGAGAACGCCCGTGTGCCGGCCCCACTGGTTCGCGGTGGTCACGTCCCACATCTCGAACGGGCGCATCGGCCCGCTCGCGGCGAGCAGGCGCGCGTCGGGGCTGAACGCGAGGTGCGCGATTTCGGCCTTCGGCCCCGGTAGCACAATCACGGTTCGCCCCTCTACAAGTCCACGTCCCACACCACCACTTGGCCTTTGTCGCTGCCGGCCGCGGCCAGTGAGCCGTCCGGCGAAAAGCACACGCTGCGCATGCGCCCGATCTTCCAAGTGAAGGTGTGCGCCACGTCCCACGTCGCGGTGTCGTACAGCTTCACAGTTTCGTCGTTGCTCGTAGCGCCAAGATACTTCCCGCCGGGGTGGAACGCGATCCCGGTGAACTCCTTTCGGTTCGTGTTGCGCAGCGTCGCCAGCGGTTTCGTGAAGCTCTCGCGCAACGGGTACACGTGAACCCAAACGGTGTGACGGCACGCGGCCAGCGCGCCGTCCGGCGACAGTACCCATTCGCTAACTTCGGCCGCGAGCGGCTTCGAGCGGCGCAGTTCGTCGCCGGTGTCGGTGGCGCGCGTGACGATGTGACGCGTACCGGTGCGCCACTCACCCGTCAGTTCAACCGCGACAAATTCGGCGTCGCCCGGCAGGAACCGCGGGTGAGTCAGCAGCCACGGCACGTCGGTGCGCTCCCACGCCTGAACCCCGCTCTGCGTGAACAGTCCCGTGACGCGCCCTTTGTTCTCCTCGTTCCCCTGTGCGAGGTAGCGGTCGCCCGTGTGCGACACCGCGAACAGTGGCCAACTGCGGTTGAACGCGGCGTCCCGTGTCGTGCCCGCGGGCCACTCGATTCGGTTCAGGCGCACGTTCGTGGCGAACAGCGTGCGCGCGTCGGCGAAGTGCAATTCGTTCACATACTTCACGTCGATGAGCCACGGCGGGCCGCCCGCGACGAACGGGTTCCACACCTGAATACCGCTGTACAGCGGCGCGAGCACCGCGGTTCCGCACGGCGAAAACGCGACGCGCTCCACGCGGTACCGCGTGGAGCCTTTCAGCACGATCATTGCACCACCACCGTTCCCGCGGCGAACCGCGCGCGAAGTGCGTCGAGTGTCGGTTCGCCCAGCGTGCGCGGCACCGCGAGCCGGCGCACGCGCTCCGGGTCCAAGCGCACCGCGAGGCTCAGTACGTCCGCGTCGCTCAGTTGCGCGCGTTCGATGCCGAGTTCGCGCAACTGCGGGAAGAACGGGGCGCGGGCCAGCGCTGCGCCGCCACGACCCGTGCCGCCGCCGAGCCAGAACGATTCGAGTCGCGTGAGGTGCGTGAAGCCCGTGAGCACCGCGCACAGATCGTCCCACGGCGCGTTCGGCGAAGCCCAGACGACCGTGAACCCGGTGATCGGCGCGACGTGTGGGCACTCCAGCGCGAGCGCGATTTCGTCGAGTGCGGTGCGCGGGAACACGAGGTGTTCGATGGGTGCGAGTGCGAACAAGCGCTCAGCAGTTTCTGCGGCGAACCGCCCGCCGTGCATGACGACCGCGCTCACCGGAAACCCGCGGTAGAATGGCCCCCACGGAAACCCGGTATCCCACGAAACGCCCGCGCTCGGTAACTCCGCGAGCCACGCCGCACCGTGCGCGCGCACCAGCGCAATCACGCGGTCGCGCAGTTCGGCGTGTCGCGGCAGTTTGTGATCGGTGCGCGCCCATTCGATTTGAAGCCGGATGAACGCGGCGCGGTCGGGGTCGCCGTTCTCGTCGAGCCAATCGGCGTACACGAGGCGCACCGTGTCTTCGTCCGGGTTCGCGCAAATGGCGCGCACGAACGGCTCGAACCCCGGCGGCGGCATCGGGCGACCCTCCTAACGGAACACGCTACAATATCAGCGGAGGTGCACGGTGGCGTATAGCAACTTCACGCTCACGAAGGCGATTTCCGACTTCGGCCTGACGGTCGAAACCGGCAGCGAGTTGTTCGCGCACGTTGCCGCCATCGCGCCGGGCGAAACCACGCGCCGCGCGATCGAGGAGAACGCGCAGCTCGCGCTGCTCATCGGGAACGAGAAAGCCCGTTCGGAGCTGATCGTCGCGCCGCTTTTGGCGGAACTGTGGCGGCGCGCCGAACGGCGCATCAGCGTGTATTCGGGCGTCGAACTAACCGTGGACCCGGACGCCGGGCTGAACGGCGTGTGCGACTTCCTCATCGGCCGCGCGCCGCAACTGCCAACTGTGACGCCGCCGCTGTTCGTGGTGGTGGAAGCGAAGAAGGACGACCTTCAGGCGGCCTACGGGCAGTGCGCCGCGGAGATGGTTGCCGCGGCGCGCCTGAACGCACGCGGCAATACCGGTGTCACGTCCGTGTTCGGGTGCGTGACGACCGGCACCAACTGGCGGTTCCTGAAGCTCACCGGCGCGCGGTTGGAGATCGACCTCACGGAATACTTGCTCACGCAACTGGACCGCATCTTCGGCGTGCTGTGCCACTTGGTCGGCCTGCCTTCGGCCTGACTAGAAATCGCGCGCGGCGGGGCTACCATAACTTCTGCGGGGCGGTTCCACGTCGGGACCGCCCCGCGCGCATTTCGGCACGGGTGAAGGCATGTCCGCGAACCGCCGCACGCCGCTCTACGCACGGCACACCGAACTGAAGGCCCGCATCGTGCCGTTCGGCGGCTGGGACATGCCGGTGCAGTACGCGGGCATCGCGCCCGAACACAAAGCCGTGCGCGCCGCGGCCGGCATCTTCGACGTGTCGCACATGGCCCGCGTCAGCTTCGGCGGTGCCGGCGCGCTCGCGCTGCTCGAACAGGTCTTCACGAACAGCGTCGCCACGATGAAGGACGGGCAGGTGCGCTACGGCCTCGTGTGCAACGAAGCCGGCGGCATCCTCGACGACATCTTGGTGTACCGCTGGCCCTACGGGTTCGCGGCCGTGGTGAACGCGGGCAACCGCGAGAAGATTCTCGCGTGGCTCGAAGCGCACCGCGCCGGCCGCGACGTGCAGATTCAGGACCAGACCTTCGACACGACGATGATCGCCGTGCAAGGCCCGAAGAGCGTGGAACTCGTCAGCGGGATGTTCGCCGACGATGTGACCAAACTGAAGTACTACTTCGGCACGCCAACGCGGTACAAGGACAAGCCGTGCGTGGTGAGCCGCACCGGGTACACCGGCGAAGACGGCTTCGAGGTGATCGTGCCGAACGACCTTGGCGTAACCCTGTGGGACGATTTCCTCGCGCGCGGCGCGCTCCCATGCGGCCTCGGCTCGCGCGACACGCTGCGACTCGAAGCCGCGATGCCCCTCTACGGGCACGAACTGAACGAGACGATCGACCCGATTTCCGCCGGTCTCGGTTGGGCCGTGAAACTCGACAAGGGCGAGTTCGTTGGCCGCGCTGCGCTGAAGAGCGCCGACCCCGCGAAACCGGTGCGCGTCGGGTTGGAACTCGACAGCAAGCGCGCGGCCCGCGAGGGAAGCGCGATCTTCGCCGCGGGCGGCGAGCAAGTCGGCACCGTGACGAGCGGGAGCCTCGCCCCACACTTGGACAAGTCGATTGCGATGGGGTACGTGAACCCGGCCGTCGCGAGCGTCGGCGGCGCGGTCGATGTGGACCTGCGCGGCACGAAAGTGCCCGCGACCGTCGTCCCGCTGCCGTTCTACGCACGAAGGAAAAGTGCAAAATGAAAAGTGCAAAATGCCTGCGCACGCTTGCATTTTTCCCTTTTCATTTTTCCTTTTGAATTGGAGCACACATGTCGAACCCGACCGAACTGCGGTACGCGCCCACGCACGAATGGGCCAAGCTCGAAGGCGATGTGGTCACGGTGGGCGTGACCGCGTTCGCCATCGAACAGCTCACCGAACCGACCTACTTGGAACTGCCCGCGGTCGGGACCGCGGTCGCGGTCGGCGGGAAGTTCGGCGTGATCGAGTCGTACAAGTCCACCTCGGACCTGTACTCGCCGGTCGCGGGCACGGTGGTCGAAGTGAACGAACCGCTCGTGGACGACCCCAAGACGAAGCGCAAGGGCGACCCCAAACCGGTGAACGATTCGCCGTTCCACGCGGGGTGGATGATCAAAATCAAGCTCGCAGCCGGCGCGACGCTCGACCACATGCTGACCGCCGAACAGTACGACGCGCAACTCGCGGCCGAAGGGCACTAGTGGTGCGTTGCAGCTCAGTTGTGGCGTTCCGCCCTCGCTAACGCGTCGGGCTACTCTGGTGTAGCCCGACGCGTTAGCGAGGGCGCTTCGCAACTCGAATCGCGCCGCGTTACAACTGAGCTGCAACGCACCACGAGCAGAGGACAGGAAGCAGGAGGCAGGAGACAAAGAGTTTTTGACGGGATCACAGGATTAAGAGGAGACAGAGGGCGAAGACACTTCGTTCTGGAACAGTCTTGATCCTCTTCATCCCGTGATCCCGTCGAAAACGCCTTTTGAGCGCCTGCTCGAAGTGAGGACCGCGCCATGAGTACGATTGCCGCACCGCAACCCGCGGCCCCGCGCGCGCCGGCCCTCACGCCGCTGCCGCGGGCGGTCACGCTCATGGACATCGCCAACGCACTGAAACCCGGGCAGTGCCTGACCGTGAACGGGGTGACGTGGGACGAGTACTGGCGGCTGGTGCTCTGGCGCGACGAGTACCGCACGCACTCGGTGCGCCTCACCTTCGACCGCGGGGAACTGTCCGTCATGGTTATCACGAACCAGCACGAACGGTTCAAGAAGCTGCTCGACCTGATGATTGTTTCGTGGATCGGCGGCACCGGTGGCGAGTACGTTCCGAGCGGCGAACTGACGCACCACCGGGACGACCTCGAGCGCGGGTTCGAGCCGGACGATTGCTACTACGTTCAGAACTGGCAGAAGGTAACGGGCACGCGCGAGATCGACTTCAAGAAAGACCCGCCACCAGACCTGATGATCGAAATCGAAGTGAGCCGAACCGTCGTGAACCGGTTGCCGACCATCGCGGCGTTCAAGATTCCCGAAGTGTGGCGGTACGACGGCGAGCACATTACCCCGCTCGCGCTCCAACCCAACGGCACCTACGCCGAAGTGACCGCGAGTACCGTCCTGCCGGGCTTCCCGTTCGCCGAAGCCGCTGCCGAACTCACGCGCGCCGCGGCGCTCAGCGCCGGGTACGGCGAACTGGGCCGACTGTTCCGCGCGTTCGCCGCGAAACACTCCGCGCCACCCGCGGCCCCGGCCGCACCGAACACCTGATCCCTTCCGAGGTTCCCGTGTCGTACGTTCTCAACACGCCCGAAGACCAAAAGGCCATGCTCGACGCGATCGGGGTCGCGTCGGTCGAAGACCTGTTTGCCAACATCCCGCCGGAACTGCGCCTCGGGCGCGCGCTCGAAATCCCCGCGGCGCTGAGCGAAATGGAACTGCAAGCGCACCTGAGCGCGCTCGCGGCGAAAAATACCTCCGCCAGCACCGCCGTGTGTTTCCTCGGCGGCGGCGCGTACGACCACTTCATTCCGAGTGTGGTGGACGTGATCGCGGGGCGCAGCGAGTTCTACACCGCGTACACACCGTACCAAGCGGAAGCCTCGCAGGGCACGCTTCAGGCCGTGTTCGAGTACCAGTCGCTGATGTGCGCGCTCACAGGGCACGAGGTGGCGAACGCGAGCCTCTACGAGGGCGGTTCGTCGGTCGCCGAGGCGATGCTAATGGCGCTCGGCATCACGAAGCGCCAAGAGGTGCTGATCGCGGAGAGCGTTCACCCCGAGTACCGGCAGACGGTGGACACCTACGCGAAGAACCTGAACTGTCGCGTGCGCACGCTGCCCACACCGAACGGCACGCTGAACCCGGACGACGTGAAGGTCGCCGTGAGCGACGCGACCGCGTGCGTGATCGCGCAGTCGCCCAATTTCTTCGGCCACCTCGAAGAGATGCAAGCGATCGGCGACGCGGCCCGCGCCGCGGGCGCGCTGTTCGTGGCGAGCTTCGACCCGGTGTGCGCCGGTGTGCTCGCGTCGCCCGCGAGTTACGGCGCGGACATCGCGGTAGCCGAAGGGCAAGGGTTGGGCGTGCCCCTCGGCTACGGCGGGCCGTACCTCGGCATCCTGACGTGCCGCGACGACTCGCGGTTGCTGCGCAAGATTCCCGGCCGACTCGTGGGCCAAACCACCGACCGCAACGGGAAGCGCGCGTGGGTGCTCACACTGCAACCGCGCGAGCAGCACATCGCCCGCGCGAACGCGACGAGCAACATCTGCACGAACCAAGGGCTGCTCGCGCTGCGCGCGACGGTTCATCTCGTCGCGCTCGGCCCGCAGGGATTGAAGGAGACGGCGGAACTGTGCGTGCAGAAAGCTCACTACGCGGCCGAAGCGCTGTGCAAGGTGCCGGGCGTGTCGCTGCGATTCGCAACGCCGTTCGCCAAAGAGTTCGCGCTGAAGGTGCCCGGTGACGCGAACGCTCTGCTGGCGAAACTCCGCGCGAAGGGCTTCCAAGCCGGGCTGCCGCTGGGCCGCTGGTACCCGCAACTTGCGGACTGCATCACGGTCGCGGTGACGGAGAAGCGCACGCGCGCGGAAATCGACGGCCTTGCGGCGGCGCTGCGCGAAAGCGTATAGTGCGGTGCCGCATTCGGAGCCGCACTAATGCCGTCGCCGTTCCCGGGAATGGACCCGTGGCTGGAATCCGGAGATGTGTTCCCGGATTTGCACGCTACGCTCATCGTCTACGCGCGCGAGGCGCTGAACCTCGCGCTCCCGCCGGGCTACTACGCTGCCGCCGCGAACCGCGTTTGGATCGACGACGAGGCGCGCCGGGAACCGGACGTATCACTACTCAGCCGCGACGACCCGCCGCCGGTCGATGACGACGCACACGAAAGCGAATTGGAAGGGATGGTCGCGGTCGCGACGGAGCGCGTGCCGGACCCGGTCGAAGAGCCGTATCTCGAAATCTATTCGCACGTCGACAAGCGCCTCGTGACCGCGATCGAGGTGTTGAGCCTCGCCAACAAGCGCCCCGGCAAGAACGGGCGCGTCTCGTACCAACAGAAGCAGGGCGAACTGCGCGCCGGCGGTGTGCATCTCGTCGAAATCGACCTGCTCCGCGCCGGCACGCACACCACCGCGGTGCCGCGCGCCCAATTGCTTCCACACATCGGGCCGTTCGATTACCACGTTTGCGTGACGGTCGCGGACGTGCCCACGCGGTTCTTCGCGCGCGCGATCCGCCTTACCGACCCGCTGCCCACGATCCGCGTGCCGCTCGACGACGGCGTACCGCCGGTGCCGCTCGCGCTCCAACCGCTACTGGACCGCGCGTACGATTCGGGCCGCTGCTCGCTGGCGGTCGATTACGCGCGCCCGCCGGAACCGCCCCTGTCGCCCGAACAGCGCGCGTGGGCGGAAGGCATCTTGCGCGCGAAAGGGTTGCTGCCGTGAGCGAAGACGAGGCGCTGTTGCGCGCGATCATCGACCGGCGCGGCGACGAAACCGCGCGGCTCGTGTACGCCGATTGGCTCGACGAGCGCGACGACTCCCGCGGCGCGTTCCTCCGCAGCGAACTCGAATGGGCGCGCACCGGGAAGAAGGAGAAGGCCCTTCGCGCGCTCGCGGTCCCGCTCGACGCGGTGTGGGTGGCGCGCGTCGCGCGCCCGCCGGTTGGCATCTGCGCCGACAAGATCGCCATCGGGAATACGCACAGCCCCGCGGCCGCGTCGGACCTCGACGCTGCCGAGAAGGAACTCGGTTTCGCGCTGCCGGCAGAGTACCGCGCGCTGCTGATGAACTACAACGGCGCGTGCCCGGCCATCGGGCTGCCGAAACAACCGGCGCGGTTCCGCTATGGCATCTCCGAAGTGCAGCGGTTCTTGCACGTGCTGCCCGCGGGCGCGGAGGGCCGCACGAGCTACGAAGAAGAGTGGGATTTGGTCGAAGCCGTGCAAACGCTGTGCGGCGACGACTTCATGAACGGCGGGCGAAACGAGTTGGCTGCCCGCGACTGGGTACCGATCGCGGACGCGGGCGAAGGCGACTTCTACTGCCTCGCGGTGCGCGGGCCGCGCGCCGGCGCGGTTTACTTCTTCCACGACTTCACCCACAACGCCGGCGACCCCGCGCACCTCGGCTTCGTGTGCAAGTCACTCGGCGCGCTGTTCGCGTCGATCATCGAGACCGCGCCGGAGTGGTACCGTCACGTCAAGAACGGCGACACGGTCGCGGCGCTCGCGTGGGTGGACGACGGCGGCAACCCGAACGCGAAGCACCCGCACAGCGGCGAGAGCGTGCTGTACGAAGCGGTGTGTTCGCGGAACGCGGAACTGGTGGCCGGTCTGGTGGCCCGCGGCGCGAAGGTGACGAAGGGCGCGCGCGACGCGGCCGGCTACGCCCCGGGGCGCGAGAAGAAGAAACTGCTCGCGGCGCTCGCCACCAAGCCCGCCCCGAAGCCCGCGAAGAAGCCGAAGGCGTGAGCGAAACTGTTTGACCGCGCCGCGCCGGGCGTCGTATCATCGCCACTGCCGCGCTTCATTCGGGGTTCACGCCATGCTCGCACGCGCCACCGCGCTCCTCGCGCTCTGCTTGTCACTCGCGCAGGCGTCTGCGCAAGACTCGGATCCGGTGTACGAGGGGCAAAAGGTGTCGAAGTGGATCGACACCGTGCAGAACGATTCGTCGGCCCGCAAGCGCGCGCTGGCGATCGAAGCGCTGGGCCAAATCTGGATCGTTCACAAGCACAAAGAAGCCATCCCGAACGTCGGGCGGTCGCTCCGCGTGGACCCGAGCGCCGCGGTCCGCGCGCAGGCCGCGCTCGTCATCGCCGGGCTGCGCCCGGACGACATCAAGTACGCCGCCACCGACCTCGTGAGCGCGCTGGGCAAAGAAAAAGAGTCGCGGGTGCGTAAAGAAATCGTGCTCGCGATGCTGAAGTTCCCGGACGTGTGCGCGCTGGGCCTCGAACCGCTCGCGGCCACACTGAAGGACCCCGAACCGGCGGTGAAAGTGGCCGCGGCCGAAGCCATCGCGCTCGCCGGGCCGGGATCGAAGGGGGCCGCGAAGAGCGCCGCGCCCGCGCTCGAACCGCTCCTGAAGGACGTCGACAAGGCCGTGCGCAAAGCGGGCGTGTTCGCGCTCGGCCGCATTCAGCCGGACGGCGCGAGCACGATCACCGAAACGATGGCCGGGATGCTCGCCGCGGAAAAGGACGCGGACATCAAGCGCGAGTTGGTCGCCTCGCTGGGGTTGCTCGGCGAGAAAGGCCCACCGGTTCTGAAAGCGCTGGCCGCCGCACTCACGGACGCCGACGACGAGGTGCGCCGCGCGGCGACCCGCGTGCTGGGCACGTTCGGCCCGGCCGCTGTCTCGGTGAGCGACGACCTGTACAAAGTGTTCGCAACGGACAAAGTGAAAGACATCCGCATCGACGCACTGCGCGCGTTCGGTTCGGCGCTCGGCCCCACCGGGGTGAAGGGCAAACTCGACGTGCTGCGCGAGCAACTGAAGCCGGACGCGCAACCGGACTTCGAGGTGCGGCTCGCGCTCGTCGACGAAATCGCGGCTCTCGGCTACGAGCACTTGGGCGCGGACCTGACTTCGTCCGACGAAGCGGTGAAGAAGGCGGCGCTGGCGACGATCGGCGCGCTGCGCGGCCGACAAGCCGACCCGCAGGTGAAAGTGCGCGAGGCCGCGGCGCAAGCGATTCGCAAGATCGAGAAGAAGCCCGAACCCAAGAAGGAAGACAAGAAGGACTGACGCGCTACTCGAAGAACCGGGCGACCGGCACCGCGAACCCCGGCAGCACGTCCGGTACGGTGAGCGTTTCGGTCGCCGTGAAGATCTGCTGCATCTGGCCGGGTTGGTTGCGGTACACCGACGCCGTGAGGCTGTCCGGCGCGAGTACGACCACGACCGGAACGCCGATCCCGAGGTACTCGCCCACCTTCGTGAACACTTCCGACCACGTGTTTGTGGGCGATACGACCTCGACGCACAAGTCGGGAACCGCTTCAATCATCCCGGTGCGCGGGGTGCCGCCCGGCACCTTCGCCGCGCTCCAAAACACGGCGTCGGCCCCGCGCACGCGGAGCGGGTCGCGGCGAATCAGCACGAACGTGTCGTTCACGCAAAACGAGCCGAGTTTGTTCTGCTTCACGAACTGCCCCATGTGAATCGCGACGTTGGTACACACTTCGCCGTGAAACGGTTGGGGCACGGGCAGTTCCCTCACTTCGCCGTCGATCACCTCGACGTACGCGCCGGCGTACCGCTTCTGGAACTCGTCGAACGCGATGCGCGGCGCGTTCGGCGCGGCGGCGCTCGGCGGTCCGACGGGGGCAACGGCAACGTTCATGTGGTGTCCTCCGGGCGTCACTGTACCACACTCGCGGCGCGCGCCGCCACCGCGGTTCGCGCCCGGTGAAAGGTGCGGGCCGCGCGCCTACTATATCCTTCGCCACGTCTTTCCGAAGGAGCACCCGATGGCCGTGCGTGCGTTCGCGGCGTTCGAACCCAATGGGCCGTTGGAAGCGTTCGAGTACGAACCCGGCCCGCTCGGCGGGGGCCAAGTGGAGATTGCCGTTTCGCACTGCGGCGTGTGCCACTCCGACCTGTCCATGCTCAACAACGACTGGGGCCTGACGAAGTACCCGTTCGTTCCCGGGCACGAGGTGGTCGGTACGGTGAACGCGGTCGGTTCGCAGGTGACTACCGTGAAGCCCGGCGACCGCGTGGGCCTCGGCTGGTTCTCGCAGAGTTGCATGCACTGCCGGCAGTGCATGGGCGGCGACCACAACCTGTGCCCGACCGCGGAGCAGACGATCGTGTCGCGGCACGGCGGGTTCGCCGACAGCGTGCGCGCGAGCGAAGAGTGGGTGCTGCCGCTGCCCGCGGGCCTCGATCCGGCCTCGGCCGGGCCGCTGTTCTGCGGCGGCATCACCGTGTTCAACCCGTTCGTGCAGTTCGACGTGCGGCCCACGCACAAGGTCGGCATCGTGGGCATCGGCGGCCTCGGGCACATGGCCGTGCAGTTCGCCAACAAGTGGGGCTGCGAGGTGTTCGCGTTCTCCTCAAGCCCCGGCAAAGAGGCGGAACTGAAGGGCTTGGGCGCGCACCACGTCGTGAACTCGCGCGACGACGCGGCGATGGCGAAACTCGCCGGCGCGCTCGACTTCATTCTCGTGACGGTGAACGTGTCCCTGAACTGGCCCGCGTACGTGAACGCGCTCGCCCCGCGCGGCCGGTTGCACTTCGTGGGCGCGGTGGGCGAACCGATCGCGCTGCCGGTGTTCCCGCTGCTCACGGGGCAGAAGTCCATGGGCGGCTCGCCGCTCGGCAGCCCCGCGACGACCGCGCAGATGCTGGAGTTCGCCGCGCGGCACAAGATCGCCCCGGTGATCGAAACGTTCCCGCTCAGCAAAGCCAACGACGCCATCGAGCGCGTTCACTCCGGCAAGGTCCGGTACCGCGCCGTGCTCGCCAACGACCTCTCCGCCTGACCCGAACCTCACGGAACCCAAACCGATGCCCGCGATTCCGGCCGCCGATGTGCTCGCACAGCTTCAATGGCGGTACGCCACCAAGAAGTTCGACCCGACGAAGAAGATCGCGCCCGACCTGTGGGCGCAGCTCGAACTCGCGGCGATTCACGCGCCCTCCAGCTACGGCCTGCAACCGTGGAAGTTCGTGGTGGTCACGGACCCCGCGGTGCGCGCGCAGTTGCTCCCGGTGTCGTGGAACCAACCGCAAATCACCGACGCCTCGCACCTGATCGTGTTCGCGGCGAAGAACCCGCCGACCGCCGCGGACGTGGATGCGTATGTGGCGCACATCGCGCAGGTGCGCGGTGCGGCGCTTCAGAGCCTCGACGGCTACAAGCAAATGATGCTCGGTTCGCTCGGCCGCATGGACGCCGCCGCGGCCCACCGGTGGGCCGCGCGGCAGACTTACATCGCGCTGGGCGTGTTCCTTTCCGCCGCGGCAATGCTGGGCGTGGACGCGTGCCCGATGGAAGGGTTCCAAGCCGACAAGTACGACGAGATTCTGGGGTTGAAGGAGAAGGGCCTCGGCTCGGTGGTAATCGCCACCGCGGGCTACCGTTCGGCCGACGACACGAACGCCGCGCTCGCCAAAGTCCGGTTCCCGGCCGACGAAGTGGTGATTCGGGTCTAGTACTACAGCGCCGGTTACTTATTCCTTCGCCGCCGGCTGCGTTTGGCCCGGCGTTTCCGATGGCTCTCTGCCGCGCGTCGGTTGCGGTCCCGCCGCCAATCCGACCAGCGGATGATCT
>Ga0169931_10002164_pt1 | contig 32144 bp, 29 predicted proteins | sample Kivu_15m_20L_FD_129675 | JGI IMG/M metagenome (GOLD analysis project Ga0169931, IMG submission 129675) | Freshwater microbial communities from Lake Kivu, Western Province, Rwanda to study Microbial Dark Matter (Phase II) - Kivu_15m_20L... | ecosystem: Environmental > Aquatic > Freshwater > Lake...
CCTTTGGAAAGCGTGACCCATTCTAGGCGTTGCCTGTTCGCCGCAAAAGAAACCAAAAAAACACGGTTGAGTTGGAGCGAGTGTTCAGGGGCAGGAGTCGGATGACTACGAAGAACCAAAGCGACTTCCCCACTCATTGATTTCACTTACGACAACGGGACAGGGCTGTTCGGACATGGCCGCGTCCGGAAACGATTTTTCCAAGGCCGAACCGAGCCACTGTCCCACGGCGCCGAAATGGCATTCCGAAAATGAAACCGCAGGAGCGCTGATAGAGGTTTTTCGGCAAAAGAACCGCGGATTTCCGGAAGGAGGGAAATGGTGGAGCCAAGGAGATTCGAACTCCTGACCCTCTGCGTGCAAAGCAGATGCTCTACCAACTGAGCTATGGCCCCACCGAAGTGGCGGGTTAAATGCCAGACAGGCCGGCAGCGGGCAAACACTGTTTTTGCGGGATTCAGCGGATCGTGGCGTTGAGAGCCGGCGCGGCGACGGCAAATCGCGCCTAATCTTTACCCCCGGGCATTGCCCACCAACACATGCTTGCTTCAGAAGGAACGAGACGCTTGGCGCGCGGACGGACTCCGTCCACGAGAAGCGTCGCCAAGAACCGGAGTCCGGCAGGCAGGGACCCCTGCAGCATGGTTGCCATTCCTTCCGGGTTACGAAGGGGCCTAAAATCCGGGGTGGACTCGCAAACGGGGCCGTCCGCGTCCCAGGCCATTGCAGCATTCCGGTTCCGGCGGCCCACAGTTGCGTTGGGAACTCGATGTCCCCTTCAATGGGGCGTGTTTCCGCGTGTCCATTGGGCCGTTGTGATCGGGTTGATCTGGTTCGCGACAGGCGCCTGCTCCCGCGATCCGCAGACAACCGCACCGGCAGGCGCCAGCCCGATATCGACAAACGGCGACACGGCCAAGCCCGGGGAAGAATTTCGCGAGAGCTTGCCCCGGGAAGGCGGTCCCGAAGGCTACGTCGGATCGGCGGCCTGCAAGTCGTGCCATGAAGATCAGTTCGCCAGTTGGCATCGGACCTATCATCGCACGATGACCCAATACGCGACGCCGGCGACGGTGCGGGCCAACTTCGACAACCAGGTGCTGACCAATCAGGGGGTCCGCTTTTCGCTCAGCCGTAAGGAGCACGAACTGCGGGTGCGGATGGAGCGGCTGGAACCGGCCGCCAACTCGGATGGCCCGCCAGCGGCGATGGACACACGCGTGGGCTTGGTCACTGGCTCGCATCACATGCAGGTGTTTTGGGTGCCCGGCGGTGATGGCAATACGCAGATCGGATTCCCTTTCACCTGGCTGATTCCCGAAGCCCGGTGGGTGCCTCGGAATTCCACGTTTGTCCGCCCGCCGGGTTTTCAGCACAGCTCCGAGATCTGGAATGTCACCTGCAGCCGGTGCCACTCGACCGGGGTGGAGCCGCGCGTGGATGTGGCCCGGCACATCATGGACAGCCAAGCTGCGGAAATGGGCATTTCCTGCGAGGCGTGCCACGGGCCTGGCGCACGCCACGTCCAGGCGCGCCGGGCGGCCCCGGCTGGGGAAAAACCCGAAACGGCTTCCCTGCGCGGCGAGATCGTTCATCCGGAAAAGCTGGACGCCAAACGTTCGTCGGAGGTCTGCGGCTTTTGCCATTCGATGAAATGGATCGACCGGAATGAACCCTGGCGGGATCGCGGTTTCCGCTTCCGCCCCGGCGATGACCTTGAAGCCACCACGCCGCTGATCCAACCGCACAAGGTGGATCAGCTTCCCGCGCTGAAAGATTACCTCGCCCGCAATCCGGACCTGCTCGCCGACTATTTCTGGAGCGACGGCATGGGGCGCGTCAGCGGACGCGAATACAACAGCGTCGCCGCGTCTCCTTGCTTCCAGGGCGGTAAGTTTTCGTGCCTCTCCTGCCACTCCCTCCATGAGAGCGAGCCCGAAGATCTCCTCGCCGCCAACCGGCAGGACAATCGTGCGTGCCTCCAGTGTCACCCCGCGTTCGGCACTGATACCGCCCTGACCGCCCACACCCACCATGCTGTCGGCTCAAGCGGCAGCGAGTGTTACAACTGCCACATGCCGCACACGACCTACGGCGTCCTAAGCGCCATCCGCAGTCACCAGATCAGCAGCCCTCGCGTGGCCGATCAACTGGCAACCGGACGTCCGAATGCCTGCAGCCTTTGTCACCTCGATCGCCCACTGCGCTGGGTGGAAACGGCGCTGACCGCCTGGTTCCAACAGCCCACCAATCAACTCGATTCAGCCCAGGAAACCGTGGCCGAAGGAGCCCGCCTGGCGCTCACGGGCGACGCCGGCCAACGCGCGCTCACCGCCTGGCACCTCGGTTGGAAACCAGCCCGGGACACGTCCGGCACCGACTGGATGACGCCGCTGCTCGGCGCGTTGCTGGATGATCCCTACGCGGCAGTGCGCTGTCTGGCGGAACGGTCCTTGCGCACGAGTCCCGGGCTGATGCCGACGGATTATGACTTTGTCGCCGAACCCGACTCTCGGATTTCGGCAGCCGAAGACGTTTGGCGCCGTTGGCTCGCGGCCCGGAAACCTGAGAGCACGGCTCCCGAGCCGTTTTCCGGCCCGTGGACGACTCCGGCTGAAATCACTACCCGGTTACGGCCGCTCTTGGAGGCGAGAAATCAACGCCCGATGAGGCTTCGCGAATAGTCGGAGTGCAGTCTTGGCGAAACAAAAAAGGCGCTCCCACTGGAGCGCCCTTGATTTGCGGACAGTGAAGTCAACGTCCCGTCACCATTCCGCGAAGCAGAGCGACAATCTCCATCGCCTTCGGATCATTGGGCGCCACTTCCGCAATCTTTTCGCGAGCCTGCCGGGCCAAGAGCATGAACTGGACATTCTGCTCTTCTGTCGTGACCTGATCGCGAACCTTGTTGAGTGCCGCCACGGCTCCCTCGAAGTCTTTCTTTTGGATGGCAGCCATCACTTCGGCCGCACCCGGCTGACTTTCAGCAGCCTTGATCACGCTGGGATCCTCCGCCGGAGGTTTTCGGCAGCCGACCGGCAGCATTACCAGCGCTGCGGTCACAAACACTGGCAGGCTCGGAAATCGCATATCCAAGGCAGGTGAGAATCAGCGGCGAAAGCGCGGCCCGTTGAGAATGTCGTTGGGTGCCGGGATCCGGGCATTCACCAAATCATAGGCTTTGTTCCACTTCACCAAGTCCGCACTGCCACCAAAGCGACCCACGACGGCACCGCCGGGCAGGTTCCTAGCACTGGCGAAGGGAAGGCCAATGCTATTGGCGACCCCGGAATGACGCATGGAGAGCGTTTCGCCAATGGACGTCGGATTGTTGCCGGCATCGTTGAAAAAGAACGGGTCAGCCTCGTTCTGTTCCCACATCTGCCAGTCTGTAGCGACAAAGTCAGTGATCTTGTAGGTGCGGCCATCTGGAGTCGGCGGGGAACCGATGGTGCCTGCATAGCCACCGATGGTGCCGTTCCAGCAATAGGAGGTCAGCTTGACCGGTCGGCCCAGCCACGCGGTCTTCTGCCTGGCGGAGGATTTCCGCAATTGCACGTCTTTCGGGCACCACAGCACCGCATGGGTGGACAGAATCGGCCCCAGTTGCCCGATTCGGAAAAACTCCAACTGATTCGTCCACTGCTGGGAGGGAATGTCCCTGTTGGCGCAGTTGGCGATGGACGTGGCCGTCGCTGTTGCGGGGAGGCGCGGATTGCGGCTCCGGTTCTGGGTCGCATACGCCCAGCAATCCGGACCGCTTAGATCACTCCCCCAACCCGGATGCGCATTGTAGTCGTTGTTGTCCGTCGAATACATGTGGTTGGCCAGCAGCACCTGCTTGACGTTGTTGAGGTCCAACGACATCTGCGCCTTGTCCTTGGCCTTGCCCAGCGCCGGCAGAAGCATGCCTGCCAGAATTGCGATGATCGCAATGACCACCAACAATTCAATCAGCGTGAATGCCCGCCGTGTGCTTCGCCGCGGGGTCCGGAAAAACTTTGAATGATTCATAGAAGCGGTGTGGAACCGGGTGGGTTTTAGGGAACTGTTTGGGTTGTGTCAAACGCTCACTGCCGACAATGGGGTGAGTTGTTGGCCAACGCCTACTGCAGGTTCACCGGATCCACATCCATCGCGAAATCGACTCCCTCCGGCAGCGGAAATTCCTCTTCGAAGCGGGCCAATTGGCCCGTCAGCCGCGTCATGTGGGGTGTCCGGAGCATAATCTGGAAGCGGTAAAACGTCTCCGCCCGCATCAACGGAGCCGGAGCCGGTCCGGAAAATCTGACAGAAAGTCCAGCCGTGCGGCGGACGAGTTCCTGCGCCACTTTGTCGGCACAGAAACGGACTTTTTCCTCATTTCTGCCCTTCAGGGTCACCAAGGCGATGCGGGCAAAGGGAGGGTAGTCGAGCTGGCGTCGGAACTCGATTTCCTGCTCATAGAACCCTTGGAAATCGTGGCGCCGGGCAAACTGGATCGCGGGATGGAAGGGGGTGAAGGATTGGACCACCACTTCGCCCTCGACATCGCCACGACCGGCACGGCCGGCGACTTGGGTCAGCAGTTGAAACGTCCGTTCGCCGGCCCGGAAATCGGGCAGGTGCAGGCCCAAGTCCGCATTGATGATACCCACAAGGGTTACGTTGGGAAAATCCAGCCCCTTGGCGATCATCTGGGTGCCCAGAAGGATATCAATTTTGCCCACCCGGAACGCGGCGAGGATTTCGCGGAACTCGTTTTTTCGCCGCAGGGTGTCCGAGTCCATCCGGCGAATGCTCGCCTTCGGAAAGCACTGCCCCAACACCTCCTCGACGCGTTCGGTGCCCAGGCCGGAGAAACGGATGGCCGGGTTGCCGCATTCCGGGTTCAGGCATTTCGCCGGCGCTTTGGCCGCGTGGCCGCAGATGTGGCACAGCAGGCGGTCGGCAGAGCGGTGAAAGGTGAGCGCCACACTGCAATTCGGACACTCCTCCACACGGCCGCAACGCTCGCACACCAGCGAAGTCGCGTAGCCGCGCCGGTTGAGAAACAGGATGGTTTGCTCGCGCTTTTCGAGCCGGGAAAGGATCGCCTCGCGGAGCGGCTGGGAAATGATGCCTCCGCCGGCGCGTTTCGCCCGGGATTGCATCCGCATGTCCACGACCCGCACGACCGGAAGGCAAAACTCCGTCGCACGGCGGGTGAGTTCGAGGAGCTGATAGCGGCCGAGCTGGGCGTTCCGATAGCTCTCCAAGGAAGGCGTGGCGGAGCCCAGCACCACCACGCAGCCTTCCAGCTTTCCCCGCATCACGGCGACGTCGCGGGCATGGTAACGGGGAGTCTCTTCCTGTTTGTAGGAATGTTCGTGCTCCTCATCGACCACGATCAGACGCAGGTTCCGCACCGGCGCAAACACCGCCGACCGTGCACCGATGACGATGCGCGCCCTTCCATCCTTGATGGCATGCCACTCATCGTGCCGCTCGCCCTCGCTGAGATTTGAATGCAGGACCGCCACCCTTTCTCCGGCCGAGACCGCCGAGAAACGGGCGCGAAACCGCTCAACTGTCTGTGGGGTCAACGAGATTTCCGGAACCAGCACAATCGCCCCGCCTCCCGCAGCCAACGCTTCCGCCATCGCCTGCAGGTAGATCTCCGTTTTGCCGGAGCCCGTGATTCCATGCAGCAGGAACGGTTTGGCGGTTCTGGAAATGCGCTCGCTGTCGGAAGCAAGCTCACCGAGGGCCGTGCTCACCTGAGCAAACACGGACCGCTGCTCGGGGTTTAGCTCCAAGGCCCGAGTTCCCACCACGGGTTCGCTCGCATGCGGATCGCGGTCTCGGCGCACCCGTTCCTCGATCAGCACGTTCTGCGAGATCAGCCTCTGAATCGTTGGTCGCGTGGTCGGCACCGCTGCGATCACCTCGGACACACTTAACGGTCCTCGTTCTTCCAGCAGGGCCACGATCTTCTCCTGCTTGGCGGTCAACGGGGATACACTTCCCCGGGGATGGAGCGAGATAAGGCGCTCCAACTGGTGACGCACGGAGGAATTCCGCACGGCACCGGGCAAAATGGCCCTCAGTGCCAGCGGAAGAGACGTCCGGTAATAGCGGGCCAGCCAGACGGCCAAGTTGACCAAATCTCCAGTGATACCGCGGGCGTCGACCGGGGCGTCACGAATGGGAATCAGTTTTTCCGCAGCGTCCTCGGGATCTACGGCGATGACATATCCTGCGCTGGTTCCGGATCGAAACGGAACCGACACGGAGGATCCAATGGCAATGCGGGCGGCAAACTGTTGGGGGACAAGGTAATCCAGCGGCTTCGTGACGAAGCCTGAAAGGACTACGCGGACGGTCACGGGAGCGGACTACGAGGAGCCAAGAGGAAGAATTGGTAGCGCGTATGGGAATCGAACCCATCTTTCAGCCTTGAGAGGGCCGTGTCCTAGCCGATAGACGAACACGCCGACCGGGTGTTTTTTACCGGAGTCTGTGCTTTAGTCAATGGGCTGAGAGCAGAATTGGAAAACAAAAAGGCCGCCCGAAGGCGGCCTTTGAAGATTTCAGCCTCAATTACTTGCGGCGGAAGAACAACAGGCCCGCAACACCGAGCGCGCCGAGAGCGATGGTGCTCGGCTCAGGAACCTGAGTGATCGAGAAACCAGTGAAGTTGACCATCGCGATGTCACCAGGAGCGGGAGGCGCGCTCAAGGCATCCTTGAACGTGAAGACCGCAGACTGGCCCCAGCCTTTGTCAGCGGCTTTGGCCGCTTCCATGCTGCCAAATGCTGCGTCCCAAGCGCGAACTTGGAGGCTCAGAGTAGTCCCTTGAGCAGGTCCCACGGCCGTGCGAGATTGACCAACCCAAGTGCCGGGTGAACTAGTGCCGGCATTTCGGAAGGCCTGGGTCCCGCCAAGCTGGGTCGCATTCGCACCGTCAATCAGGAACAGAGCGGCGACATAGCTAGCAGCATTACCTACCGCATTGTTGACAACCCCTTGACCGCTCAGAGCTCCAAAGCTCGAATCAAAGGTGACCAGCTTGCCAGCGCCCACAGCGGAAGCGGCGTTGCTGAAGTTAATCGCCTGATCCGCTTGCAAGGAAATCGCGGCAAAGGCAGAAATACCGAGGATTGTAGCAATTTTGTTCATGTGTCAGTTGGTATACAATTGGGGGACAGCAAAGAATCAGTTAACGACGAAATTCCGAGTCCAAGCCGAATCAGCGCCGGCATTGCGAACGAAGAACGCTTCGCCAACCTTCACGGTAGGAGCAACACCACCACTGTCACCTTCCCAAGCGTTGTCAACAAAACTGTCCGAAGCGTAGGAAGATCCAGTGAAACGGAACACAGAGTCACCCTCAGTGGCCGGGAATCCAGCGTCATCCAACTTAACTTGCTGAGGAATCACCGAGCTGACGATGTTAAACTTGTTGCCACCAGTCAAATTGACCGTGGAGCTACCCGTCTTCACTTCACCCACAAAGGTGACAGCCGACGCGCCACCCGTGTTGCGAACGAACACGCCTTCGCCAGGAGCGGCAGTCATGTTCAAATCGTCACCTTCCCAAGCGTTATCAACGAACGAGATGGAGGCGTAGGATGTGCCATTGAACTTGAAGACCGTAAAACCTTCAGGCAGCGGAGCCTTGAAGAGGTCCACAACCTTGTTGCCAGCGCCGTTATCGAGCTGGTTGGCAACCAAGTTGAAGCCAGAGGTCAGGTTAACTTTAACATATCCAACAATGTTGCTGGACGTGGCCGCCGAAGCGGACAGCGCCATCGCTGCCACCGCTGGCAGGAGAAGAGTTGTGCGACGCATATTTCGGTAAGTTTAGATTCCGTGTGTGGGTGGAAGTTGCACCGGGAGACCCCAGCGCGTCAATCCTTTTTATCCTTTTTCTCATTCATCACAGGCTGGCCAAAAGCGAGCAGGCGAAACGGCCACGGAAGCGCAGGGGCTTGGGGGCATGCCCAAAAGCCAAAAGGGGAACGCTCCTCAGCAAGCTATTCGGGTCAAGATACTTGCATAAAGCTTCGACCGGATTCGCAAGAATACAATCCAATTAAATATCTGCTGCGCAGCAGCATCCATCTTTGGCTATGACTATTGCGCGTAATCGTCAGATTCGCATGCCGAACCTTGCTGACCCTGCAACTAAGGCGCAGACGGCCGCGGCCGCGAGGAACCTTAACGGCAGCCGGAATCGAGCAGGCCAGAACCCAGCACCCGTCCTTATGGTTTGGCATGTCCTCCGGGTCACGAAGGGGCCTTAAGTCCAAATTGGATGTGCGGAAGTCCGCATCCGCGCTCCTTTCCCCTTCAGAATTCTGATTCAGGCCAGTTTTCCCCGGAAATAGGAGATGGTATCCTTCAGGCCATCGGCCAATGCGATCCGCGGTTTCCATTTGAGCGTCGCCTCCGCCCGGGAGATGTCGGGACGACGCTGTTTGGGATCATCCTGCGGCAGGGGTTTGTGGACAATCCGCGACTTTGACCCGGTGGCTTCAATGATCGCCATGGCGAATTCCAGCATCGTCATTTCATGGGGATTCCCGATGTTGGTGGGCAGGTGGGCGTCTTTTCCCGTTCGCATCATCAGCCGGTAGATTCCCTCGATCAGATCACTCACGTAACAGAATGAACGGGTCTGACGGCCGTCGCCAAACACCGTGATTGGCCGATCTGCCAAGGCTTGGCTGATGAATGCCGGAACCACCCGACCGTCGTTGACCCGCATTCTGGGTCCGTAGGTGTTGAAAATCCGGACCATCCGCGTGGCGATGCCGTGCTCGCGGTGGTAGGCCATCACCAGCGCTTCGGCGAACCGTTTGGATTCGTCGTAGCAGCCGCGCGGGCCGATGGTATTCACGTTGCCCCAGTAGTCTTCCCGCTGTGGGTGGACCAAGGGGTCTCCGTAGATCTCCGACGTGGACGTCAGCAGGAAGCGCGCGCCTTTGGCCTTGGCCAAGCCCAACGCCTTGTGCGTGCCCAAAGAACCCACTTTCAGGGTTTGAATCGGCAGCTCCAGATAGTCGATCGGGCTGGCTGGCGAGGCGAAATGCCAGACGTAATTCACTTCGCCGGGCAGGTAGATGAATTCGGTGACATCCTGCTTGATGAAGCGGACCTGCGGGTGTCCAGCGAGATGGGCGATGTTGTCGGTGGAGCCCGTGATCAAGTTGTCGATGATGATGATGCGGTGCCCTTTGGACAGAAGCAGGTCCACCAAGTGCGAGCCCAAAAAACCGGCTCCGCCTGTGACAACGGAGACTGGCTGAACAGATTGGGGAGAGGTCTTTGGCAAACGTTTGGAGGGCATGACGAATGTTAGTTTGGAAAGCTGAGGTGGGCGCAGGAAAACCCCGTAGCCACGACGAATCAACGAACCGGCCTACCGGGCGCCGGTGCCGGCGAACACCGCAGGAATGGTGCGGGCCAGAATCTTGACGTCCAGCCAAAGGGACCAGTTGTCGATGTATTCGAGATCCAGGCGCACCCATTCGCGGAAATCGGTGACGTTGTTCCGGCCGCTGACCTGCCACAGGCAAGTGAGTCCGGGTTTGACGCTCAGGCGGCGGCGGTGGGCCGGATCGTCGAACCGGCGAACCTCATCCACCGGCAGCGGCCTCGGTCCCACCAAGCTCATCTCACCCCGGAGCACGTTGATGAACTGGGGGAGTTCATCGAGGCTCCATTTGCGGAGGAACCGTCCCACTGGCGTGATCCGGGGATCGTTGGTCACCTTGAACACTGGCCCCGACATCTCGTTCAGGGCGGCCAGTTCCTGCTTAAGCTGCTCCGCATTGGTCACCATGGTGCGGAACTTCAACATGGTGAAGGGCTGGCCGTTCAGACCGGCTCGTTGCTGCCGGAAGAAGATCGGGCCAGGGGAACTCAGCCGGATTGCCAACGCCACCAAGGGGATCACCGGAATCAGGATGACCAAGATGAAGAGCGCGACCAAGGCGCCGCAAAAATCCATCACCGTCTTGCCCAAGGCCTGCCACGAAGCTTCCGGTCCGGTCCGGAAGACCAATACCGGATGACCGTGCAGTTCGTCCGCACTGGCGCGGGACAGGCGGGTCTGGAAGAAGTCCGCCAGCAACCACACATCCACCCCCTCCAGTTCGCAGACCTGGATCGCCTGCTCAATCGTGCCGAAGAGGGCCTGGCGAGGGGACACGATCACCGCGTTGGCCGAGGTCTCGTGCAACGTTTCCGACAGCCTGTTGGGGGAAGTTCCGTTGATGTCGAGGCGGGCGATGATCTCCACCTCGCCCGCAGAGTCGGTGAAGAGGGATTTTTCAAGCCGGGCCGTATCATCACCGGCTTTGCCGTCGGGAAACGCGCCCAGCACGATCACCCGGCGACGCGAAGCCTTGTTGCCGAACCGGGCAATCGTCCACCGGCGCGCGAGCTCTTCCTTGGCGAAACCGAGCAGTGCGGCCAAGGGCGTGAACAGCAGCATCACACCGCGCGCGCTTTCGTCCTTGCTGAAGAAGAGAACGGTGATGACGACCAGCGAAACCCAGATCGCCGACCGGATCAGCTGAAACAGCGTCTCCCGACGCGAGTAGAACACCGGCCGGGTGTAAAACCGGTTCAGTTCCAGCACCGGCGGAGTCAGCGGGACGATGACCAAAAGCAGCCACGCGTAGGCGTCGAACTCCTTGATCAGCCGATTGGGATCGAGGACGTCAATCGACCGGATCGCGTGCGCCAGCCAAAAGGCCACCCCGAACAAGCCCGCATCCAGCAGCTTGTGCAGCTTCGTGATCAGTTGCTTTTGGCGACTTAGCATCGCGTAAGCTCGTTTTTAGGGCTTTGGGTGCCTGCTGTTAAGGCGGAACTCATTCGTTGGTCGCGACGGGAGCCCGCATTTCAATGGCTGGAGCGAGTTCGCCAACCAGTTGGAGCAGGCGTTGGTAAGCCTCCTCTTCGCGGCCGGGCGGACAGGGGGCAAAGAACGAGATGTAAGCCCACCGCTGAAGAACACCCTTGGTCACCAGGTCGCGAATCATCCACCATTGACGCTCCCAGTGGCTGGCGGTGCGTTGACCGTCCGCGACAAACCAGAATACGTAAACCCCACCGTAGTTCACCGTCTGCGTGTCAATGACTGTCCGAATCTGGCCGGCGAAGCGCTGAATCGGAAACGACTTCCCAGTGGGGGCGAATTTGGCTTCATCGTAACGTTTCGACACGATGTTCCAGCCCTGGCCCGTGAGGCAGTATTCGGGCCGGTGGATGCTGGTCCGGTCGGTGCCCATGAGCACGACATTGACCTGGGCCATGAATCCGTCCGGAGCCCGGTAACTCGCCCGGCCGAACACCGTGTCCTTGGGCAGATAGTTGAGCTCCAAGTCGGTCACCGACGTGGATTTGTATTCGTATCCGGGCAAATTGGTCGGCAAGGCCACCGAATTGGTCCGGGCAATGCGGCCATCCTCCCCGATCAACGGCACCGGGGAAACACGAACGCCCGGCTGCCCAAGACGCTGGTTGACCGAAAGCTGCCGGATGCCAAAGGCGGTCAAGGCAATCAGGGCCAAAGTAATTCCCCCGAGCATCTTGGCCCGTTTGGCCGAATTCGGCGCCTCAACGGTTTGTCCCTCGCTCATGACTGCACCTCCGGGTCCGCAGGATTTCCAGTCGACACTTTCGGCTGGTCATCCAGCCAACGGGCGAGCAGGAGGACGCCGCCCAAGGCGACCAGGAAGGTCACAAATCCGAGCTTCGTTTCGATGGCCAACCCCGCCTCCGACCCCCGCGCTTCCCCAACCACAAACACCGTGATCAGGCGCATGACGTTCCCCAACAGCGCGAGCGGCAAGGCCGCGATCAGCAGTATTCCGCGCCGCCAGGCCGCGTTCAGCCACAGGTAACCGAACACCGCGGAGAGGAGGAACACCACCGTGAGACTGCGAATGCCGCTGCAGGCCGGCGCCACGTCAAATTCAAACCCCTTGCTGCCGTCGGGCAGAAGATGGAACACCGTGGTGCCCTCCCGGATCAGGCTCAAATGCAGCACTCCGGTGCAGAATCCGGCGGCAATCTTCGTCACGAGCAGGCGCAGGTGAAAGGTCAGTCCGTCGGTGTAGGCGGTGATGGGGACGGCAAAGACTAACAACGCGAACGGATAGGCACTCTTGCGCATCCATTCCCGGCCCCAGAGCAGCCCGGTCAGACCGTAAAGCCCGAGGCAAAAACCCACCAGGGACACCCGGGCCTGTTGAACGAGGAAGCCGACAAAGTGGAGCACCACAGCCAGCACCAAAAACCCGAGCGCCGGCGCCCACGGCTGCTTGGTCAGCGGCATGAATTCGTCCCGCTGCCGATAAATCAGGGCGGCGATCAGCGGCAACACGACATAGCCCAGCGCATCATCGGGATTCGCCTCATAAAGCGCCCCGAGCCAGACGAAAATCGAGGGCGTATCGATGTAGCCGAAGCTGGAATTGCCCAGCAGGTGGAACAACGCCACCCACGCCAGCAGCAACACGCCGAAAACCCCCTTGTGGGGCAGCGTTCCCAGGAACTGTCGGAGTTCGCTCATGTCCGTTTCAGAAGTTAATCCTCAATTTTCGCCGGTCGCTCCAGCACCGTTTCAAACACCTCGTAGCCGGCTGCCGCCATGCCGAGGCGCCGGTAAGCATTCTTGGCCCGATCATTTTCGTGTTCCACGTAAAGGCGCAGGCCGCAGACGCCCGGTTCCTGACCGGCCAGACCCTGCACATGCTCAAACAGGGAGCGAAACACGCCGCGGTTCCGGAACTCTTCCCGGACATAGACGCTCTGCAGCCACCAAAAGGTGCCGTTTCGCCAGTCGCTCCACTCGAAGGTGATCATCACCTGGCCGATCAACTGACCGGCCTCTTCCGCCACAAAATAGACCCCGCGCGCGGGGTTCTCGATCAAGGCGCGCACACCGGCGAGCAACGTCGGGCGATACAGTTCGCGGCCCTCGGTTTCCCGCGCCAAGCGGCTGTTGTAGTCCGCGATGACCGGCACATCGCCAAGCTGGGCTTCACGGATTCGCATCAGATCTGGAAGTCGATCGCCACGGCGCGTTCCCCCTTCGGCACCACCCGCACCTTTACGTCGTCCATGAGGACGAGACTTTGGGCCGGCACGCTGTGCATCAGGAACACATTCGCGCCGATGGTGCTGCCGGCCCCGATCACCGTGTCGCCGCCCACGATCGTCGCATTGGCGTAGATGGTGACCCGATCCTCCAGGGTTGGATGCCGTTTCTGCCCCTTCAACGCCTGGCCGGCCGCCAAGGACCGCGCCACCAGTCCGACGCCCTGATAGAGCTTCACATGGTTGCCGATCTCGGCCGTCTCGCCAATCACGGTGCCGGTGCAATGGTCCACGAAAAAGTGCGTGCCGATCCGGGCACCCGGATGGATGTCCATGCCCGTCCGAGCGTGCGCCCACTCGCCCATGATCCGAGGCAGCAACGGCACCCCTCGCTGAAAAAGTTCGTGGGCCAACCGGTGAACCGAAATCGCCTCGACGAACGGATAAGCAACAATCACCTCGTCCCGGCTCAACGCGGCCGGATCGCCCTGGAACGCGGCTTCGACATCGGTCTGGAGGATTTCCCGCACGAGCGGCAATTGCCGGAGGAATTCCGTTGTCCGGGCATGGGCCAGCCGCCGCGGATCCTGTTCCGCATCCGGACAGTTGGGCGCACAGCGGAGGCTCTTGTAGATTTCGTCCTCCAACCGACCGGCAATGGAGTCAATTCGGAGCGCCGTTTCGGCCTGCAACTCCGAGGAATGCACCAGCCGGTCCTCAAAAAACCCGGGGAAGATCAATCGGAGCAAATCCTGGGTAATCTCCGCCACCGCCGCCTTGGAAGGCAGGTTCGCGCCATCGAGGTGATTGATTCCCCCGTGACGACGAAACGACGCCAGCAGGGCCTGCGTCAGTTCGGTGACCGGATAATGCACGGTGCTTGAGTATCAGGATTCCAGCCGCGAAGTCCAACCCCGCGTCCCCGGATCAGCCCAGCCCCACCGCCGCCATCACCGCGTCCTTGGTTGCCGGTGTGACAATCGGGGCGAATCCCGCTTCCTTGATGGCCGTGTCCGGATCCTTGAGCCCGTGTCCGGTCATCGTCGCGGTGATCAACGAGCCTTCCGGGATCTCCCCCGCCTGCACGCACCGGATCAGACCGGCCAACGGCGCGGCGCACGCCGGCTCCACCATGACGCCCTCGGTCCGCGCCAGAAGTTTGTAAGCGTGGAGAATCTCCTCATCCGTCACGCTGCGGATCTTCCCCTCGGATTCCCGGGCAGCCTCCACCGCCGGCTGCCAGCTCGCCGGATTGCCGATCCGGATCGCGGTGGCGACAGTTTCCGGATTTTGTATCGGATGTCCGCGGACAATCGGATTCGCCCCTTCCGCCTGCCAGCCCATCATCTTGGGCAGCGTGTCGGACTTCTCCGCCGCGTGATACTCTTTGAAGCCCCTCCAATATGCGGTGATGTTGCCGGCATTGCCGACGGGCAGGAAATGGAAGTCCGGAGCGTCGCCCAGCGCGTCGCAAATCTCGAAGGCGGCGGTCTTCTGGCCCTCGATCCGGACGGGATTCACCGAGTTGACCACCTCGACCAGGCCGGTTTCACCAAGTTCCCGCACCACGCGCAGGGCATCATCAAAGTTGCCCTCCACGCTCACCGTCGTGGCTCCATAAAGCAGCGCTTGGGCAAGCTTGCCGTGGGCGATTTTACCCTGGGGCAGCAGCACCACGCATTTGAGACCGGCCCGGGCCGCATAGGCGGCAGCGCTAGCGCTCGTGTTGCCCGTGCTGGCACAGACGACGACCTTGGCTCCGCGCTCCTTGGCCTTGGTGATGGCCATCGTCATGCCACGGTCCTTGAAGGAGCACGTTGGATTCAGCGCCTCGTATTTGAGGTAGAGGTCAAACTTCCCTCCAATCGCAGCCACAAATCCCGGCACCGGAATGAGCGGCGTATTGCCTTCGAGGAGCGTGACCACCGGCGTATCAGCGGTGACCGGCAAAAACTCGGCATACCGGCGAATCACGCCAGGCCAGGGAAAGACGGAAGAACTCATGTGCGTCGCGAGCGGCGGATTAAGCCGCATTCCGCGCCGCAAGCCACGGGAAAGTTGCCTCGGCTAGACCGGCGGCGGGCCGGTTTCGCGGTCGGTGAACTGTGCATCCAGCGCCTCGGCAAAGGCGCCACGGGTCGCCATCAGCATGTCATTCAAGAGCTTGGACTCGACCGCGGAGAGGTTTCCCCGGGTTTTGGCCTGCAACATCTCGAGCTGATCAATGTAGATTTTCGCGACTTCAGGCTGCGGAACCTCCGGGACACTCGTCTGTGGGTTTGGATAACGCCCCAAAAACATCATCGCCATCTGCGCATGGCCGGTGACGAGTTGGACAAACAGTTCGGAGTGAATGTCGTTCTCGGTGGCGTTTGCGCCTGAGTCGCCATTCATGACCGGGCAATCATTTCGCCGACTCCTTCCGGGCGCGATAAATCTCGCCGGTCAGAAAACGGACCAAATTCATCAACCGCGATTCGAGGTCCACGTTCTCCAGGATGACCTGCCTTTCATCAGGTTCCGTCAACAGCAGCGTCGTCACGAGGTCCGCCATGGTGCCCGGATCGGTAATCCCGCGCAGGGCGCGGACACACTGCTCGACGGAAGTATGGGCGTGCCCGGCACCGCCCGCGAGTTGGTGAAAGACCTCCAAAGGGACCTGGCAGGGGAGCCGCAGGCGAGCATCCACGAGATCAAGCGCCCGCTCCACGAGCGCATCCATTTCACCGGCAGGCTTCAACGTCGCGCTGAGCGGTTCAATTTCATGCATGCGATACGGTTTGGACTGCAACTGCCGCCCGAGGCGAACGCGGCCGAGCCCTTGCAGAATCATGTTGGAGGTTCCGTTGGCATTTTTCACCGACGCGCGGATGACGCCCACTCCCGCCACTCCACAGGGAGATTCCCTGTGCGCCCCAGGGTTCTGCATCGCCAGGCAAAACAGCCGATGCGAGTTCAAGGCATCGGCCAGCATGGCCCGGTAACGCGGCTCAAAGATGAACAGCGGCTGCACGGCCCCGGGAAAGAGGCTGCAACCGCTCAGAATCATCACCCCGATCCGCGCGGGAAACTCCATGAATTCAGATTAAGCGGGAACGTCGGAACCGCAAGCGGGGCCGCGCTGGCGACCCCTTGCGCTGCCACCATCCGTTTCCGATGTTTATCCCGTTCATATGAACGCCAAGATTCTCAGTGGTCTGTTGCTGGCCGCGTGCCTCGGGCTAGGCGCCGGCTGGTTTTTCACCACCCGCAAGGCTGCGGAGGACCGGGCGGCCTCGGCGGCACGAATCACCAATCTGACCAACGACCTTGTCTCCACCGCGTTCAGACTGCAGGAACAGCAGAAGGTCAATTCCACTCTGAACAGCGACCTGACTGAACGGGAGAAGGACCTCAACGCCTTTTCCAACAGGTGGACTTTCGTGGCCAACGCGCTGGCCACCACCGAAGCCGAAGCCAAAGCCGCGGCCGACGCCGCCAAGGCGGAGATTGAAAAACGCGACAAGCAAATCCAGAGTCTCGAAGGTGAAAAGGATGCGCTGACCAACAAGATGGATGGACTCACGCAGGAGATCGGCAGCCTCAATTCAAAGATCGCAGATACGGAGCGCAAACTGGCCAGTTCGGAGGGCGACCGGCAACAGCTGCAGAAGGAACTGAAGCGCCTACTGGCGGAGAAGGCCGAGTTGGAACGCAAATTCAACGACCTGGCGCAATTGAGGGATCAGGTCCGGAAACTGAGGGAGGAACTCAGCATCGCCAAACGCATTGATTTCATCCGGCGCGGCCTCTACGGCTTCGACAAGAAGGGCGCTCAACTGGTCAACAATGGCATTCAGGTCCCCGCCAAGTCCGCTGCGCCGGCGTCCGGACTCAACGTCGAGGTGGGCACGGATGGTTCGGCCAAGGTCGAGCCGGCTCCGGGCCCCAAGTGACCGCCCAATCCGTGGCGCCACGCTTGCCCATCGAACTGCGAGGTGGCAGCTTCCGGCCACAACGCGGATGAACTACATTAATCCCGAGGACGACCGCAGTTCCCACCAATACGCAGACATCCGGGAAACCTCCCGGCGATTCGTGTTTTTACTGGTGGCGCTCGTCGTCATCGCCGCGGTGGGCGGATTCGGTGCCCGCCCAGCCTACCGATGGTTCAAGGCGCAGCGTGCGCTCTCAATGGTCAGCCAAGGAGAAGCGGCAGCCGCCACCAATGACTGGCAGCAGGTGGGCAGGGTCGTGCAGACGACGCTGCGCCTCGCTCCGGAAGAGTTGCGGGTGCTCCGGCTTGCAGCCCGATACTGCACCGAGACCCGGACCCAAGCCGGCTTGAATTACTGGCAAATGGTTCAAGCGAAGGCCGGCCTAAACCTTGATGAACAGTATCACTACGCCCGACTGGCGGTGGACATGGGCCGAACTGACCTGTCGGCGCAGCTGCTGCAGAAGCTGGTCGCCACCAATCAGATCGATCCGCGAGTCCTCCGCCTCGTCGTTACCCACGCTGAGGCCGTGGCGAATCCGAGGGAAGCCGTCAATGCGGCCCGACGCTGGGTTTCCGAAACTCCGGGAAACCCGGAGGCGGAAAACGCGCTGGGCAACCTGCTGTTCGGAAGTCCCAACCCGGTCGAACGCCGCGAAGGGCGCGGACTTTTGTGGGGGTTGGCCCTGAGCAAAGGGGTCTACAGCGCCAACGCCATCGAAAAACTGGTCGCCAGCCCCGAGCTGAGCCAGGGCGAAAATCTGGTCTTGCTCAAGCAGGTCGAGAACGATCCCGCACACTTGGTTTCCGGCTATATTCTCCGCATCAAGCTAAGTCCTGACCAACGGCAGGAACTGGTGGATGCCATGATTGAATCAGCGCTGAAGCGAGCCGAGCCGGCCGAATTGGCCAAGACCGCAAGCTGGCTCGCCGACAACAAACTTGTCCATCGGGTTCTGGATGTCCTGCCGGAAAAGCTCGCCGAACAGAACCCCGTCCTGATGACCGGCCGTCTCCAGGCGCTGCTGGAGTCTGGGCAGTTGGCGGAGGTGAAACGGTTCCTTGAACTCGACACATCCAAGGTCGAAGCCTTCATGCTCCATTGCCTGCGGGCCTACGCGGCCGGCAAGGAGGATAAGCCGCAGCTGATGGCCGGACACTTTGAGAATGCGCTGGCGGCCGCCGGCAACAGCCCGGCACGTCTTCGCTTCATCGCGGGTTACGCCGAACAAATCGGCCAGCCTTCCGCCGCGATCGCAGCTTATCGTCGCCTCATGCAGTGGCCTGCAGCCACGGTGGAAGCCGGTCAGAAAATCATGAAGCTGGCAACGGTGCTGAAGGACACCCGGGTGCTGCGCGAAGCAACGGGCCAATTGGCCGCCTACCTGCCCGGAGATCGCGGTGTAGCCGTCCTCGATGCTTACCTCAGCGCCCTGCTTCAGGACACCTCGGCCCGGGCCAAGGACAACCTGCTTGGCCTGCTGGGGGAGAACCCCTCAGAGTCAGATGCCCCGCTCGCTCTGGCCCTAATCGAACTGCGCTTGGGCGAAGCTGGTTCGGCCTTGTCACGTCTCGAAAAGATGCCTCGCGACTGGATTCAGTCCACGCCGCAGCATGGTGCCGTTTACGCCGCGGCACTGGCAGCCAACGAACAGCGCGAGCTGGCTCGGCGCATAGCCCGGTCGGTGGATGTTGCGAAGCTGCGCCCGGAAGAGCTAGATTTGATCCGCGAAATGCGCCAGTGAGCGGAATCACGAAGCGAGATTTCGGCACATGCCGGTCCACTGTGCCGCGACCTTTCTGACAAACAGCGGATGGTTGCACGGATTGCGCCGCCCGCGCGGGCGGGGTTCCAAGACCAAGCCCACCGGTATTCAATTCCATCGTGGTGCTCTTTCAATCTGTTCGAGATGGGCGGCGATGAAGTGCTCCTGTTTCGGTGTGCCCGAATTGACCCTGAGGAAGTCCAGCTTCATTCGTTCAGCGTCTGGGCGTAGTGACGCCGATTCCTTCAAGTTCAGTGACCGAAATGGTGGCCTGGACGCGTGCACGCCTTTGGTTCCTCCAAACCGCTGCTCCTGTCGGACTTTCAGTTCCGCTGCCACCCGGTCAGCGCCTTAGAAGAAAATTGCGGCCGACGGGGTCACTCGCTCCACACGACGATTCGCTCCATCAGTTCCAAACAAACCGGCTCGTAGTCCTGCCGTCAGGGGCAATGAGCGGGAGCGATGGTGAGCATTTCTGAACCCGAAATCCTCCAGCGATTCCATTGCTCCATGCACACTGTTGGCGGTCACGTCACTACGCTGACCGTATTCCAATGGGTCGGCCAGCACATGAACCTCGAAGTTATCGTTGAGCACGGAGAACCCGATGCCCAGCACGTTGACGCAGAGTGACGGCGAAAACAAACACATCGGCAATCGCCAGATCGACGCCTATCGGAACGGAAGTCACCAGCGAATCACTGGCACCACTTGATCGGCTTCCCAGTCAGCGCCGGGAGGCATGTCCACCAACCCGTCCGCATGGGCCAGACCGTGGATGTAGTGCGAGGCCTGCGATCCACTGGGAAAGATCCGCCCCGCGGCGTCCGTCCGCACCCGGACAAAGTGTCGGCGGCGGTCGTGGTTCCGGATTGGCTCGCCCAAGAATGCCCGAACGACAGCCGGAACCGCAGTGCGTGCCCCGGCAAGCCGTCTCACCGCGGGCAGCACCAACAGCACACTGGAAACAAATGCGGACACCGGATTGCCGGGAAGTCCCAGCAATGCCTTCCCCCGCGCAAGGCCGAAGAAGAACTGTTTCCCGGGCTTCATTGCCAGTTGCCAAAAGTCCAGAGCTCCCCCGAGCGCTTCAAATGCTGGACGCACCAAATCCAGTTCACCCACCGACGCACCTCCCACGCTGATGACCAGGTCCGCTGATTCCAGCCCCTGCCTCAGCGCCGCGACCACGGAAGGCAGTTCGTCGACTGGCGGCGGGACCAGCAAAACCCGACAGCCCACCCGTTCCAGAAGGGACTTCAGCATCAGTCCATTGCTTTCATAAACGCCAGCAGACGTCAGCGGCGCGCCCGGAGAGACCAATTCCGACCCATTGGAGACGACCGCCACCACCGGCGAACGGTGGACTTCAATCAAGGGAACGCCCAAGGCGGACACCAAGCCGATTGCTTGCGCGGTTAGCTCGCTTCCCGCCACGAGAGCCAAGGATCCGCGTCGAATGTCCTCCCCACAAAAGCGAACATTTTCCCACGGCCGAACCCCTTCCAGAATCTCGATCGCGCCGGCCTCAGCGTGTCGGGTATCTTCCTGCATCACCACGGCATCAGCTCCGGCCGGAAGCGGGGAACCCGTGAACAGACGCACGCAGGTTCCCAATCCCACCGCGCCCTCAAATCCGCGGCCGGCCACCGCTTTGCCAACCACTCGCAGGCGCTGTCCCGGCATGGCATCTGATGCCCTCACCGCGAATCCATCCATGGCGGAGTTGTCGAACGACGGAAGGTCAATCAAAGCTGGCAAATCATGGGCCAGAAACCGCCCGGCCGCCCCGCTCACCGGAATTGTTTCGGTTGCCAGCGGCGACAGTTGTTGCAACAGACGTTCGCGCCCCTCCTCCAGCGTAATCATGCGGGATTAGGACGTAGCCGAGCCGCCTTCTTCAAGCTTCCGGGCCCGGTTGCGCCAGGCGACATACAAAGTGGCCACCACCAAGCCAAACACCGAGCTGACGACGACCTGTTGCACGGAATCCAGCAACGACAGAACAATGGCCAGCAAACCGGTGGATCCGGCGACTCCATACAACATCCACGCCGCCTGCCGGTGGTTGAGACCCAAGTCCAGGAGCCGGTGGTGGACGTGGTTCCGGTCCGCCTGGAAGATTGAAACACCGCGGGCCATCCGCATGACCATCACCCGCAGCGTGTCGAACAGCGGCAGGCTGAACAGGATCATCGGCACGGTGAGGACCGGACTCGCGGAACCGGACCCTTGGTTGAACACCGACACGACTCCGATGCAGGCCAGCACCAATCCGATGGTCAGACTACCCGAGTCACCGAGAAAGATGTTCGCCGGAGCGTGGTTGTGCCCCAGAAAACCCAGACAGGCGCCTGCCAGAGCGAGCGTCAGCAGGGTGATGAACACGTTACCCGAAATCGCATTGATGACGGCCAGGGAAAGCGCAATGCAGACCGTCACTCCCGCCACCAGACCGTCGATGCCATCCAAAAGGTTGATCGCGTTGGTCACGCCCACGATCCACAGAACCGTGACCGGAAGACTGAGCCAAAAGGGAAGTTCTATCGCTTCGAGGGCCCACGGATTGTCGATGTTGTTGATCCGTATCCCGGCCAACCAAAGGCCGGTGGCGATGGCCAGTTGCGCCAGGAACTTCTTCGAGGCGTCCGCCCCCTTGCAGTCGTCGTAGATTCCCAGCGCCAGCATCGCGAAAACACCAGCCACCAGCGCGGCGAAGAGCTTCTCATAATTCTGGAAGGTCGTCGCGACCGGGTTCTGAAGGACGTAAAGCGCCGCCCACGGGAGGCAAAATCCAACCACGACCGCGACGCCTCCGAGCCGGGGGGTGGGGCGGCTGTGGACTTTCCGTGCGTTGGGAAGGTCCATTGCACCTAGGCGGAACGCCAACTGCGCGGCCAAAGGGGTCAGCCAAAAGGAGCCGATCGCGGAAACGATCAGCACCAAAATATATGTCTTGTAGCTAGTCATGTGGCAGCCCCGGCGATCAAACGCCGGAACAGGTCCATGTATCGCTCAACCATCACCGATTCTTCAAACTCCTGTCGGGCCCGAGTCTCGGCACACGCCCCAAGACGTTGCGCTAACTCCTTGTGCTTCAGCACTTTCAGAACTGCTTCCGCCAACCGCGGACTGTCCCCGGGCGGCACCAGCAGCCCAGTTTCGCCGTCGCGGCAAACGTATGGCACGCCCGACCTCAGGTTACAAGCCACCACCGGCTTGCCGCAGGCCATGGCCTCGACCCGCACCAGTCCGAACGCCTCGTTGGGCGTCTCTGACGGAAACACGAAAACGTCGCACGCCCGATAGAATCGCGGCAATTCCCCATCGGCGACATCCCCAAAAAACCTGAGCCGGTCTGCCACACCTAGCTCCGCAGCCTGTTGGCGCAGGGTGGATTCCAACGGTCCTTGCCCCACCAGCCACAGCTCCGCTTCGGGCACTTCCCGAAGCGCTGCCACCGCATGGCGCTGCCCTTTGTAACCGACCAACCGGCCCACGTTGAGCAGGATGGCGCGCCCACCTGCCAGTGCCCGGAGACGGTTCACCGCCTCCGGATCCGGATCAGGCCGTCGAAACCGGGCGAGGTTAAGGCCGAACGGAATGACTTCAACCTTGTCGCGATACGGCCCCAGCCAACGGGAGTATTCGAAGTGAAACGGTGTGGCCACGACCACCTTGGTCGCGCGGCGAAGCAGCGCGGCTTGGAGCGGCCGATACAGCCACATCAACGCCTTCTGGCGAACGATGTCGCTGTGCCAGCTCAAGACCACCGGCGTTCGGCGCGGGGTCAGCAGGCAGGCCAGATCCGCCAGCGGATTCGGGAAGTGGGCATGAACCACATCCGGCCGGAACCGCCGGGGAGCGCGCAAATAGGATGGACACAGGGAAACCCCGAACAATTCCCGCGGGCTCGGCAATCGGTGGACCCGCACACCGGCGCGAACCTCAGTCAGCTCCCGCCAGCGGGAACCCGGCGTTTGCGGACCATGGGCCACGACGCAATCGACTTCCGCTCCCGACCGGACGAATCCCTCGGACCACGCCTTGAGCAGGGTCTCAATTCCGCCGCGTTCCGGCGCATAGAACTTGCCCAGTTCGAGGATTCTCATCGGACTTTGTCCCCGTTGGCAGCCGCGGAGAGTTTCTCCCAAGCGCGTTCACAGGCGTCGGCCGGACGATCCCATCGGAAACGTTCCCGGGCATACGCAGCGCAACGATCCCTGCTCGGCATTTTGGCATTCCCGCTTAAGAACGACTCCAGCTTGGCCTCCAGGGCCACTTTGTCTCCGGCGGGGAAAATCAATTCCGCCGACAAAGGCTCGAGCACTTCCGCGTTTGCGCCCGCCCTCGACGCGGCAACCGGCGTGCCACAGGCCAACGCCTCGGCGGTCACCAACCCGAAACCTTCCAAATCCAGTGACGGCATCAGCACGCAGTCCGCCGCCGCATAGAGCGCGGCCAGCTTCTCTTCGGGAACAAATCCGAGTAGTCGAACTTGGTTCGCCAAGCCAGCGGCCGCGATCAATGCCTCCAACTCCGCCTGCTGCCGACCACGCCCCGCCAGCCAAAGTCGGCTCTGAGGAAACCGTCTGGCCAGGCTGGCGAAGGCTTGGACCACCAGTTTCAAACCCATCCGTGGATCCAATCGTCGCACTGTAAGGAACAGGAATTCCCCTTCCTGCAGGCCCCATTCGGCGCGCATTCCGGCCCGTTCAGGCGGGGAGCGGAACCGCTCCAAATCGGCGCCGCCACCGATGACTTCCGCATCCCTGGTGAGGCCCGGATGCCATTCGCTGAGCTTGGACCGGGAGTATTCGCTGGCGACAACCAGATGGGCGGCCTCCGTGCAACTCCGGCGCTCGGTCCTGGCCATCACGACCAGCGCGAACCGGTCCATCATCCGCTGCGGCCAAGACCGGACTGTCCCTTGGAGGGAGAAACGGTGTTCCAAGGCCCACGGACCGTGAAGCATCGTGCAATGACGCCGCCCCTTCAGGGCCGGTCCCAGATACGCGTGGTGCGAAAACAGGAGGGTGGGCTGTCGGGCTTCGGCAAGAAGTTTCTGAGCCCGACCTGAGGCCGCCCGGTTCGCGGTCCGCCAGCGGCTCAGGAAACCACCGGTGCCGCGCGCCAGGCGGTGAAGCTGCACTCCGTTCCGCAGTTCCCGGGCCGGCAATCGCTCGTCTGGATTCGGATACAGCGCGTGAACTTCGTGCCCGCGCCGGGCGAGCAGCTCCGCAACCTCGGTGGCATAGCGGTAGCCCCCGCCGTCCAAGTCCGGCGTGTAACCCAAGGTCAGGAAAACGAAGCGCATCGCGGCAAACCCTTCGGCAGACCGGGCCGGATCACCCGGCGGTTCACGTTTTGGCCGGCTGACGCCGGGCCTTCCACACTTCCAGAACCATCGGCAAAACCGAGACAAAGATGATGCCGATCACCACCAGTTCGAAGTTCTTCTTCACGATCGGGATGTTCCCGAAAAACCATCCGGCCGGTAGGATCAAAACCACCCACAGCAACGCCCCGAAGACGTTGAACAGCATGAACCGCGTGTAGTTCATCGAACCCGAGCCGGCCACGAAGGGCGCAAAGGTGCGGACAATCGGGACAAACCGGGCAAGGACGATGGTCTTCCCGCCATACCGAACGAAGAATTCGGCGGTCTTCGCAAGGTAGGCCGGCTTGATGATCTTCGGAAACCGCCGGACCAACTGTTCGCCCGCGACCCGCCCCACCCAATAGTTCACCGTGTCCCCAAGAATCGCCGCCACCACCATCAGAATTCCGGCAATGAAGATGTTCAGACCGCTTTGGGCGTCCGCGGCCAGCGCCCCCACCGCAAACAGAAGGGAATCGCCCGGCAAAAACGGGGTCACCACCAGTCCCGTTTCGCAGAAGATGATCAGGAACAAAATCCCATAAACCCAGTTTCCGTGGTCCTGCGTGAGCTGGAAAAGGTGATCCTGCAGGTGCAACATCACATCCAGCGCTTGCTTCAGCAGCTCCATGTCCGCCGCACGGTGCGAGACTCGCCCCCTCCCGGCAAGCCTGCCCTCCGCCTTCCCGCCGGCCCTGCCCCCCATTTTTCTGCAACCAAATGAGCATTTGCCGCGTTGGCTGTTCCAACCGCCGGCACAGTTGTGCCGACGGAATTTGCCAGTCCGGCCTTCCGCCGCTTAGCCTGTTCCAGTTCGCTCTGCATGAATTCCGCCGCTTCCGACCCACCCCGGATCGCCTCGTTTCACCGCCAACTGTCTGGGGCAGTCCTCCTGGGGTTGCTCTTGGTCGCAATGGGCGGCTGCCGACCGGAATCGCCGGCCGCCTCCAACCCGCCCATTTTGGCCCAAGGGCTGGCCTACACCAATCACCAGGTGCCCAAGCGTCCGTGGTCCATCCACGTCGTCCGGGTCGACCGCAAAGACCCGACGCTGTCCCTGCAGGCCGTCCACGCCCGCAATGCCGCCGTCGGATTGTCGCCGCTTTCGGCCCAGATCGAAGATGTGCCCGGCTTTTGGGGAACGCCGGTGGCCGCGGTGAACGGTGATTTCTATCAGCGCGACCGCGCCTTCGCCGGTGACACGCGCGGTCTGCAGATCACCGCCGGGGAACTCATCAGCGCCCCCAAAGGCATCAGCTTCTGGCTGGATGCCGCCGGCCAACCCCGCCTGACGAACGTGTTCGCCAAGTTCGAGCTGACCTGGCCCGACGGCACAAGAACACCCTTCGGCCTGAACGAAGAACGCCGCGCCAATTCGGCAGTGCTTTACACCCCGGCCGTCGGGACTTCGACCCGCACCGAAAGCAGCCGTGAATTTGTGCTCGAAGCCGTCAAGGACAGCGGGCTGCCCACCTTGGCGCCGGATTCGACCTTCACCGCCCGCATCAGGGAAGTCCGTGATGGAGGCAATTCCCCGCTCCAGCCGGGCACGTGGGTTCTCTCACTGGGAACTTCGCTGGCCAAACGCGTTCCGGCCGTGAAACGCGGCGACACTCTGCAACTCGCGACCGCCACCACCGCCGGCCTGCAAAACGCCACCACCGGCCTCGGCGGCGGCCCGGTCCTCGTTCGGAACCGCAAGCCGATCAACATCGAGGTGCCCGACGACGAAAATTACCAGACCAGCTCGATGCTGGAGGAGCACCCGCGGTCTGCCATCGGTTGGAACCGGGATCACTTCTTCTTCGTCACCGTGGACGGACGCCAACGCGGATCCATCGGCATGACCTTGGATGACTTGGCGGCGTATCTGATCAAGCTCGGCTGCGAAGAGGCCATGAACCTCGACGGAGGCGGCTCCGCCACGCTCTGGTGCGCCGGCAAGATCCGGAACAAACCCTGCGACGGCCGCGAGCGGGCCATCGCCAATTCCCTGATGGTGTTGCGAAAGACTGCCGCCAAGTGAACCCGCACCGTTCCAGCACCGCCCTGCTCACGTCCGAATTGGCCTCATCGCGCCCGCGGGCGTGGTCCGTGCTTCTGATGGCGCGCATGCCTTGGAGCCGATTTCTTCACGCCATTCTCAGTGCGGCATTGATCTGGGCCGCGGCGCCGGCGGTTGCCAGCGGACCCACCAACGGTCCGGCCAAAAACGAGCGCGGCCTCGCCTACCACAACGACCTCGTGTCCGAAATGCCGTGGTCGGTGCATGTCGTGAAACTGGACCGTTCCCGCCGGGATTACGCCTTTACCACTTCGCTCGGCGGCGGCGATGTGATCGGCATGAGCACGCTCGCGGAACAGGTCCGAACCCTGCCTCCGGCCGGCGGCACTCCCGTGGCCGCGCTGAATGCGGACTACTATCACGATGAACGGAATTACGTGGGCGATCCCCGCGACGTGCAGATCCGCAACGGCGAACTGCTGAGTGATCCCGACGGCCACGCGTGCCTCTGGTTCGATGCCGCAGGCAATCCCCATTCCACGAACGTCACTTCCCAGTTCCGGGTCACGTTCTCCGATGGTTCCACCGCCCCGTTCGGACTGAATGAACTGCGACCCCACGACGGCGCCGTGCTTTACACCGCCGCGATGGGCACCTCAACCCGGACGCGCGGGGGTCGCGAACTTGTCCTGGAGCCGGTGCCCGGCCAACCGTGGCTTCCGCTTCGCGCCGGCCAATCGTTGCGGGCGCGTGTCCGCGAAGTCCGGGAAACCGGAGACACGCCGCTGGCCACCAACTCCCTCGTGCTTTCGTTCGGCTTCAAGCTGGCCGCCAAAGCACCTGCGCTCGCCGCCGGCGCCGAACTGACGTTCCTAACCGCCACCACGCCCGACCTCGCCGGAGTTGCCACGGCCATCGGCGGCGGCCCCAAGCTCATCACCAACGGAAAGCCGTGGGAATGGTCCGGGATCCAGTTCCGGCATCCCCGCTCGGCCATCGGCTGGAACAACGAACACATTTTTCTCGTGGTGGTGGATGGTCGCCAGAGCAACTCGGTCGGCATGACGTTTCCGGAGCTGACCGGTTATCTCCTGAAACTTGGCTGTCGTGAGGCCTTGAACTTCGATGGCGGCGGCTCCGCCACGATGTGGGTGCTGGGTCAGGTCGTGAATCAACCGTCGGAAGGCAAGGAACGGCCAGGCGCCAATTCCCTGGTGCTGTTGCGTCGCCCCGGCGTCGAGCCGGCTCCGGCCAAGCCGTGATGTGAAGGCGCGCGCTCTGGTTCGCTGTGGACTCGCGCTGCTGCTGGCCTTGCCCGCGCTTGCCGCGGCGCCGCTGTTTGCCCCCGAAAGCCCGGCCGTCCGAAAGTTTGAACTCGAGTTCACCGCTGCCGCTGCCACATCGCTGCGCACTTCACCGCGCGAATACGTGCGTGCCGCGCTGAAGTTGGATGGCGGACCCACACTCGAAATCGGCCTTCACCTCAAGGGCTCGACGGGCAGCTTTCGCCCGTTGGACGACCGACCCAGCCTCACGCTCGAACTCAACCGGTTTCAGGCCGGCCAACACCTCGACGGCTTCACCAAACTGCACCTGAACAGTTCCGTGGAGGACCCCAGCCGCCTGAGCGAGTGGCTCGGTCACGACCTGTTCGCGCGCGCCGGGACTCCCTCGCCCCAAGTCGGCCATGCCCGCGTGTTCCTGCGTGGCCGCGACCGGGGCATCTATGTGTTGAAGGAGGGATTCGCCGAACCGTTCGTGCGCCGGAGCTTTCCCGGCCTCGCCGGCTCCATCTGGGAACCCGCCCCCGGTCAGGACGCGCCCGCCCCGATTGCGGAAGCCGCAAGACAGGAACTTTCCGCCCGCCCAGGACGACTTGCCGAACTCGTGGATTTGGATCAGTTCACGCGCTTTGTCGCGGCGGAAGTCCTCTTGGCCCACAGGGACGGCTACGCCCTCGCCCGCAACAATTTCCGGGTGTTTCTTCCGAACTCCGGCGGACCGGCTGTGTTTCTGCCGCACGGCATGGATCAATTGTTCGCGACACCGACCAGTCCTTGGCGACCGCAATTCGCCGGCGAAGTCGCCCGCGCCTGGCTGGCCACTTCCGACGGGACCGTCCGCTACGAAGCAAGCGTCCGCCAGCTGCTGCCGGTGGTCCTCAATGTTCCCGAATTGACCCATCGGCTTCACGCGGTCGCGACACGGCTACGACCTCACCTGAGCCGATCGGAGAGGCGCGAAATCGAAGCGGGAACGGAAGCACTGATCGAACGCATCCAGGCGCGGGCCGCGAGCCTTGCCCGGCAATTGTCATTTCCCCCGGCGTTGGACCTTTCAATGGGAGATTCCGCACTGATTACTGGCTGGGAACCGGAACCGGCGCCAGCGGGCGCGGCGCTGACGGACGTTCCGGGGCCGGATCAAATTCCGTCCCTGCGTATCCTGTCCGGTCCGGCCACGTTGGTGGCTTGGCGACGGAAGGTGGAGCTTCCTCCCGGCAACTATCGCCTCGAAGCCCGAGTCGCGACCGAAGGGGTGAAGCCTTTGCCATCAGGGCGAAACCAAGGCGCCTACCTGCGCGTGGCGGGAGCAGACTTGCGGTCCGGCCCCCTCATGGGCACCCACGCTTGGCAGCCGGTGGCACTGGAGTTCAGCGTGCCCGCCGGCGACGCCTCAGCCGACCTTCGGCTTGAGCTGAGAGCCAGTGCCGGAGAAGTCCGGTTCGCCAGGGATTCCCTGCGAATCACCCGGCTGCCCTGACTCGGCGCAACTCATGCTTACATTTGCGAAGTATGTTGCTATCGTGGCGGCACCGGCCAGAAGGATTGGGGAAAGCTCCCCGGCCAAGCTTCCAGTTCATGAAACCATTCCCCCATCGCGGCGCCTTTACGCTCATCGAGTTATTGGTGGTGATCGCCATCATTGCCATCCTCGCCGGGATGCTCCTGCCCGCATTGGCCAAGGCCAAGGCGAAGGCCAAACAGACCGTGTGTCTAGGCAACCTCCGGCAGGTCGGTCTCGGTTTCCGCATGTGGTCGGGCGACAACCGCGACAAATTTCCCTGGAACCTCTCCACCAGCGTAGGCGGCAGCCAGGATTCCGAGGACTGGACCGATCATTTCCGGGTCTGCTCCAACGAATTCGGCTCGCCCAAGATCCTGCTGTGCCCGACCGAGCTGAAGCATAAGCCCGGCACGAACTGGGTTAACCTCGATGGCCTCGCGAACATCAGCTACTTCGTCGGCACCAAGGCCGATGAGACCCGTCCGCAGACGATGATCAGCGGCGACAGCAACGTGAGCGGCGGCGGCGGCGGCTACGATCCGCAATGGAGCGTCTTCCTTGGCACGTCCATCGATGCGGCGTGGGACAAGAACCTACACGTCCGCAACGGCAACCTCGTGATGGCCGACGGCAGCGTGCAGAACACGAAGACCCCCTCGCTGCGGGCAGCCATCAGCCTCGCGCTCGGCAGCGGCCTGACCAACCTGGTGTTTTCCAAGCCCCGCGCCGTGTTGTGAGACTCACCCGGAAGCCCGCCTGCCTATCTGTGTCCCCGTTCCGCCACGCACTTCCGCCGCCTCGGCTGCGGCCATGCTCCCGACGTTTCCCATGCTGAAATCCGATTCGTTCGCCGCCTGGCTCCGGTTGGGAACCTGCGCCCTGCTGCTGGCCGCGGGTCCGGTCACGGCGGCGCCCGTCGTCACCGATTGGAAGCCGCTGTTCAAGGGCATTGATTATCTCACCGGGACCAACCGCCAGTCTGCCGGCGATTTTAACAACCGGATGGTGGCCCATGTGCTCCGGATCGACCTCACCGATCCGGATATCCGCCTCCTGCCCACCCCCCGACATACGAACTACGTCGCCAATTCCGCGGAAACCCAGGGCCGGACGGTGAGCCAGTTTGTGCGGGCCTACGGCGTGCAGGTAGCGGTGAACGCCAACTTCTTTTCGCCGGAGGAATACTACCTCCCGGAGGGCACCGCCATGCGCGTGGATGGCTTGTCCATCAGCGGGGGCAATCTGGTTTCCACTGCCAATTTCGGCCGGGCCGCCTGCGCGCTGTTCGACACCGCCAACATCGGCCGGATCGCCCACACGAACTGGCCCGCCGTAAGCACCAACGGCGTGCTCAACGCCGTCGCCGGCGACTATCCCATCGTCGTTCGTGGGGTAAATATCGGGCGACAATACCTCAACCAGGGGGGCTTCATCCACGCCACGAATCCGCGCACGGCCCTCGGACTTTCCCAAGACGGCCGGACGCTCTTCCTGATGTGCATTGACGGACGCCAGAATCACAGCGCGGGCGCCTACGACTACGAAACCGCCGCCTGGATGCTCCTTGTCGGCGCCCACGACGCTGTGAACCTGGACGGCGGCGGCTCCGCCACGATGGCGATGCTGAGCAGCACCGGACAGGCTCTGCGGATGAATTATCCCAGCGCGGTGGCCGATTCCGGCCGGGAACGAACAGTGGGCAGCCACTTCGGCGTTTACGCGAAGCCGCTCGAAGCCTTCGTCAGCAACCTCGCCGTCACCACCGAAGACGGGGCAGCCACGGTCACTTGGACCACCGCTGCCGCGGCAAATGCCTTCGTCGAATATGGGCTGACCGAGGACCTCGGGCAGACCAGCGTCGTCAACTCGACTCCCGCCACGGGCCAGTCCATCCGCCTGACCGGCCTGAAGCCCGGCACGGGCTACTATTTCCGCGCGGTGTCCGTCGCCGTGGGCAACGGGCAGCGGCATGAGTCTACGCTCCAATTCTTCACCACCACCCGCACGGTCACGACCACCGAGGTGATTCCGTTGAACGGGTCATGGCGTTTCACCGCCAACAATGTCAGCGCCGACAACTGGACGGCGCCGAATTACAACGATTCCGCCTGGAACGGACCGGGGCCGGGAATCCTGTGGGCCTACACCCGTGCCGGCGATCCGCCACTGCCTACCGACCTGCTCGGCACCCGGATGGATGGCAATCCCGCGACTGGATTTCCCCACGTTACCTACTATTTCCGCACCCGCTTCACGGCACCGTCTGCTGCCGTCGGGAGTTCTTTGGCCTTCAACGGTTACCTCGACGATGGCGCCGTGTTTTACCTCAACGGACATGAACTCCACCGTTTCCGCATGCCCGCGGCACCCGGGGAGATCCTGAACAACACCCTCGCCAACGCGTTTCCGTGCGGCGGCGACGCCGATTGCCTCGACAGCTTCACGGTCGAGGAAGGCGTCAGCGACCATCTGCTCGTCGGCGACAACGAGCTGGCGGTTGAGGTTCACAACTACAGCGCGCGCAGCCCGGACATCACGTTCGGATTTGCGGTGAGCCTGGAACAACCCATCCCATCCACACCGCCCAAGCTGACAATTGGCCTCAGCGGAACCCACGCGGTGCTGAACTGGGCGGGCGGCAGTTACACGCTGCAGCAGGCCGATTCCCCCGCTGGTCCCTGGACACCCGTCAGCGGGACTGTGACCGCCGGGCAGTTCACCGTGCCCGATTCGTCGGTTCCCCGTTTCTACCGGCTCAGCCGCTGATACACCCTACAACCGCCGGCGGCGGGCTCCTTGACGGTGTTCGCCACTTCCGCGACGACTTCCACCGTGAAGCTGACTTGGAAAGACCACGAGGAGATCGCCTGGGCGTTGATCGACAAGTTTCCCGACCAGGACCCGCTGCGTCTGAGTTTTCCGAAATTGCACGCCTTGGTCTGCGCGTTGGAAGAATTTGGCGATAGGCCGGATGCCTCCAACGAGAAGATTTTGGAGAACATCCAGATGGCTTGGTATGAGGAAAAGAAGTAGAAGCTATCCCAAAACCGATTGGCATATGGCAAGGCGACTGCTTCGGGTTGACTGATGTTGCAACTCTCTGAAGACCAGTTGGATGTGCTCTGCGATCTCCTCCCCGAAGACCCTCCCAAG
>Ga0169931_10002166_pt1 | contig 32138 bp, 13 predicted proteins | sample Kivu_15m_20L_FD_129675 | JGI IMG/M metagenome (GOLD analysis project Ga0169931, IMG submission 129675) | Freshwater microbial communities from Lake Kivu, Western Province, Rwanda to study Microbial Dark Matter (Phase II) - Kivu_15m_20L... | ecosystem: Environmental > Aquatic > Freshwater > Lake...
CAACCCCAACCCCAACCCCAACCCCAACCCCAACCCCGCATTTTTTTTAATAAAAATTATCTATTCTAAAGCTTGATAAACTGAATCAATCATATATTATATGGCAATCAAAGTATATTTATTCATATCTTTAGTACTCTTATTATTAAAAAGTATATGCATGCATTCTTGATAAAAATTTTAGTTTCGTTTAAAACTTTTTGATTTAATAAATAACAGAAACAAAATCAAATCAAATCTATAAAAAGATTTATTAAATATCGATATACAATAATTATGACTAATTTAGCGTAAAGAGTCATCTCTCATAAAAACACTGTTAAAACTATGAGCTAAAAATTGTATGACAGCTTTTGAATATTTTTTCGTGCAATTATTTGCATCTAAAAATAAGTAATCTTGCACATTATGGTATTATTGTCAAAAATATTAGTGCTTTTGCAAAGCATTTTGATCATCCAGACGTTTGTTAGAGTAGTCAAAAGTACTGCATATATCATTCTATATTGTTTTTTTTATCATCTAAGGAATTTTTCTTTGTTTTATAGATAGAATATGAAGACCATTGTTGATAATATTTAAGATAAAGTATTTATAAGATAATCAATAATAGGGCTATTACTATAATATAAACACAAAAGACTATGCAGAGAGTCAGAAAAATAAACACGGAGAATTACCAAGAACAATTCATAGTTAACAACACAGCAGGAAAGTCTCCAATAAGGCGTCAGCAACAGCCCAATAGTAACATCAATAAATCTCCTCTGAGATCAAGGACGCCTACTAGAGGACATTCGCCGATCAAACATCACGAACCTCTTCCTTCTCATATCCGCTACGTCACAGGCAAATCACCCATTAAATTTCAAACTGCCCATCTGGATGTAGACTCATAAAACCATATGCTAGTTTCCAACGGAAAAAATATCAAGTATGTGAGCAATAACCAAAGTAATAGAAAAGAAAAAATACAGCAGTAGTATATCAAGTTTAACTAAAATAATCAAAATTCATAAAGAAGAATGCTCTAAGACAATAAACTTTTCGGAAAAATGGTCAGCAAACTGAATTCTTAAAAGAAAGTTAATCCTCCCTCGAATCAAGCTTCATATAAAACTTCAGTTTTTGCTTAGCAATCTTAACAAAAAAACAACAAGTACAATACATCGGGCAAGAAACCTGAAAATAGGGCTTTTAAGCAGATTATTAACCAGGTGAGAACCGGGGAAACTAAATCATAGATAAGATAAAATTTTAGTAGTGGTAGAAAAGTCGTAGAGTAAATCGAAGAAGAAACACTCAGTTGCTTAGTTTATCGTATGAACAATCAACCATCTGAAAGATAGTACATTTAACCCAATAATCCCAAGGTATAAGAATTACCATAAAATAAACTGATTAAACGCAAATCTTCAAAAAGATAACCTACTAAGCTTGATATCATCTGCGAATCTAAAAAAATTTTAGAATCTAACTATGAAGATTTTGATATTTTGATGAACAAACTTAACGAAGCTCAAATGGGTGGAACTTATATGCTTGAGTAAGATTTAGTAAAAATGTCGATGAAAATACAGCAGAGTCTTTCGATGGACCCCTTCATGTGATGATTATTCAGTTTATGTGATAAAAATTGTGTGTTTTAACAAGAATCAGAATATATTTTTAATGATTTATGTATGAGTTTATAATAAAAATATAACTTCGATGGATTTTCTCAGGAGAGACGGCTCAAATCTAATCATAAACGATCTTTTTAACGAAGAACACGCAGCTTAACTGATTCAGCAAGTTCCTGCTTCTTTTTCAGGGATCATTTTCAATAATGTAGGCGTGAAAATTATGCGATTGGTATATTGATTGTGACTTAGGTGCTTAGCTACTACCAGTAGGCAGATATTGCTAGTGTTTAGATCAGCTACGACTGGAATACAATCATGAAAACCCCACAACTTGTTTGTTACGATAAAAATCAATGGAAAACTTTGCAGCAGCTGAGTAATTGGAATAAAGAATGGTCTGAACTATTCGCAGGATGTTATGCGCTTACTTCGATTAGACTGAATTTAACTTGTTCTTGGATGGATGATCAGCTAACCAGACTTCTTTTGTAAGGAATTCTGAGACTGCCAAACATACATAAACTAAATGCTAAGTTTAGTTCCAAAAACGTTAAAGTCGCCGAAATGCTGCAAGCTTTTCAAAAAGCCAATCTGTTCCCTGAATTTAATCAGTAATTCGTTCAAATATGATTTAATCTATCATTCATTTATTAAATTATATAGACTATAAAATCACAAGTTAATAGTAAAAAAATGATGCTCTTGTTATCAGAATCTGATATTTTTGTTTGCTATTTTTACTTTGAAGATTGAAATTTTACATAAAAACTATATTTTTTTTATTTCTTAACCATTTTTTATATAAAAACTTGAAAAAACTAAAAAGGAGGGTAACAAAAAAATCAATCGATAAACTTTTTTGAAACACAAAAAGATAACATTTTATGGTGTTTTTTAAATCTTTTGATGATGTTTTATTGAAAAAATAGTGAAAAAACAATAAAAGGACAAAATTTTAATTAACTAAACTTCTCCATTAGATTAACTTTTATAGTATATTTGGATTATAATAAATCTTAAAAGAAGGGCTTTTTATTCAACAATCAACAGCTCTAAAAGACTAATCAGAAAAAACATTTTGGCAATTAATTTATATGGAAAAGCTTTTTTAGTAGTCTTTCTTCAAAAAATAGAAAACATTACATACAAAAGTATTCAAACTCACAGTCAGATAAAAGTCATTTGCCTCAAAAACAAAACTGCTTTTTAGTTCAAATGAGTAGCTTCTTTTTCTTTTTAGGACTCATCTTTTGCTTGCCTATTTTAGTGCCATTATCAGAAAACAATATCTTCAGCTCTTGTTGTTAAATTTTCATTTATTTTGACAAAGCAAGACCACTTTGTGACAACTTAGTATTCAAAGTTAATAAAAGCTTCAAATGATGTTACAAACATTTGAGTTTTGAATCATCGATGCGCATCTATCTTATATTGAGCATGGGCTTCACAAATCGCTACACAAAAATTTAGTGGATGTACGGAAAAATGTAGTTAGATATGAGATGAGATTATGGACTTATTCTAGGCTCTCAAAATTGTATATCGGATGCTAATTTTGGCATTTTTGCGAAAAAAAGATAAAATAAAATAGAAACAGAACAATAAAGGGGCATGAATTATATCTAAAATTAAAATTGAATTTTTTAGTCCATATTATTTTTTCACCACTAACTTGCTGGATAAGAACTGGGGGATCTAGAGAGCAATAATACCAGGAAGTCTTTGGACGGGTCGCTTTGGTTGCCATGGCGCTCTAAAGCCTGTCCACCCATACTCCTCTTAACATAAGTCTCAACAAATTACCCTCGGGTTCGCTTAATTCGACCGTATATAACATATTAGACCACTTTAAGCAGCGCTAGAGTGTTTGCAGGAGCCGCGCCGCCAGAACGGGCTTGAAATCGCACACCCCTTAAATATAACCAATCAAATTTAACGTTTATATTAACTCGATTATAAATAAGGAATCATTAGATTTTCGCCAAGATAATTATTCCATGGCCAAAGCACAAGCACGATCACAAGTAACACCTAAACTATTCAGTCAAAAGCATCTGCCTCCAAATCCAAACCTAAAGCAGCAGCCAAAAGAGCTCCCAAGAAAGCTGCCCCAAGAAAAGCTGCTCCTAAAGCATCAGCTGCCAAAGCTGCTCCCGCTGCTGCCCCCGCTGCCGCCCCTGCTGCCCCTGCTGCTGCCCCTGCTGCTGCCCCTGCTGCTGCTCCAGCTGCCGCTAAACCTAAGAAGGCTGCTGCTAAGCCCAGAGCCGCTGCTAAACCCAAAGCCGCTGGAAAAGCCAAAGGTGCTGCTAAAGCCAGAAAACCAGCTGCCAAGAAAGCTCCTAAATCTAAGCCCATCAAGAAAGCTGCCGCAGCCCCAGCTGCAGCTGCCCCAGCTAAATCTGCCAAAAAGGGAAAAAAATGAGCTGATCTTAGATGGATATCATTCAACAAATATTCTTATAAGCTTATTACTGAGAGTTGCGATGAGTAAAGGCTTTCTTTATAACTACTTATCGCTACTTTCATTGTTCATATTTTATTAGATTTACTTCATAAAAGCTTTTATTTTTGGTTTAATTTGGAAAATCTTAATGTTTTATGACTTCTAAGTTTATCTATAATTCAAAAAATCAGCTTAAATATAGTTTTAAGCAATTTTTAATATTTTGAAACATTTGTTTTTAGTGTTTTTTATATATTTTTCAATTATTATATAATTTTATAGTAAATAGATCAAAAAAAGGATATAAATGTCATCATTATTCAATACCATAATTGACTCAAATTCTAGCCATTATGCTATCCTAATTTGATTTTGTTTGATTTACTTTTTATTATTTACTTTTATGTTTTATTCTATTTGTTAATAAAGTAATTTATCATTAAATATTTGATTTTTTTAACTGATTACTACTATAAAATGATTTGCTTTTTATATGTATTTGTTTATTTCGATATAATAGTAGATTATATTTAGAAATCTATAATTTTTTTCTTTAAAAAGAAATGCTTTATCAACTCAAAAGGAATTCTTCTTAATGGAGACTCAATGAAAAATGCCGACATTTGAGATAAGGAAGCTTCGATATCAAAGTATACATGAAAAACAAAGTTAAATCTATACCTGCTACTCGATCTCTAAAAACTGTTTCTTCTTAAACTTTTGTATTTCGTAATCAAAAAAATGAGACTCATAATTCGATAAATTTTTTAGAGCCAATAGATAAATTTTGCTTTAATAAAAAGCCTGATAATATAGGTTTGATCAAGAAAAAAGCAAAAAAAACTACAATTGATGAAAATATTTTGGACAGCAGCACGCATTTTGCAAAATTTAATCCTTGGGAAGAAAGATTTTTCTTGCGATTGAAAGGTATAAAATAGCGTAAAATATACCTTAAAGGTGATAACTTCTGATGTGATAATGCTTTGATTCTATTCTTACTTAAGTTATAAAATAAGTCATCATTTCTTAGTTTTAACATTTTAAGGTTTCGGGGGCAATTTTTATTTGGACTTGTCCAGTTCTACCTTTTCGATACTTCCCTTTTTCTATTTTTAAATAGATTTATTCAGTTATTGATGTTTTACATCTTTCTGTTTCATTTTTTTCTGATACTTTAGTATCTGTTGCGCTGCAAATTCGAATATATTAGTTTAGGGCAGACCATTTTTACAGATAGCTCTGAGAAAGTATTCGTAAGCGTCAAGTATTCCTGATTATTCTAGTACATGCACTTATTATGAATATTAGTACTTCTTTGTTGGGCCTATAGTCGCTCTTGTTATTTCTTAGCCTATTCTTCAGCCATTCTGTCCTTCTACTTTTATTTTTCTTTGTCTTTTTTGCCGGATTTTTTCTTATCGTTTTTGCTCATGTGTTAATAAATAAAAACTATGAAACAAAAAATAAGCAAATCTGATAAATTTAATCAAAAAATTAAATATTTTTTGAAACATTACCAATATATCATACTTTTACTATAAATAATTCAAGTTTTAGCAGATTTTACTCTCATATGTATCTATCAATATGAAGATTTTTAATACTTGGATGATATCAATTATAAATATTACTAAATTTGTATAAAATAAAGATTGTTAGATACTTGCTTATTCTAATTTAATTTAATTAATAAGAATATAATTAGCCATACAATGTTCAAAAGACTCATCGTCATTGATGCCAGAGGACATCTGCTCGGAAGACTTGCTTCGTATGTCGCCAAAGCTCTTCTTTCAGGTATATATTTAGCCATTTAGGCCAAAGATTAGTAGTTGTAAGAACCGAAGGAATCAACATCACTGGCTCGCTCTTCAGAAACAAAGTTAAATTCTCAGAGTTCCTCAGAAAGAGATTACTCACTAACCCTCGCAGAGGTTTCGTACATTACCGCGCTCCCTCAAGAATTTTCTGGAGAACCGTCAGAGGAATGCTTCCTCACAAAACTGCTAGAGGCGCAGCTGCTCTTGGCAGACTTAAAGCATTCGAAGGAGTTCCTGCTCCTTATGACACCAAAAAGAGATAAGTCGTTCCTGATGCTTTGAGAGCAGTAAAACTTTCGAGCTTCCGTAAATACTGCGTGTTGGGAGATCTTTCAAGCCAAGTCGGATGGGGCAAACAAAATCTGATCCAAGCACTTGAAACCAAACGTACCGCAAGAGCATAGACCTGGCACAAGAAAAGAATCGCTGAGGCTAACAAAGTCCGCAAAGCTCTCAATCTAACTGAAATAAACAAGGTGAGAGCATAGCTAGCAACTTATGGATACTGATAGCATTCACCTAAAATGTTTATTTATTACTATAAAAATATCTATTAGAACTATATCTTTAGAAACAAATCATCTTTGACTTGAACTCATATCGTAAAGACGATCTTTAGTTTGCTCTATCACAAGGTTTAATTAGACCAATCTTTTGTATCTTATCGTATTTTAAATTTTTTTGTCTTTTATCATTGATTTGATTTTCTATAGTTCTATAACGTTCTTTTTTAATTTGTATTTCATGTTGATAGCTTAGGTCGCCATAGCGATTTCGGCTCCAAGGGATTTCTTGAAGAACAAATCAGCATATCTTTGAAATTATTTATAGCCGACTAGTTTTAATTCTTTAGAACTGTTGAGATCATTTTAAACTATTTAGTTTTTTGTATGCAAGTTCACTATATCTTGCTATGCTGTCGCTATCTTTTTGGCTAAACCTGCCATAGGCTCTATTTTTTAAGAATTTTTCTCTTTTTACTATAGTTTCTCGCACTAACTTTAAAACTTCTGTAATTAATCAAATAACTACTGGTTTTAATTTTGAATCGCATTTTTTTACTATAAAAGGAGATTAAGCTATTACTAGTGAGCATTTTTTCTATTTTTCATACGACTATCGATTGTGAAAATAAATATTGAATAATTGAAATTTTTGCTTTTAGGTTAAGCAGACTGAGTTTGCATTTATTATTTGACCTATTTGATTAGTTTTTTTTGCAAAGCTATCTGCTCTTCCAAATTTTCCTTTTAAAGTTTTAATTCTTCTATTTCTTAAACAAGATTTTATAAATTCGACAAGCCTTGTCTTGAAGATTGCTATGAATCTTTAACAGATTTGTCGACGCTTTATGATTTTTATATTTTTTACTCAGATTTTATAGATTATTTTTACTTGAAATCTCTTGATGTTACAGCTGATGGACTAGTAAATGCAGATATATTTTGAGAATTGTTTACAGTAATAACTGGCAAAGGTTAAATTTTATTGGTTAAATCTTCTTTTCCTTTTATTTATGCAGTCATTTGTATGAGTTGTCTTTTCGATTTTTCGAAATATGAAGGTTTATATGAGCTTATGAACTTGCTAGATTTTTTACTTTACATTATAAATATGGCTCTAAAAAAATTATCATAAAGGTTTTTAATGCAATCAATTTTCTTTAACTATAAAATTTAATCAAGATTTATTGATTTATTTTATGAAACTTATAATTTTTTGCCATTAGTTATATTATAAAAAATCCCAGCATGCTCAAAAAACTGTAAATATAGTAGACAGAAGCTATATAAATTAAGAATAATCCTCTCAATACGATATCAAAGTATAGCGATCTTAAATTCAAAAAGACTAACGTTCCTGTATAAAAATAAAAACTTTACTCATAAAACTTGTCACTCAAAAACAAAATTAAATAGCTAATGCATACGAATACTCAAATAAAAACTCAACTTACTAAATCTTAGCAATAAAAAATTGACATTTGCATTATCGCAGAAGAAGAAATCTTTAATCCAAAAACTATTATTAGGTCTAAATCAAGTGTTCAAAGAAAATCATTTTTGCATTTGAAATCTCAGGCATCAATACGTCAAAATCGTTTACTTGAGTCATCTCAAAACATAATACCTGCAGGTTTGAGTGCCAATTTTGTGATTACTCAATAAGTATAATTTGCATAACTCAGAAAAATATAGCAGCTTTGAAGAAAATTTTGCGCGATCAAAAGATTTAAAATAATAAGTTGTGTAACTAGTTGAACCGACTGAAACAGACTATCAAATTTACTAGAATGAACGAAATATTAGCATAAAATACATAAATGAGCTAATAAATGGGGAGGCTAAGAACTAAGCTTCAAGAATCAAACCAGATTATTTCTTAAATGTAGGAAATTCACTTGATAAGTATATAGCAGCTTAAAAAGAAACTTAAAGAAGAGCAAAACACTGACAAAAAAAGCTAAAAAAATTTAAAATAGCAGTTGACTATAAACGAAGATCTAAAAAATAAGCTGAAATAAGCTTTAGCAAAGATACAATAAACATAAAGAAGGACCTCGAAAGAAATAAAAATGATAAAAACTTAAAATAATTAGTTAAAAGACAAGTTATTACAATAAAAACAATACTTAAATAAGGAATGCCAAAGACATTAATGTTTGTAAATGAGATTATCTAATAATCAGCTGAAGAAAAAAGTTTAGCAGTTAAATATTTAGTTAAGTAAACAGTAAAAATAGCTGTAAAAAGTTAAAGAGGATTTTTAAATTAAATAATACGAATACACAAAAATCAAAGAATAAAAAGAAGAAATGAACCTAGAGCTCACAGATTCTAAGTAAATAATCAAAAAATTGAATAAATCGATAGAAGAAAAAGAAAAAGAAAAAGATTTGTAAATAAAGGCCAAAGGCAAGAAAAAAAGAAGTTAAGCCAATATAGATAAATCGCCCTCAAAAAAAAGTAGTGATTCTCCTCGTACTTAATCAAATATATAAAAACGATAAGTAAAAAATTAAAAATATGCTCTCGAGTAAACCAAGAAAAAGTCCTAGGCTAAAGGAACAGTTAGTACTTCAAAATAAGTTTAAAGTATAGAATTAAGTAAAGCTGAAGTTCGAAAGAACTAATCTAAAAATAATTAAACTGTAAAAAATGAAAATATTGGTAAAAAATAAAATAAAATGTATGTGTAATCAGAAGGCTAATACTAGCAGCTTTCTTTCTAAGAAGAGTAGAATCATATCAAAAAATAATCAGAAAATAAATAAAAATAGGCTAAAAAATAAAAAATTAAAGAATAAAATCAATAAATTTAAATAATTTAATAATAAATTATAGCTTCTAAACCTTTAAATTCTAAATAAAAAGTTAGTTAATAAAACCAAAAAAGCTAAAAATAAGCTGAAAAAAATCAATCAGAAAAGTAAAAGCATACAAAAGGTAAAAAGTCGAAAAACTAAGAAGCTAGCTTACAAAAACCAGAGAAAAAGTAATAATTATTAAAATAAGCTGAATAACCATAAAAAGGCGAATTAAAATTGATCCGATAAACCTTGCTTTACAAATTCAAGGGACAAAGATATACCTATGACAATTTTTGCTAAGATATCAAAAAGAATAATATAAAATAGTTCTCTATAGCTGAAATTTTAGAGCTTTTAGCGGATGAGCCCTTTATGCTAAAATAATAACATGTTTAAATAGTTGTAATTTATCTTTTTGATACAAATCAGCTCACTGGAGAAGAAAGCTTGAGCAGGAAAGATTTTATTAAAAAAATGAAAAAATTTATAGGTAAAGCAAGTGCTGTTGATTAATAGAAGGATAACTAGAATATAGACAAGATAAAAAAAATTATCTAAAAAGATCAATCCACAAATAAAAAACTATTATAGTACTTTTTTGAAGGCGACAGTGGCGACGGAACTGTAACAAAATAAGTTTTTACAAAAGGTATGGCTCAGATAGGCATAAAAAGCGAACTTCTTTAAACTGCGTTAGCACAGGCCATTTATATATCAGAAGATGCAAACCACATAAGATACTAAATGTTTGTCAAACGTTTTACTGATGAATAGTGAGAATAGTGACGAAAACATGATTTTTATGATTATTCTAAACTAATAAAGCAATTTTAATACAATATATATTGGTGAGAAATGTAGATGATCTTTCTGCTTCTCATAGTCTACTTTCTTATAGGAGCATGCGTCTGTCTGCTCATATGTGTCAATCCTAACGACCCCGGATTTTTAGGCTCAATGAGCAGATTCGTCTTCAAAAAATTTCCTACAGTTTTCGCGTAGATAATCTGATATAAAGTAACTTTGTCAAAAAAATATTTGGAGATGGAGTTCTAAACTTTCTAGGTGGAATAAAGCACTATTTACTTGAAACTAATCATCCGATCGTACAGTTTTTTTATCTTTTGATTGCCGTAGGAGGGTACATTTTCACATATATAGATTTGGAGCCTACTAAGTATTAGGAATAATAAAGCACATGCCTAACAAGGAAGTGGCTGACTGGTAGGTAATAACTGCTAATGTTTTGGCCTTTATTTGTTTCTGGACCTATTACAAATGTTGTGCAACTGATCCTGGAGAGGTCAACTCAAGAAACGCTGATGCTTATGTCAAAAAATACTAAAAATATTACGATGAAATACTTTACAAAAGAAACAATATATGCAAAACTTGCAAAATAGTCAAGCCAGCACGATCAAAGCACTGTTCTATTTGTAAGATGTGCGTTTCGAAGTATGATCATCATTGTGTGTGGTATATCAAATCTTATTCAGGATAAGACAGTGCGTAGGCGAAAAGAATTATAAATATTTTGTTTCGTTTTTAGGTCTTCATTCCTTATGGTGCCTGTTTTTGTCTAAAATCGGAACAGTCACTCTTTTTTAGTATCTAGATCGAATCAGATTCTGGGGAATGGTTTTTAATATTGATGGTCAAAAAGTACCTGCAAATCCTTTTCTGGCTCTTCAGGTAATCTTTTGTATAGCTAGTTTCTTTTCGTAACGTAGACAATCTTCTTTTTCTTGATAGTGATGTGTGCCATAATGGGTTTTACCTTACTCATTTTCGTTCTGTATCACTTTTATCTGATCTACAAAGGACAGACCACAAATGAAAGAGTCAAAAAGAACGATTAAATCGATTATTATAACAAGGAGCTCAAAGCAATAAATAAATTTTAAACAAAATTTAAAGGTCCAAACGGAGATTAGATAAAAGAAGTGTAGTTTAGAGGCCAAATAATAAATCGATAATAGTTTTAGGACTACAAAGAGCTCTGCAAAAAGAGGCTAACTTAACTGTAAATGGTTCGAGAAAATACTACTTTCTTTGAAAAACTTGATGCAGTCTTCAAAGCTTGATTATTGTGCTTATTTGTAATCTTTTAAGATACTTTGATAGATAAAATATTTATTTTTCATATTCTTTGCAGAGAATCATTTACTTCGTTCGGCTTGAAACGACAGTTATCATGCTGCACTATATTTTTATTAAGATGATGAATCTGATAATGCGAACCGATTCTATCATAGAAAAAGTCATGAAATTACTTCATAGTTTTACGCTTAACACTCTTATCTTATCTCATGAAAACTTCAGGTACCTATTTGCTGTTAATGACGTGATAAATCTATTTTGGATTGCCGTGTTGCACTTTGATTCTGACAACATAAAGTTTCTATGAAGAATCTCTAGCGTCTAAAAAGGTATCTTTTTCGTAAATATTGAGGAAATCTACATGAATATACCTATGAATTCTGTGCTAACTTTTTTTAGATTTCATATCTATAGGGTATTCTTACTATTTTCCTTCTTTTGGGTAGACTTTTTAAAGGATATCCTTTTGCAAAAACACTAAAAATTGTTACATTTAATTATCTGAAAGTTTTATTCCTTTAATCAGCATCATTTTGTCTTTAGACTACTTGATTCCTACATAAATAATGCCTCCTATGGTATTAAGATACCCGACAATAGTATGAGTAAGGTGGCCTCTGATCGATTAGTTTTATAAGGGCCAGTGGTAGTCTTTGAATTAGTGATTAGCAGCTTAGGCAAACTTGCCCAAATCTCCAGTTAAATTATGTTAAAAATGAATTCTACAGCAAATCTATTGAATTCTTTCCTTTTGAAAGACTTCAGCCTCAGCTTTTAGCCAGTTGTAAGCTATCTATTATAAATCAGTCTGCGATTTTTATTGAAGCAAATCTTATAGAATGTATTTATTTATTTCAAGTCTTAACCTGAAATCAGAATATTTATTGACCTCATAGATAGTGTACAACTTTGACAAAAGTTTTTACAAAATCGATTGCGATCGATTTTCATGAGAAGTCTGAATGATTCCGAGTTCAAAAAGTTTCTTAAAATCTTAGCTGTAAATTTGCTTATACTGTATTAGGCAATTAAAAGCTTATAGATGGATCGTTTTTACGCAGGAAACTAATATTTAAAGAAGTTTTTTCATCTGAACTAAATTTTAATTTTGTGAATTCCTGGATTATTTCTACATAATTTGAAGTATTTATTTAAGGAATATTGCTTACTTTACTAAAATACTTAGAATGTGGTGATGATGAAGGGCTATAATGAGAGGCAGTGGCTATTTTTTTAACAAATTTTACAATGTACTAGTCTACTTAATCCAGGCTTCGACTATTTTAGGCTCTCTTTCAAAATCAACTGTTTTGTGATTATATTATTTGACAAACTATTTTAGTTTACGAAGCTTAGAATCTATTTTTATTTCACTACCACTATGCATCTATATATGACTATATGTTATTAAGTTTATATAATAATAAAGAGATATAATATAAATATATTAAAATACACAGCATCAGTCATTACTAGACTTTACATTTAGGCTAACTATAGTTAATATCGAGATAGTTTATGGCGTCGCTGTCTCCTAAAAATTTTGGCAGCCCTTATGGACATCGACAAATCAAAAAAGCTCCTTATTCTTATATTTACATGACTGGTTTTTTAAAGTATTTTTATGAGTTTAAACTTTTTTATTACTTGTGGCACATCACTAAAAAAGGCAAATTGATTTGATAGCATGACTATTTCAAACTATTCATCATACCTGATTTATTTCTATGCTGAAGTTTTCTAAGCTTATCGACCCTTGATGCAATATTTTTATGTATTTTACGTTTCTCTTACAAGCTAGAAATTAATTTTTTAGAGTCTGTTTTAAGCCGCTATAGTTATTCTTTTAACATTTACTCTCTTTTTCCTAGATATTTAAACCTTTACTTTGGCTTTATCTATCAGTAATCACTACAGGTGTCTCTGGCTTTTTAGCTACGATCTTATTACCACTTCTTCTGAGCAATCCTACGGCAATAAGAACATTTAAAGCATCGTATACTCTTCGCTTTACGTTCATTTAACTGTTACGCTTTGTTAGGTTCAGATCCAAGTCGCTTTAATCGCTCAATTGATAGATGAGCTTAGCAGCTACCTATTTGTATGTCGTTTTTTTTTGAGTCAAAGTAAATTTGTAGGCCTAGCTTGCCAAATTTCTCAAACTTCTTTCGACATTTTTGCTTTAAGTAGCCGGAGATGAGAAAGTTCCGTATAATTTTTTTCTAGTTGATGCATTTAAGTCTGAATTTTAACCTTAGTCCTTGAATTTGTATGGTGTTGCCTCGGCAACGTACTCCTACTTGACTGCAGGATCTATAAATTTATAGGGAGTAGCATCAAAAGCCTATTCCTGTTTGACAAAAGCATCTGGTTTTTGGAATCCGAGGTTCATTTATTCCTAGATTTTAACTCCAAAGTCGTTTGATTAAGGATCTCCTGCATCTAGCTCTAGACTATTTTTTCTTTTGTTTTTGAAGATAGGGCAACTTAGAAAAGGCTCAATATTAACAATCGCATTATTCTAGACCTACGGTTTTATTTTCTGGGGCGTGAAAAAATCAAATAGGTCCTACTGTTCCTGCTGGCTCTAGTGTTCCTCATTCATTTTCTGGATGTTGTGAACTACATAAGACAACACTTACGTATGAGATTGCGCGGCGATGGGGATGAGAAAAAGTCAAATTTGTTAGGTTTCATAACATCTATAGATCAGCTAAAGCCCGCTTGACTTTAACCTCGTGCCTAAATTTCGACCAATAAAAATAAAGCTTATAGACTGGTAAGATACTAAAGTCTCTAAAGCTTCACAGATCACCCTAAAATAAAGCCAAGATTAACATAAATCCTACCGATTTCATGAACATCAAATTTAAGATTCTTAGAAGATCGGTTGATTGAGATGTTTTACTGAAGTGTGAGTGAATGTTGTTGTTGATGTGTTTGTGAATAAATAGTATGTCATTTCGATAAGATAGGCATGAATCAAATAAATCAAATTAATTGAAGAAGTTTGTCGCTGCAGTCTTTCGAGTCTTTCTCTTTTATGTAGTAGCTTTCACAGCCCTATTTGACATCATCATTACATATTGGCATGCCAAACACCCATTCTAGAAATATCTCAAACTCTCTCTTTAATTGCGGCAGCACACTCCTCTACGTGATCGTGAAGACGGACATGAAGGATAGCTGAATTAAGCACATAGGCCTTCTCTGAGTTCGCTGTATACTGCTAGGGAGCATATAAAGCACAGAAGAATCGACAATATTCTCAAGAAAAACATTAATTATGATTACAATTTATTTTGACTGAATACTGTTATCTTGATATTCTTGCATTCAATCTAGCGCCAAAGTTGACTATAATAATATCAGATGGCCACTGCGGAATAAAAGGACAGCATCGTGCTTTTGCCGATTCAGTAGAGAGTTGTTGCGGTTGCTTTGAAGCATCTTTTCGACTAGATTCGCAAAGTTGAAGAAAAACAAGACGCATAAATACAAAAGGTCCATCAATCATTTTTCGGCAAAACTAAGTCGATCGAACAAAGAGTATATATTTAGCTAGCTAGATGAGGAAAATTGTCAGTGGTGCTCCTATATAGCCTTAACAGCTTGTCGACTCATAAAAATATTTTACGGATACATAAAGAAATCAAGCGATAAAGCAAGCTAAGTAAAACAAAGGACTTGAAGCATATTGGGGTGTGGCTATCATCAACTTTTTCGGCTAAGACTTAACGCTCGTAGATAAGTAAATAGCAACTGCCATAAAGGATATCTAGACAAATGTTGAAGGAAATACTTTTGAAGTGATTTTCGATTTGGGCAAAAACGACTGGCTCCAGGCTGGTAAAATCCATAGAAAATACACTTTGGACGCACAGGGAAGCGCCCTCAAGACTGAAGAAAATAATCAAGTCAAGTGGCTCAAGCCAGACCATTAAGGAATTTTTAACCTTCTGCTAAGAGATACTAATGACCCTAAGGAGCTCGAAGCGACCTTTGAAATCATGGGCAATATTATAAATTAAATCGTGCCCTATAGTCTGCAGTACTACTTGGGAATGACCGACGAGGAAGAAAGTGATCTGGGCTAGGACTAATAGTAAGATTAAGACGAAGACGATTAATAAGAATAAGAAGTACCTTCTAAAAAAGTTAAAAAATGATGTATTCAAAAATCATTTCAGTTCATTTAGAGATAAACTTCATTGTTAAACTGCTTTATTTAACATTATATAGATGATTTTTTATAATTCAATAAACTTCTTCTCTTTCTTTACCATAAACTAATTTAACTGCTAGTTGAATCCATTTGCTAATTTAGCAATTTTTATTTGTATTTCTTCATAACTGTTCTGCATCTCGTAAGCCATCTACTAATTAGATCTTGAAATTTAATCACTTAGGATCTATATCTGATCTTATAACTTGTCAAATCTATCATAACATGCTTTTTGCTTCTACCTGACATAATCTATTAGCGTCTCGAGTCTGCTGCTCAAAGTTTTGTAATGTTATATTGCTTTTTTCTTGATATTTTTATGCATACCTAACTGGCTACATCTTGCTGAAAACTAGCCTGCATATCCATTTTTACGCTTTGCAACATTTTATTAAGTTTTTAATGCGCCAAAGCCGACTGATTGGAATAGCTGTTGACCAATTTTTTGAGATTAAATTCAAAATTTTGTATATTTTTGATCGTGTTTTCCCCTTAATTAATTCAAAAATACCTTATGCTTCTTGATAGCAGTCGATTTACTGTTACTGTTATATAATTTTTTGATCCAGTGACTGCATATATTTTAGTATTTTTTATCGATATTCATTGATTCCTTGACTCAAACTGTTAAGTCTTTTGCTATTTTGATTCTTAATTATCTATTGTTTACGTTCCCTGATTTGAGCTGTTGTAGGCGACGAACGATTTACTAAGCCTAGTCAGCTATCATTGTTTTTCGAATAAAAATAATGTTTAAATGACTATTTCTAAACTTATCAGGCTTCTAGTATCATAAAAGATGTGTATATCCTTGTAGCTCACGAATTGATGAAAGATTTTAATATTTATTTATCAATAATTAGCTTTGTTTTTATTTAAATTTATACTTGACCGCATGAGTAACTAGTACGTCCAAAGGCTGCTTTTTACTAGCAATCTCGGCCTCGACCCGACCATTACTGCAAGCACTCAAAAATTCCTCGTCGATAACATCGGAACTCTTTCACCAGAGTCACGCGATTACTCAATCTTCGCAGCAGCGGCTCTGATGGGAGAAGTAGCTACAATCACAAACATGAAAAACTAAGTCACAAAAAGTGGGATTACGGTATAGAGCATTATGCGGCACATCGGAAATCACTCGCGGGAAGAGTTTTTGGAGGTATTGACAAATGATGTTCTAAAGTGGCGGGAAGCACCGCACTGGCTCAAATAAAAGATAGTTCATGTAAAACTTAGCTACAGAATGTACAAAAAGTACAGTAATGCTTTTTAAAGGCTTGCAGCTCTACAGAAAAAATTGAACCCACAGGAAACATTCTAACTTATGGCTATCTTTTGGGTCCTCTACTTGTTCGTTAAAAATAGCAACAACCAGTTCGACAGCGCTGATGAGGCACTCTAACTGTTACACGCTTTGTTTTTACTGGCATTCACTAAAATCATTTCAGATATGGACGCAGAGAGCGTCACTAAGATCGCTAAAAAGTAGTTTCATTAATGCAGTCTCCCTTTCGTAAGCGATTATGAGTTTTTGAGCAAACTTATCGTCGATAAGCTAAAGGAAGTATACATGTTCAGATATGAAAATCAAGATTTGAATCCTTAACAGCTAGTTAAGGACAATGTTTTAAGGCAGCGATATTTGGATGATATTGGTAATCAGTACGATCGTTTTGCTACCAGTCTGCCAGAAAACCATATCGACTAAATATCCTTTTTAAGACTCGATAAGGTAAGATTTATCTTATATAGACTTTGACTCCTTTGTCTATTGTGAGAACCCCTGAACTGAACCCTATTAAGCAAAAGATAGACTTTAATGCCGATGACGACGATGATATGGACTTCGGTATGGACTAATAAGACGAAGAGGGTCCAGGTCCTTCATCGATACAGCAGATGTTTAGTTTTACTGACAAACTTTAACCTCGAAAATCTAGTGGCAGCATTCCTTTTACAAAGCAACAGTTGAGTCCATGCAGAAAAGCCCCAAGTAGAGTAGGAGAGTCTTCGATATCTCCTATTTCTTTGAGATTAGTCAACATAGATTGGGTAAACAAACTAATCAACGCCAAAAATTATTAAAAAGATGTGAATTAAGTAAGATAGCTTTATTAAAAAAACACTGGTAAAAGTTATGAAGAATATTAAACAGAAGCTCTTTTGAAGGTAAAAAAAGCTATAAATGAGTTCAGCCCTTCTTGCAGAGATTCCTAAAAAAGGCAAAATAAAATCTATCTCTTTTTTATACATTTTGTGCAAAAAATAGCAGAGCAGCACCAGTAACAAGAACGCAATACTATTTTTCAAAATATCGTCACTTTTAATTCTATTTTTTGTCTTGCTACTAATATCATTAACTACGCTCTGAATGCCCTCAATAGCTCATATCAAGAATATTGTGATATTTTTGGAGTTTGTCTGATTGACGGGCATAAGCCTATTAACTGGTTCGGACTCAAAGGAGACATGCCAAAGAATCTGTAAGCTTATCTTTATGACCTTTAAAGAAAAATTTTAGTGCAGTAGATCTGGTAGAGTGATGTAGGATATGAGCTGATAAGAGATAACCACAATAATCAGTATTCTCATCAAGCTTTTTTGAAGAGACTAAAGCAACATGTAGATTAACGTACTCAATAGCTTTGTAACTCGATGAAAGTGGCTCATAAATAGATGATAAAAGTAGTCAATTTAGTGAGACATATTATTTAAAACAAACAAATGTTGCTTTACAAGCACAAGATCGATCAAATCATAGTATGTTCTATTGCTAGCATTCTGAGCATCAATCAATCACGTATCAATAACTCTTTAGATTAAATTTTCAGACACTACAATAACTTGATACACAGCTTTAACACCAACAGACATGATCTCTTCGATTCGCAAGGCAATCAAATCGATCTTTTTGATTTCTACAACAAAGTTTTCTTGCCTTGTGTCGATGATATCGTCAATAATTAAGAACAAACTGCCAATATCTTGAATACGCCTGTGCGCATTTAACGAAGACAAAATCAAGAAAAAGGTATTCCTCTCATACCTGTTTCAGTAAAATTTGAACAAAAACCTGTTTTTGGCAGTCACGGATCAAAAATGGTCAAAACTGATGTAATTTATAGAGCTGGGTATCATATTTTTTACATAGAATCGTAAAATCATTTCAGAAGCTTTAAATAGAAAACAACGAATAATAGTAAGAATAAAATTATGACGATAAGCCAAGTCCTCGTTTCGGTGGATCAGACGATGTTCCTAAAACGTTTTCCAAGACGTTTAGTTTCCGAGACCAATTTTGATATTCTTATTATTAGATGATTATATAACAGTTATATCATTCAAAATGAATAATTCAATACTAAACTGCAATCAGCTTCTTAACCAGGCTTACCACTAGTTTCAAGAGTCAAAACTATAATCAGCGTTATAAACGTACCAAAAGGCATTGAAAATATGTTATTCTGAACATCTTATTGCAAATATAAGATGCACGATGTCAATAATATTGCATGCTCAGGGCAAATATTAGCAAAGTATGGACGTTGTTGCGCCGATTATAGAAAATACACAGATATAGGAACACGGTATTGTAGGGTTGAGAGTTTTAGTGAATCTGACACTGATAGAGATATTAGAGGGAAGGCAGCAACGAGCTAAAGAATACTTTAACATTGTGATGGAAATAATAAAGAGAGAATCATTAAACAAACAGTAAAGTTTGTTGTAGTATGTCAGTTATTTATTCTTTAGAGTCAGAAAAATAGCCAAATTAGGGCAATAAATAGAAAATGTAGATGTAAAATCAATGAATTTGACTTAAGTTCTGACTATCAGTATGATAGCTTTCAATAGCTAAGTTTTATGTCCATAAACATCTTTAAAGACCCAAAAACAGTGTTACGAATACTTCATTAAGGCCAATAGATATGATTTCGCTTTGTTTTCTTTAAGGTCAATAATTAAAAACTCAAAAAACACCAAAGACCATTAGTACTATCAAAAATAATCAAACAAATTAGCTATGCTGGGATATTTTAATTAATAGACTGACTATAATAACTTCTAGTCATATTAAACTATTCAAGCAATCGTAGCTTAGATTAAAAATTTTAGTTAAGAAATATAAAGTCGATTGATAAATGCAAAAAATACTGAATATGATCCCTCTTTTTCTTTATCACTTTGGAAGCTCACGATTGCCTCAATGAAGCAATCTCTCAAAAAGAATGTCGATATTTCTTCATAAGTGAAAAAGTATCTGATGAGTATGTTAGATGGTATGAAACATGAATCTAATCTTCTGCTGATCTAAAATCTGCAAAAAAACAAATATTTTCAAAAATAACATTAAATAGTAAACCAGAAGATAAATTTTCTTTTGAATTTCAGCAAAAGAAAAAGTTTGCTTCAATCCAAATAAGCATTTGACAAAATTAATAAACAAACTATTCTACCTTTGAAAAATTTATTGACGAATAGCAATCAAAATAAATAAAAACAATCTTTGAGTCACGCTCGAAGCAAAAGTCATCTAATAAGTACAAAAGATGATAAGGAAAATTTAGGAATTTCTATTGTTTCGATTTCTTCATCAAAGCGCGATAACAGACGTAAAATATTTAATGAAGATGATGCAAATAGAAAAATCTCAAAGGTAACATTTCTCTAAGATAGATGATAAAATTGATAGAACACGGAACTTTTCTCAACAAACGCAATTACAACAGTGAAGGAGGTGAATTCAAGTTTGTCAAAATCAATAAAGGATTCATAAAATGGGGCAAAGATCCTTAGAAAATAGAATCTAACTGTCAAATATACCCTTTAAAAGATATCAGAAGTCTTATATATGGACGAGTTTCACCGAATCTTAATCAACATTACAACTTAATATTGCAGCAATCAAAATGTTTTAGTCTTCTTCTCAACAGTCGAACTTTGGATTTTTATTGCTAAAAGTACGATTAACTATAAGCCTGGGTGTGTGGCTTGAGTCATGTGCTAAAAAAGAGGTAACAAAATATTGTAGGCTATACTCCAGGTAAGCTCAAATGGAAAAAAATGTTCGCACTTTTAAGGTAAAACTTTACCGAGCCTATGAAGCTTGTAGATCGTAATAAGTATAATAATGAAACCGCTTATGCAGTTATTATGTTTGGAAAAAATAATTATCAGCTTCCGACAAAGACACTAGCTAAATGATTATTATTGTTTATGAACAACAAATGAATGATCAACAGTCTAACGACATTAGTATAAGAATGCACTGGTGATTATTTGGGTACCTAGGAATAGTAGCTCAGTAGTAGAGCGTGGGATTGCAGGTCCTAAGGTCACCGGTTCGATTCCGGTCTGTTCCTTTTTTATTTATAATAATCATATTCTATAGAAAAAATCAAATTTTGATCAACTTTTTGTTTAAATTAGATGTTTATTCATGTTCCACTATAAAAAAAGAGTTAGATCAATCATTTCTGGCAGTCGATACGGATCTCATCGTAAAACATTCCTCTAAAATTGTCAACGGGAACCTATCCTTTTTCTCGTTTTGTATAGCTTTTGATGGAATCTTTACAAAGGGAGTCTTGAAAAACAGGCTTTAAGTTTCATTTAAACTGTTTTCCTTACCAAGACATCTCTATTGGCGTCCATCCCTTCGTCTCTTCATGCACTATCTGACCTTGTAAAGGGAATGCATTTAAGGTGCCTACTTTTTTTGGGGCTTTTCCTGAAGACAACTGCTTTTGATGCTTCTTAGCTAAGGCAAATTTTTCTCATATTACGCGAACACTTTTTTCTTCTTTGAATGCTATTATCTGAAGCTATTGAGCTCTTGACCCAAAAGACTATATTTTTTTATCTGTCTGCTGTAGTCAATCTGCGTTTGTTCGTTCTATATCTACCAACCTTTGAGTTAATCTTGGCAAATATTTTCCTCATCTACCAGAGAACAGCTTCGTTTTTTGTGTTTTTTGCTAAAATTGCGCGTTCTAGCTTAGCTGGAACGATTTTTGGGCTTCATTTGAAAGGAAGCGACTTGTGGTTCCGGAACCTATATAACTGGCAAAACATTAATTCTGCGCTGATAGTTACTAAAAGAAACTATAAAGTTTTTGTTAGGCTCAGAACTCGATAATTTTCGAAGGATAGCTAAATGCAGCGATGTGCCTCCTGACATGCACTTTAATGATAAAATATTATCTTAGAATCGATAGAATATACGATCAATTAATTCTAATTTGCTAAATAAACTAAGATCGATTTGCCTAAGAAAAGTAAGATCATAAATAGTCGGTGGTATGACGAGATTTGTACCTCGTTGATTTAGTTATGCGACTTTCGTTCTACATAAGATCAGATTCAGAAAGCTACATGGATTGCAAGCTTTAAATCTAAGGATTTTTCCGAGAAGTCAATAGCCTTCCTTCGACTGACTTTCTCATTTTTCTAAGCTGTTTTCTTAACAAATCGTTTTCATTTTTTTGTTCAAGAAGGCGTTATTAGAACACTCCAAAATACTACTGCAATATTGTATTTTCTCTCCTTAAACGTTAATTTTCTTACTTAATTTTTGCCTATTGGTTCGATACATTTTTTTTACTATTCTTGGATAAGGTAGCTTTTGACAAAGAGTTTTAAAACAAAGATATTTTTTCTAAAAATTTTTGAGAAACAGAGCCTTTTTTATTACGTTTATGAGGGCAGCTAGTATACCGCGACTTTTGTTTAAGTTACATCAAATAAATATACTGGATGTTGATAATGTAATCTATCTAATTATTTAAGATGCAAGTTTGATGTGAATATTGTATGAATACAATAAAATATTTTAATTTTAACTTTTGTATACATAATCAATCAGCAACAGATGTTTTTCATGAACTGCGGTATTCTTTTGTTATGATTAACCAAAAAAGATTAAAAACTTTTGTGAAGATTGCTTGCCACAAACTGCTTTTGCAATTAGACTATTTTTTCATCGTATGGACTTTTTTGATTACCCAATTTCTCATAAATATCAGCGCTTATGAGAGAAACATTTTTGTGAGGATGTTTTTTGTGTAAATTTTCAGCGGATCTATATGAGACTATTCCTTTGCCAGATTAAAGAATAGTTCTTACTTCTTTGACTTTCGGCTCAGCACTCACTATATAAATATTTTTTTACATAATTGCTTTTAAAGGAGAATATTTGTGATCTATTTTTGCAATAATTCGTTATCACTTTTCAATCTCGATACATAACCTCTGTATTTTTGAATCTATTTCTTTTCTGTATGTAGGATGCTCTTAGACAAATCATTCTTTTTGTTACGATACTGACTGAGATCAGGCAAAGGAGTATCTAGACAAGACATATCAGTGCTTAGATGTCCAAAAGTTGTTTAGATAGTGCTGGCTCTATGAATCGATTTGAGTATAGATGGGAACTATGTCAGTTTAGATCGCCGAATCTATTGAAGATTAGTGCTTATATCTAGATCAGAGTTTTTGATGGGTCTGAATTTAGTATCAAGGTATTTAAGATCCAAAGCAGATATGTATTTTGCTCGCGTCTACATGGAAGATAATTATAGAAAAATTAATCAATTGATATGTATTAGCGACTTTTATATACTTTGAATATTCACTATATACAGTACAATTTTGATTATTTTGCATTTATAATTCTTCTAAATGTCCTAATAGCAAAGCTAACTATTGCTGTTTACTCTGACTGACTATATAAATAGAAACAAAAAGCACAAAAATTAGATACTTCAGAATATAAGGTACAAGTATGATAAACCTGATGACTTATAGCTTGAAAATATGCCGTCTATGCAAGCTACTTTTAAACAAAGTGGGATGCCAAGCAAAGCATAACAGTCGCGTCTTAGCTGCGCAAAAGTATCTATCGATAAACAAGCTTGTTTAGTCAACGACAAAATCGTAGTCTTGAGATAGTAATAAGATTAAATAGGCAAAGATCGTAAGAAGCTTATGCGCTTGCTAAGATAGAATAAAATCGCATACAAATAGTATATTTTGGGAGATAAGACCAAATATTTAGATCTAATTCGCAAAAATTAAGCGAAAAAAAGATAATAAGCCATAAAAGGTTACTTCAGAAATCACATGAATCGCGAAAAAGCAGCCAAAGTGGAAGTGGCATCTGACTTCTAACAAAACAAAGCCAACCTTTTTTCTACTAAATGATCTTGATAATCTACTTTCGATATTATTTTATTATGCAAATCTAAGCAAATCACTTGAAAAGAAGAACAGTGGCTGCTTAGTCTTATCCTGCGCATATAAGTCTAGTATTTTACGCATTTATGCCCATAAGCCGACATCCTCCTTTTTTCATCACTCCGTAGCCCCACAAAGGCTAACCTGAGAACAAATCGTAAGCAAGAACGTTACCTTTGGCTGTTGATGCTATGATTGTATCGAACACTTACTCGACGTAAAATACCATATCTCCAGCATTAATGTTCAGAACTTGCTTGCAATCTGGCAGAGAAATAACTGATATTGAGCCACTTGCGCTACAACTTATCAAAAGATTGTGCCTTTCTATGAATTTTATTGAATTAGTTGAACCTTTGTGAAGACTTTGTCTGTAAATCGGAGAATTAGATCGCATATCAAATACAGCAACTGCTCCGTCCTTTATCAAATATTTTTTACGTTAAGACCAGCTGTTGCAATAAATCCAGCAGCTTGATGAAATTTTACATTAGAGACCGAACCTTTGTGCGTTCTGACTGCTTTTATCATCTTGCATTTGTTCAGATCCTTGCTTAATACTTATGTACCCATATAGCTACGACTCCTGATTTGTCACCACTGACTAACAGACTATTTTATCTTTCAAAATCCATGATGGCTTCCTTGTGAGGTCCTATAAGCTTTTAGCTCATTTCTTTCTTACCCAAATCCCATAACATTATTGTTGCATCATAGGAACCGCTTATTCCTAAGCGATCATCGGCCAAGACTTTACTAATGCTGCCCCTGAGTCATAAGTGTGTTACTGGTGACCCAAGAAGTGATCGCATTTTACCGCTTTATTGTCCCAAAAACAAACCACTGAGTCCATCGCACCACTGATTATTCTTCCACTTGGAGTGTATGCGCAAGTACTCACCCATTATTTATGTCCGTATTTTTTTGCGAAAAGTTATCGGATGTACTTGCCCGTTTCGCTACTTTATGTTTTTTTTACATGTTGTATTCTCTGAGACCATGATCTGCGCTTCCTGTTACAAAGTTGAGTTTTCCGACTGCGAGTGAAAAGATGGGCTGTCCGTGGGCAGGGGAGCAGATCAAGGAGTCCTTTGGACCTTCCCGCCACTGATTCTGGAGACTCATAATTATAAATTAAAAAAAATGGAGTTACTGGGAGTTGAACCCAGGGCCTCGTGCATGCTAAGCACGCGCTCTACCAACTGAGCTATAACCCCGTGTCAATATATATGCCCATCCTGACCATAAAAGCATATTATCTTGATATACTTACTATGCTCAAATATCTTTCTGATTGCGCTCTCACAAAAAACACTACATTTTTATTAAACTTTTTCAGAATATGAAAAATTATTTTAGAATCTTATCTTTAAAAAAAAAAATTTTTTTGTTTTTTACATATAAAGACATTCATCAATTTGAAATGTATAATAAATTTTCATTTTTTCTTTTTGATTTATTTTTGGTATTTTTCATTTTCAAACTAAAGCAAAAATTATTTTTTTTGATAAATTGATATCAAAAAGCATTATTAATCATTAATTGACCATAACATTAAATAGATAAACGAAATTTATTGATTTTTTGATTTGATAAAAAATTGTCCAGCCGGTAGGATTTTATATTTCTGTTCATCAACAGAATAATCGTCCTTATATTGTAGATTGGAGTACTAATCTCCATAAGATTAAGATATGTTGACTAAATTCTCGACTGTGATGGTCGTCGTAGCCCTATTCTGCTTGGCTCAGACCCAGAGTCCTCCAATCTGGCCTGATCAGTTCACTGTTGATTTTTATGAGGTTGCCCTCTTGATCACAAAGGGTACCACCAGAGGAACTATCTACTACGATGCCAAGAACAACAGAGAAGTCATCACTAGGGACAGTGGATCCCACGATCGTTACTGTGGAACCGTGTTCAAATTCCAAGACACTCCCTGCAACCACATCGTCGTCAACAGTACAACTTTTTACATTCAGACAAAAGATATCTTGATTTCCCTCAAAAGCAATACTGCTGCTTGTGTTGTGATGGCCCTCAAGGATGCGGAATCCTTCGTCCTGACTGGATGAAGAACGCTAGATATCTCGGCGTTGAACAGCTTGATTCCCGAGGCCCCTACTTAAAATGGGATACCAGAGGAGGACAATCGAACTTATACTACCACCTTAACGATGCCCAGAAGACCCCAAGAAGACTCTACCAGAATCCCGATGATCTCATGGATTTCTAAAACTACAGACCCTACGTTGATGCCAAGAAATTCGACCTTCCTCCTTACTGTAACCAGAGATGCGGCGACAACACTTCTTGTCCTAAACCAAAGGCTAAATTTTTGACCATCGACGCCACCAAGTGATTATGCCTAGGTTAATAAGCTAAAATTAAAAATTAGATATTATATCAGATTGAATTTTTAGCTTAAAATTAGAAAACAAAGAAAGACTAAAGAAAAATCCAATTTTTTTATTTTTCTATTTTATTTGTGAAGAGGTATATTTTACACTTGATTGATTATTCGGGTAGAAATTATTTTTAGATATGATGTCAAAGATGCAACTATTGGTAGTTGCAGTGCTCATAGTCGTATGCATCAATCAAAGCGCTCCAGTCTGGCCGAGTCAGTTCACGATTGACTTTGCAGAAACTGCCACTTTAGTGACTAAGGGAAGTACTAAGGGTACCATCTACTACGATGCCAAAAATAATAGACAAGTTGTTTACAGATAAAACGGAGGTTACGATAGATATTGCGGGACTGTTTTCAAATTCACTACGACACCTTGCAACCACATCATCGTTGACAGTAAGATGGCATCTATACAGATAAAAGATATCTTGATTTCCCCCAAAAACAATATTGCTGCTTCTGTTGTGACGGAGCTCATGGATGTGGAGTCACTGCTCCTGACTGGATGGTCAAAAGCGGAGCCAAGTACGTCGGTCGGGAGCAGCTTGATCCTAATGGCCCTTACATTAAATGGGATATCAGAGGAGGACAAGACAATCTTTACTATCACAAGGACGACGACATCAAAACACCAAGAAGACTCTACCAAGTACCTGAAGATTTGATGGATTTCAGTAACTACCGACTCACCGTTGACGCATCCAAATTCACACTTCCTTCTTATTGCAAAGATAAATGCGGAGCCACAACTATTTGTGCGGGTCTAAGAGGAGAAAAGAACTTAGTTCAGACTGAAGCTCAATGATAGACGAACATTAAAAATAATATAAAGATTCGCTTACTAATACGTCATTTATAACTCATAATTATTTAGGAATGATCTACGAAGCATAGGTCGCCTTTAAGCTATTAAAAGCTTTAGTTTTTTTACCTAGTGAAAAATAACTTCAAGAAAATGTTAAATACAAGCTGCTCATATCGCCCTAGATCGAAAGACTTACGTTCATAGAATAGCCCAATACACCTATATGTCGTATATATCTAGGGCCCTGTAGAGTGACTCTGAAGTCACCGACGCATTGTGAGCTCACTCATTATGAACTAATACACGATAAGCAAAGAGATAAATAACATCAGATTGTGTCTGTGGTTGAAATTATTTCGACTGAAAACTGTATAAAGCATATTCAGTCAGTCTGCAGCAATAGAAAATATAAAAGTTGTTTGTCCTTTCAGCCCAGCCATACTAGACACGTCTCTATCCTTTCGGGAGAGTCACCCACTCAAAAATACCGAGGATTTATCAACCTAGTGATGATAATGTTCATAGTTCTCAACTTAAGGAACATTATCGACAATTTCATCAGGTACGGAGCGAGATTTACTTCAGCTCCGCTATAGTTGATGCCTTTAAGCTCTATGTTAGGATTCGCTTCACTTATGCTTTTTGTAGAACTGGCTTTCCGAGTCGACCGGCTTCGTTTCCACAAAAGGCTTTCTGATAGAATAGTGGTAAATCTGATCATAAATAGAGAATTTTGTTAAAAGTTAATCAAATAAGCGTGCTTGTCTACATCGGACTATATTGTCAAAAATTCATAAATTCAAGTCCGATCATCGGAATTTCTTTCACAATGATAGGATTAGTCCTTTTCTTGAAACTAGTCAGCTACATGCAAGTCAATACATAACTTCGAAAACTACTTGATCGCAGTTCTTCTTTGGCTCCGGCTTAATTCAACGATTTCGTCTTTGCGAACCACTAAATAAGCTAATAGAATCTCAAATATTTGATGTAAAACAGAAAAAACTGGTAACCTCTTGTATCAAGAGAAAAACTCTACTACTTTTTGATAGCCCCTACTCTTTGCTATCAATTGAACTACCCTCGATCGCCAGAAATAAGGACATCTTGGATAATAAAAAGATTAGTTTAACTATTAGTTATAACTCTTTTGCTAATAGTCATTTGGGTGCAGTACATGTAACCCGAGCTGGACATATGGGTAAAGCTCTAAGACTAAAAAAAAACTTTTCTAATGAATTTACATCGACTTATGAGGCTGGCAGTTCCCAACACTATTGGCTGGGTTCTAGGTTTTTATTCTTTCTTCCATCTGCTTCTCAACATCATTTCCGAACTCATACGCTTCGCAGACAGAGAGTTTTATAAAGATTGGTGGAACTGCAGGAATCTTGAAGAGTATTGGAAAACTTGGAATCTTCCTGTTCACAACTTTTTCGTTCGTCACTGCTATACTCCGCTTCTCAAAAAAGGCTGGTCTAAGGTCGGTGCCAACATTTTAGTGTTTTTCCTATCTGCCTTAGCCCACGAATACTTGGTCTGTGTTCCTTTGGGAGTAGTAAGCTACTACGCTTTCTTGGCTATGCTACTTCAAGCCCCTGCTATTTTTATAGAAAAATCTTTATCAAAGTATCTAAGACTTCAGGACAGCGAGCTAGGGAACGTATCTTTTTGGCTTTTCTTCTGCTTCATAGGACAGCCAGTCTGCATGTTCATTTACTACTCACTCTACGTTCACAACCATCCCTCGTGATCAAATCATCTTCAAACACAACATATAAAATATAGCTAAATATCTTATTTTAAAACAGTTTTGGATTTAGTATCATTAGCTAAACGAGAATTTGCACAAGTGAATCTTCGTTTCAAGGTCGGCTCCTTGATTTAACATCACAAGTTCATCATGGCCAGAAGTATATGCGTATCTGACTGATACGCGATCAGATTTGTCGTCTTTGTTTCTTTGTCTGAGTGCTTTTTTTGAGTCTCTGTAGTGTAGGAAATCAGATTGCACTATTTTTTTCGATCCGACACGAATAAGTGTTCCGGTGATGTCATTTAGGTAGCAAAAAAGAGGCTCATTAGCATCAACTTTTACCGACATCCTTAGTTTTATCGTATACTTTAAAGCCTATCCTTCAGTGTTTAAAATTTAGAACATGCTAACTAGTTTGTTTACGTAAACGCACATCAATTTTTGAGTCGGGCTGAAACAATATACATGTTTTTCTTACTATAAAATTTAGTCTTCGAGATAATAGTTTTTACATTGTTCGATATGTTTTTGAAAAAAGTTTTATTAATGCCATGAGAGCAAATCTTTTTAGTCGAAAAGATACGGATAGTTTTTCGTTGTGCTCGGTATCAAAATGAAGGGCATTTTTGGCTAACGGCACTAATGACTAATCATACCATGGATGTCCATCTCGTTAGGAATAGAAAAAGTTTAATTAGCCGATCCTCCTTTGAATTTTTTTATGGTTGCATCTTGACAGAGGACCATAAAATGATGGTCTTTTAGGTGAATCAGAGAAACTGGCTGTGTTTAAATTGACAGTTAGAATCTGACTGGACTGTAGTTGCTGTGAAGCTGATCGAAAGTCCAAAATAAGACTTCTGTTTTAGTAAGCAGACAGATCGTGTTGCCATTTCCACTGTATAGTCCAACAGGCTATGAAATTTTGAGATTTTGGTTGACGATGCATGTGAAATTTTCCTAATTGCAGTTGTAAAGACAGAGAGCTGAATTAGTCTGAAGTAGTAGCAAATAGCTAGTGGAGTGGTGATAAAAGAAAAGGTGGCGACTGCTGGGCTGAGAAGAGTATCGTTTCTTGTATTACTTTTTGACTGTTGTCTCCATGTTTGCTAATTATACCGAATTGCCGCATTTTAAAGATTTTATACAAGCTTTTTTTACAAAATACCTAATCTTTGAAAAGAAAAAATTCGGAAAATTTATGCTTGATTCTTAAGTAATTAATGCGAATAAAATTTCAAAGGACTTGATATGTGCTTGTATAGTCTGACAAGATTTTATTTGAATGATATAACCATAATAATTACAGAATATATGGTAAAACAACATCTCCTTCTCCTACTCCTCTGTGTTACCGTCTTTGCCAAAAGTACTTTTCTTGCCAAATAGTTTCAATTCACAGTAATCCTCATAATTTCTTACCTTCCAACTAGCAATAATATGTCCAATATTTGTCACTTATGCTTGGCAAACATCAAGAAACAACACCCGTTTCCTAGAATATCATTCAACTCTTCAAGTAGCATAGACCTTCTCTGATCAACGCTGCTAAAAAAATCATCTTGATCCTGGCTCCTTCCTAGACTGATGTAAGATATCTTTAAGTAAGGTCTAAAACACTCATACTATCGAACAACTTCATGGAAAATAAATGTCTAATCTGGTCGGCATCCATCACTAAAATTTCGCTATTAAGTTATTGAGCAACGGCAACTAGCAAGAAATCCAAAGCGAAATCGAAAATTTAGCTAATCCCGACCACTTGATCCAGGTGATCAGAGGAACTAAAACATAAATTCAGCTTCTTTGCGCCCAGCTTGAGTAAAAAACAATGAAAAATTCTCCAAGAAGAGTAAAAATTAATATATTTAGTTACAACAGACCCATGCTATCAAGCAGGCTCAGCAGGACAAGACCTATCTCATCAAATTCTTCTTCTCAATTTTGTTTGTGTTCGTCATCATCGGCAGCGTTGGATTCATCGTGGACAGCGACAGCAAGAAAGACACCCTTCTTTATGCCAAATTTATCGCAGATGTCAGCAACGTCCGATGATGTGATTGTAAGCAATAACACTCATACCATATCAATCATTTCTGATATTATAAAAATTAAATGTCTAACCAAAAACACTATAAATTTGTGTTCACTGCCTTTGTCAAAACAGTCACACTTGCTCTCAAATTCCCATGTGTAGTCTCAGTCAACTGGCGCAGAAGTACTTTAGTGTTTATACAGGTTAAAAAGTATCGTAAATTAAGTAACGGAAACAAATTGAGAATGGAGTCATAAACTTCAATTCGTCAATCGAACTCGAATGCAATATGACCTTCGATACCAAAACTAAAAAATTTTAGTAAAAAAAAGTATTTTTGTTTACATGCAGACAAAATTTACAGTCTTAATCTATAGTGATAAAGGCAACAAACAAGCTGGTGAAGTCAACTATGATGTCGCAGAATTTCTCAATGCTAAACAGAAAGAATTAGAAATGCAAAAATAACTGTAAAAGTGTCCTGATAAAAATGCCAAACTGACATTAGTGCTTTCAGCATACATGAAAGAATAAGTTCAACCTGACGTAGTGAGTGGAAACGGAAAAGAAAACAACTCTGTAGGTCAAGGGTCGATGCTGAACGAATCTGCGATCCAGCAAGCTCCAGATTTCAAAAAGAAAAGAGTCGAAATTGCAATCACTGATAGATCAGATTAAAGAAATACATAAAATGCTCCTATGAAATCAGACAGGATTCTATCAGTCAGCAAGGCAGCTAAATAACGGCTCAAGCTTTAGGAATAAAATAAAAAATTAAAGGAATAGCTTTAGTAACTAAGGTAGCTTTAGTTTTAAAACACTACACTCAAAAAACGTCTAGAATAGGCTTAAAAAAAGGCAGTAGGGTACTATAGTAAAAAGTTTTAATAGATGAAGCGTGACTACAACGAGGCAAAGGCTAAGGCAAAAGCCGCATAATAATTGATGATTAAAAAGTAGGAGCTAGAGAAATAGATGAAAGATTGTAAAGAACAAATGGGTAGGATAATAAATTTTGCGATTACTAGTGGCAACAATTAAATGGCTGAAGCCATCTATAATATTTACCAAAGCTAACAAAATTGATTAATATTTTTTGTATATGATCTCAAGGACTAGAATCATATGATATATGTGATTTGATAAATTAGTGTTGATAATTAACGAAAAAGCAGATACGTAGTTTAGTATCAGGCTTCTGTCAATATGATAGGGCTTCGACAGATTGGGCAATCCGTCTTTGTTTGTATCCATTGAAACAGACACTTATAGTGAAAATGATGTCCGCAAGAACTCAATCGACGACAGTTTAGTAGTTCGTTCATGCATATCACGCAGTTCTGATCCGGAGCCGTTTTCGTGGGG
>Ga0169931_10002167_pt1 | contig 32127 bp, 26 predicted proteins | sample Kivu_15m_20L_FD_129675 | JGI IMG/M metagenome (GOLD analysis project Ga0169931, IMG submission 129675) | Freshwater microbial communities from Lake Kivu, Western Province, Rwanda to study Microbial Dark Matter (Phase II) - Kivu_15m_20L... | ecosystem: Environmental > Aquatic > Freshwater > Lake...
AGCACCGGCTCGCCCTGCGTGCGGAACATGACGCCTTGGTAGGTCGAAGGCAGGAAAGCGCTGCCCCAGTTGCCCGCGCCACCGCTGGTGCCCTTGAGTCCAGTGCTGAACACGACGAAGCCCGGCAAATCATTCGCCTCACTGCCGAGGCCGTAGAGCGTCCACGCGCCGATGCTGGGCCGGCCAAAGTTCATGTTGCCCGTGTTCATCAGGATCTGGCCGGGCGCGTGGTTGAAGGCGTCCGTGGCCATGGACTTCACGAAACACACGTCGTCGCAGACGGACGCGAGGTGCGGCAGCAACTCGGACAGCTCCGCGCCGGACCGGCCGTGCCGCGCGAACTTGAACTTCGGCCCGAGCAGCGCGGAGTTCGGGTTGATGAACGCGGCGCGGTAGCCCTTGAGCAGCTCGGCGGGCGGCAGCGTGCCGTCGTATTTCGTGAGCGCGGGCTTGTGGTCGAACAGCTCCAGATGGCTCGGCGCGCCGGCCATGAAGAGGAAGATGACGCGCTTGGCCTTGGGCGCGAAGTGCGGCAGCCGCGGCGCGAGCGGCTCGGTGGAAAGCACTTTCGCCGCCAGCGCCTGCCGCTCGCCGAGCAGCGACGCGAGCGCGATGGAGCCGAGGCCCACGCCGCAGTCGCGCAGGAACCAACGGCGGGCGAGCGTGCCGGCGGCTTCCAGCCGCCGCGTTTCGGGCGGAAGGTGGGCGTGGGCGGCGACTGGAAGTCGCCGGCACGGGCTGGCGGAGGTCGAGGGTGAGTTCATGCTTTTTTGGCCTCCTCGGCCTCGACTTCCTTCTCCACCTCCAGCAGCCACGCGACGGAGTGGCTCGGCGGCAGCTCGCGGCCGCTGCGGCGCACGGTGTCGCGCATCCAGTTCAAGTATTCGAGGCGCTCCGCCAACGTGAAGTCGAGGTTCACACGGGCCAGCTCCTCGCCGAACGCCTGCTCGTGAAAACGCCGGGCGACGGCCTTCGCATGGCTCAAGGCGCGGCCTCGGATGGGGTTGATTTTGAAGGGCGCATTCATGGCGCAAGGAAACTGAAATTCGGTGTCACGTCAGGCAGCCATTCGAGGGCCTCCGGACGAACGAGTTGGGCGGTCGCTTCCCGCGCATCAGCGAGGTGGCGTTCGAGGCCGTATTCCAGCAGGGGAGATTGGGCCAGCGACGTCTCCGCGCACCGGATGCGGACAGCGTGCTGCTCCGACAACGACGCGGAGTCGGAAATCGCCGCCCGCGCCACCGCCACGAGGTAGGGCCGCAGGGCGCGGCGCAATACCTCGATGCGCAGCCGGTCCAGCTCTTCCCAAAAACGTCGCTCGGCTTGCAGTGCCACGCGCAGTCGCGAATCGCCCTGTTTGGCCAACCGAAGAACTGGGCGACGGAGCATCAGTTCATCAGGGCAATCATGCCGCCGGGCCAGCCGGGCGAGCATCTCTGCGTCGAAGAGATGCAACCATCCGCGCGGGTCGCCTGCCTCAAGCAATTGCTCGCCCAACAAAGAGATGAACGGCCAGTCCTTGTCGCGATTGGTTCGCTTCATCTCGGCCACGACGTGCTGGCTGATGAACAATCCGGAAATGTCGTGCTCCCACGGCGTAGAACCCCGCAAGGCTCGTCCAAAAACATCCAACGTCACTGCCGTTGGCCCGTGTCCCCAAGTGAAGTGACTGGTCCATCCGCCGCGATGCCAGCGCGCGTCCAAGGGCGGGCTGAGATTGCCGCGATACCGGCACTGGTGGCCGTCCCGCTCCAGAGTCGAAAGCACCTCCAGGAGCGCGCCGAAAGAATCAGGATGGCAGAGCAGGTCGCAGTCCTTGGTTGTCTCGGCGACGTTGTAGTGGACACACGCCAACCCGCTCGTGATGGCGCAGAGCACCCCGCGGCGGCGCAGTTGCCGCACCGTTTCCAGATAAAACTCGTGGAGTTCCGTGTCGTTCACGCTCGTTTCCTACTCCTTCGTAATCGTCTCGTCGAGGTTCAGGAGCACGCGGGAGACGGCGGTCCAGGCGGCGAGTTTGGCGGGCGTGGCGGCAGTGGGGAGCGTGGGCGGATTCTTTGGGTCGGCAGTGGCGAGGAGCCAGGCGGCGGCGTCTTGGCCGGTGAAGCGTTGCTCCTGCTTTGCCAGCAACGCGAGCAACTCGCTTTGCTCCCCGCGCGTCGGGACGCGGGCGGTGCAGCGGCGGAAGGCGAAGGCGAGTTTGTCCGCGTCCGACGCGCCGCCGTCGCGGAGCGTGCGGAGGGCGAGGGCTTGCGCGGCTTCCATGAACATCGGCTCGTTGAGCGTGGTGAGCGCCTGGAGCGGCGTGTTCGAGCGCTGGCGGCGGACGCAGGAGAAGTCACCCACGGGCGCATCGAAGACCAGCAGCGACGGGAAAGGCGTCGAGCGGCGGCGGAAGGTGTAAACGGCTCGGCGATAGCGCTCATCGCCTTCCTCGTTCTTCCACGGGAAGTCGCCGTAGCTGGCGGGCGGCTTGAACAGGAACTCCGGCGCGGGCGGCATCACGGCGCGTCCGCCGATTTTCGGGTTCAGCAGGCCGCTCGATGCGAGCGCGATGTCGCGCACCAGCTCGGCGTCCACGCGAAAGCGCGGGCCGCGCGCGAGCAGGCGGTTGTAGGGGTCGCGCACGAGCAGCTCGGGCGTGACGCGGCTGCTTTGCTGGTAAGTCGCGGAGTGAACGATGAGGCGGTGGAGGTGCTTCACCGACCACGGAGTTCGGAGTTCGGAGTTCGGAGTTCGGGCTGTGCCGCCCCCATCTGCGAACTTCGATTTTCCATCTCCAATGGCCGGCTCCATGAACTCGCACGCGAGCCAGTCGAGCAACTCGGGGTGCGAGGGCGCGGCGGCTTGGCGGCCGAAGTCCTCGGAAGTCTCGACGAGGCCGGTGCCGAAGTAGGCTTGCCAGACGCGGTTCACGAAGACGCGCGCGGTCGTGGGTGAGCGGCGGTCGGTGAGCCATCTGGCGAAGGTGAGGCGCGAGGTGTCCGTGCCAGCGGGCAGCGGGTTGAGGAACGCCGGCACGCCGGGCTGGACGCCGCGCGTGGGCTTGAGCCAGTCGCCGCGATTCAGCACGGAGGTCATGCGTTCCTCGGTGCGCGCGACGAGCGCGTAGGCGGTGGTGCCTTCGGGCCACTGCGCCCAAAGCGTGTCGAGTTGGGCATTCGCAGCGGAGAACTCGGGGACGGTCGTGCGCCAGTGGTCGAAGACCGACGCGACTTGCTCCGGCGTGCGTTGAGCGGCGGGGATGGCGAAGAGCTCGCGAACGCGCTTGGGCAGTTTGTCTGCGATTGCTGGCGTGGTCGAGCCAACGACGGACAGCCGGAACCGGCCCAAGTTCTGCGTGCCGAAGTCATTTGCGTTCTGGCTACCGTGTTCTTGCGAGAGATGGATGGTCAGCACCGTGCCGGACGGAAAGGCGATGTTCGTCGCGAGCTGGAACACGGCCGCGCGGTCGGTGTTGCGGCGGCCGGGGCCGGAGTCGCCGCCCCACGCGGTCTTCTTGTCGCCGTCTATTGCGAAGCTGATGGGACCGGTGACGCGCTTGTTCGTCGTGCCATCGTGGAAGCCCGGCTCCAGCGGCAGGACAGGTTGGTCGAAGTCCGCCGTGGCGCTGGTGATTTTCACCTTCGCCTTCTTCTTCGGGTCGCTCAACGGCGCGGCCTCGACGCTGAATTCGGTCAGCGCGAAAAGCCCCTTGTAGCTGCGGCCGGGGCCATTTGCGGGCAGGTTCGGGTCGGTGAACAGTTCGAGGCGGATGGCGGAGATGTCCGGCAGCGAGTTCGTCACTTGAAACGTCGCGGTGAACTTCGTCGGTGCCCAACCGGCGGCGAGCAGCGAGCCATCGGCCTGCGGGTAATAGCGCTGGTTGTTGTCGGTGATGAGTTCGAGGTCGCGGAGCACGGTCCACGACGGTTGGTTGCCGGCGGCTTCGGCCTCCCACTTCGCCATGCGCGCGCGCCAGTCGGGGAGCTGCTGCTTCATCGCGGCTTCGACCTCAGCCATCTGCCTGCGGAGCGACGCGATTTTCTCCTGCTCGGGCGCGGTGAAGACGCGCGGCATCGCCTCGTGGTCGTTGTTCAGGAAGGCGAACATCCGGTAATACTCCTCCTGCGTGAGCGGGTCGTATTTGTGGTTGTGGCACTGCGCGCACGCGGTGGTGAGGCCGAGGATGCCCTTCCCGACGGCGTCCATGCGGTCGAACATCGCCTCCATGCGGAACTGCTCGGGGTGGATGCCGCCTTCCTCGTTGAGCATCGAGTTGCGGAGGAAGCCGGTGGCGACGAACTGGTCCTGCGTCGCGCCGGGGAGCTGGTCGCCGGCGAGCTGCTCGATGATGAAGCGGTCGTAAGGCAGGTCGCGGTTGAAGGCGGCGATGACCCAGTCGCGGTAGAAGTGAACGAGGCGGCGCTTGTCCTTCTCGTAGCCGTCGGAGTCCGCGTAACGCGCGGCGTCGAGCCACAGCCGGCCCCAGCGCTCGCCGTAGTGCGGCGAGGCAAGGAGACGCTCTACCTGCTTCGACCATGCGTCGGGCGACTTGTCAGCGAGGAAGGCGTCGAGTTCCTCCGGCGTGGGCGGGAGGCCGATGAGGTCGAGCGAAAGGCGGCGAAGGAGCGTGGGTTTGTCGGCGGGCGGGGAGGGGCGGAGTTTCTCGGCGGAGAGCTTGGCGAGGATGAAGGCGTCAATCGGGTTCGAGTGTTCAGTTTTCAGTGAGTCAGTATTCAGTCCCGAAGCGCCCGATCGCCCATTCTTCGACTGAACACTGAAAACTGAATACTGATTACTGACTTTAGGGACCGGTGGCCGCACGGGCGGCACGAACGCCCAGTGCTCCGCATACGGCGCGCCTTGCTCCAGCCACTTCTTCAGCAACGCGGTCTCCTGCGACGTGAGCGGCTTGCCTTCCTTGCGTGGCGGCATCACATCGTCGGGATTCTTGTTGGTGATGCGGTGCCAGAGTTCCGACTTCGCGAGGCTGCCGGGGACGATGGCAGGTTTGCCGTCGCGCGAGGCGAGCGCGGATTCACGCACGTCAAGGCGCAGCTTGGCCTTGCGGTGCGCGTCGTCGGGGCCGTGGCAGGCGAAGCACTTGGCGGAGAGGATGGGCGAGATGTCGCGGGCGAAGTCCACCTTCGCGGACGCACTACCCGTGGCCGGCGCGGCAGTCGCGGAAATGGCGGTTGCGGCACCGGCCAGAAGACTCGCAACGGATTTTGATAGCAGGCGGCTCATGGACTTAGGGTCGGACGGCATGGCGATTTCGCGGCTTCAGAGTAGCCGGAACCGGCGGGCGGGGAATGGAGAATCGTGCAAGCGTGGATGGAGAATTGCCCGGAGGGCACCGGCTGTGACGGCTTGGCACAGGACTGGAAAATCTTTGCACACATTGCCTGTCACATTGGCGGCATATGGATGGCGGAACCCCGTGTTTTTCGAGATTTCTGGCGTGCTCTGGCCAGCTCAAGCCGTGGCACGAAGGTTGTTTATCACTCCGGCGTTGGCGCTTCGCGGCCGGAAAAGCCCGCGAGGTTGGTGTCCAACACGGTGGGCCGGGGCGGCGGCGTAACCCGGTCCACCGCGAAACCATCGCCGCCCTTTTACACAAACACTATGACTGCACTGACTCGTTGGAATCCGTTCAAAGAGATGGAAGAACTCCAGGGCCGCCTGTCCTCGCTCCTGGGCCAGTCCCCGACGCGGTGGAACGGCAAACAGGACGAAACCATGACCGTCGCGCAGTGGGCGCCGCTCGTGGACATCACCGAGGACGACCGCGAATACCTCATCAAGGCCGAGCTGCCCGAGGTGCGGAAGGAGGACGTGAAGGTCACGGTCGAGCACGGCACGCTCCACCTCTCCGGCGAACGCACGCTGGAGAAGGAGGAGAACGGCCGGCGCTACCACCGCATCGAGCGTAGCTACGGTGCGTTCGTGCGCAGCTTCGTGCTGCCGGATGACGCCGACGCCTCGAAGGTGAACGCGGAGTTCAAGGACGGCGTGCTGCGCGTGCGCGTGCAGAAGCACGAGCAGGCGCTGCCCAAGAGCATCGAAATCAAGGTGACGTAAGCACGCGCCGCCGACTCAAACGCCGCGCGACTGGATGCACCCGGTCGCGCGGTTTGCTTTTGACATGCCTTTGGGTAGCTTCGCCCCGTGAGTTCCCTGCGCATCCGACTGTTCACGAAGGACGACATCGCCTTCGCCGATGGGTTGCGCACGCTGGCGGGCTGGAATCAACTGCCGGACGACTGGCTGCGCTTCCTCAACCATCAGCCGGACGGTTGCTTCGTCGCCGAGTGGGATGGCCAGCCCGTCGGCACGGCGACCACGACCATTTACGAGGACAAGGTCGCGTGGATTGGGATGGTGCTCGTGCATCCGGACGCGCGGCGGCGGGGCATCGGACGCGCGCTGCTGGAGCACTGCATCGCATTCCTCAAGCCGCGCGTCGCCTGCATCAAGCTCGACGCGACGCCGCTGGGCAAAACCCTCTACGCCACGCTGGGTTTCAAGGACGAGTGGACGCTGCGGCGGTGGGAGACGAGCCATGTCGAACTGCCGGCGAATCCGATGAAGTATCGCGTGCGCCAGTGGCGGGATGCCGATGTGGAGGCCATGCAACAACTCGATGCCGAAGCCTTCGGCGTGATTCGCTGGCCGATGGTCCGGCGCACGACTTGGCAAGTCTCCCGCGCACTGGTTGGCCTCACTCCGAAGCGGCGAGTCAACGCCTTTGGTATCCTTCGCAAGGGTGCTCGTGCGCATTACTTGGGACCGGTCGTTGCCTCTTCCATCGCCGCTGCCGGGCCGCTGATAAAGAGCTTCCTCACTGAACTGCCCACGCAGCCGGTTTACTGGGACAAGTCCGAAGTCGCGAAAGCGATCATGGAGTGTGAGTTGCTCGCCGGCAGCATTATGAAGGATCTGCCCAACCAACCCATCTTCTGGGACATCCCCGACCCGAACACCTGCACCGTGGAACTCGCGCAACGTCTCGGCTTCACGCCGCAGCGCCCGCTCATCCGCATGTTCCTCGGCGAGAACAAATGGCCCGGCGACCCGCAACGCATCTTCGCCCTCGCCGGCCCCGAAATCGGATGAAATCTGTTTCGCGTTTGGAGTTTGGCGTTTCGAGTTCAATGCGACCGTCCGCCCACCGTCGGCCAACTCGAAACCCCAAACTCCAAACCAGAAACCAGCGAGACAAGGAATGAACTGCGATGTTCTCATCCTGGGCACCGGGCACAACGCGCTCGTGCTCCAGGCCTACCTCGCGCGTTGCGGGCTGCGCACGCTCGCGCTCGACCGCGCGCCGGAGCCGGGCGGCGGCCTGCGCACGATGGCGAACCCGAACTTGCCGGGCTTCACGCACCATCCGCATTCGTTCTTCCACCGCGCCATCACGCGGATGCCGTGGTTCCGCGACCTCGAACTCGCGCGCCACGGCGTGCGCTACCTCGAGCCGGAGCTGAACGTCGCCATGCTGCTCCGCGATGGCCGCGCGCTGGAGTGGTGGACGGACTTCGAGCGCACCGCCGCGTCCTTCGCCGAGTTCTCGCGCAAGGACGCGGATGCCCTGCGCCGCTGGACCGAAGAGTTCCGCCCCATCGTCGAGCAAATCCTGATTCCCGAGGCGCAGTCGCCGCCGCTGGAGCCGGAGCGCCGCCGGCAACTGCTCTCGCAATCCAAGCTGGGCCGTCGCCTGCTCGAAGTTTCCGCGCTCTCGCCGCTGGATTTCGTCACGCAGAACTTCGAGCACGACGCCATCCGCGCCGGCCTGCTCTTCTTCAATGGCCTGCGCGAGGTGGACCTGCGTCAGCCTGGCTTCGGCCACGCCATCCCCGCGCTGCTCGCCTCGCCGACGAAGGCGCAAATGTGCGTGGGCGGCTCCGGCAACCTCGCCCGCGGCCTGGTCGCGGACATCATGGAGCACGGCGGCCAAATCCGCTGTGGCGTCGAGTTGAAGCGCATCCTCGTCCGCAACGGTCGCGCTGCCGGAGTCGAACTCAGCACGGGCGAGCAGCTCGCTGCCGACTTCATCGCGTCCGGCCTGAACCCGCAGCAGACCTTCCTCGATCTGCTCCCGCCCGACGCCGTGCCGGCATCCGTCCTCGGTGCCGCCTCGAAATTCCAATACAACCTGCTCGCCCCGCTCTTTGCGCTGAACGTCGCGCTCCGCGAGCCGCCGCGCTGGGCTGCCGCCGCGAAGCGGCCGGAGCTGGACCGCGCGTTCATGTTCATCGTCGGGTTGGAGCGGTTCGGGCAGTTCCACGACATCGTTGCGGCGCACGAGCGCGGCGAGATTCCCGCGCCCGTCGCGTGGGGTGCGTGCCCGACGCTTTTCGACCCCACGCAAGCGCCACCCGGCCAGCACACCGCCTTCCTCTGGGAGAAGCTGCCCTACGCGCTGCGCGGCGACGCGCGGAACTGGGATGCCGCCCAAGCCGCGCACGGCCGCGACCTGCTCGCGACGTGGACCGAGTTCGCGCCGAACCTCGCGGACGGCGTGCTCGACTCCTTCACGCGCTCGCCGCTCGACACCGAGCGCACGCTGCCAAACATGGCGGCGGGCGATTTGCTGGTCGGCTCCTTTGCGAACGGACAGGTCGGCTGGAACCGCCCGTTCCCCGGCGCGGGCAGCTACCGCACGCCCTTGCCCGGCCTCTACCTCTGCGGCGGCTCGACGCATCCCGGCGGCAACATCACCGGCCTCTGCGGCTACAACGCCGCGCGCGTGCTGGCGGCGGACGCGGGGAGGAAAGTGGGGTGGAACCCGCCGGACGCGGAGGCGGCATTGGCGAACTTGGCCCGCGCCAACACGTAGTTGCCAACCCGGTTCAGAACCGCGCCTTCACCCAGTCCACCACGGTCGCGATCATCGGCGCGGTGTGCTCGCCGGCGAAGACATGGTTCGAGCCTTGCAGCGCGACGAACTTCACGTCGCTGCCCGCGCGGATGAGAATGTCCTTCGAGTCCTGGATGGGCACCACGTCGTCCTCCGTGCCGTGGACGAGCAGCCAGGGGACTTTGATCTTGGGCGCGGCGTCGAGCACGGTGCCGATCTGCGTGAGGTCGTCCATGTAGGCTTGGGAGAGCGGACATTTCTCGTCGTCCCACATGAAGCCCGCGCCCGGCTTCACGGTGCCGAACTCGCGCCGCGCAAAGTCCGCCGTCCGCACCATGCCCGCCAGCGACACCAGCAGGCGGATGCGGTCGTCCTGGCTCGCGCGCAGCACGCCCACCGCGCCGCCCATGCTGTGGCCGATGTAGCCGAGGTGCCAGCCCGCGTAGGCGTCCAGCACGGAGCCGAGATCGGCAGCTTCCTTCGAGATGGTCGCGTCGGTGAACTGGCCGCCGGACGCGCCGTTGCCGGCGAAGGAGATGCGCAGCGTGTTGATGCCCGCCGCCGCCAACCCTTCCGCGAGGGCGACGATGAAGGGCCGGTCCTTGTTCCCCGTGACGCCGTGCCCGAGCACGAGGAGGCGCTTCGCGTTCGCGTCGCCCTGGTGGAAGGTGTGGTCAATGCGCTCGCCGTGGAAGTTTTTGATTTCGCCAAACATGGTGAAGCGTTTCTAGCCCCGGCCCGGCCCGGCCGCAAACGCAAAAGCGGCGCTTGCCAGAAACGGCGTCGCCGCTACTCTCCGCGCCATGACTTTTTTCAAAGCAGTTTTCACCTGGCTGGTCATCGGCGCGATCCTGGGCGGCGGCGTCTTCATGACCGTGCATCCCAAGTCACCGTCTTGGTGGCCGCTGCTCGGCGTCGTGGTCTGCCTGGTCGCCGTGATCGGCAAGTTCGGCTGCCTGCCGCCCAGCGACGAGCATCATCACTGATGGCCGCCCGTCGCGGCCCGCCTTGGGCCGCCGGCGCGCAGGTGGATTTCCCGTCCGGTCACCGGGCGTTCACTGACGGTTGAACCCGTTTCCCGCATGGACATCAAACGCGCCATCATCACCGCCGCCGGCAAGAGCCAGCGCACGCTGCCGCTCCAGTCCCTCGTGGATCGCGACGGGCACACCAAGACCGCCCTCGCTATCATCATCGAGGAAGTCCTCGCGGCGGGCATCGAGGAGCTGTGCGTCGTGGTCTGCCCCGGCGATGAAAAGGCTTATCGCACTGCGGCCGGCGAGCACGCGAAGCGCCTGGAGTTTGTCGAGCAAAAGCAGCCGCTCGGCTACGGCCACGCGGTGTCGTGCGCCGCGAAGTTCGCCGGGAAGAAACCGTTCCTCCTGCTCGTGGGCGACCATCTCTACGTCAGCGGCGAGACGCGCCGGTGCGCGCAGCAGCTCGTCGAGGTCGCGGCCAAGGAGGATTGCGCGGTCTCTGCCGTGCAAGCCACGCACGAGAGCAAGCTGCCCTACTACGGTGCGGTCGGCGGACGCCTCGTGGCCGCGCGCAAGGGCCTCTACGAAATCACTGAAGTCGTCGAGAAGCCCACACCGACAGTGGCGGAGCAGCGGCTCATCGTCCCCGGCCTGCGCGCAGGCCACTATCTGTGCTTCTTCGGGATGCACGTCCTCACGCCGTCGGTCATGGCGTTGCTCGCCGAGGAAGTCGCCGCCGCCGGATCGCGCGGCGGTGTCCATCTCTCCGCCACGCTAGCGAAGCTTGCTCGCAAGGAGCGTTACCTCGCCGCCGAACTGACCGGCCGCCGCTACGACATCGGCGCGCACTACGGCCTGCTCACCGCGCAGCTCGCGCTCGCCCTCAGCGGCAAGGACCGAGATGAAGTGCTGACCGGGTTGGTGGAATTGCTGGCGCAGCGCGGGAAGTAACTTTCTTTCCAGCCGACGCCGAAACTCTGCTAAACTCCTCGCATGGGCAAAGTCACGACCACCATCAAGGCGCTCAATTGGAGCGACATTGAACACATCGCCTCCGGCACCCGCAAAGCCGCTCCCCGCACCGTTGAAGCCGAGGCGCTCGTGGACACGGGGGCCGGGCTGTTCTACCTCCAGACCAGCCTGGTGAAACGGCTCGGTCTCCGGCAAATCAGCACGGTGAAGTCCCGCACCATGTCCAACCTCCTCGAGGAGCGCCGCGTCTGTTCTCCGGTGGAGCTGCACATCTGCGGCCGCAGCTCCGTGTTCCGCGTGGTCGAGATTCCCGACGAGTTGCCCAACCTCATCGGCCAGATTCCGCTGGAGGAACTCGACCTCGTCGTCAATCCCCGCAAGCGCAAGGTCGAGCCTAACCCGGAGCATCCGGATGGCCCGCTTTACGATGAGTTCTGAGCCGCTCCGTCTGGCGTTCAACCCGTCCCCCATCGCGCGGTTCTCGCTTCGCCAGCCCTCCGATGCTTGTTGACCTCATCACCGCCCGCAAGGCCGCGAAGCGCAACGCCTCGCTCGATTTGCATTGCTGCGCCCTCTCCGCCGGGCAGTTGCTCGCCGAGTGCGCGGAACTCGACGCCTTCCGCCGCCGCGCGGACAACCTCTACGAGCGCGTCCGCGCCCTCTTCTTCCTCTACGCCATCCACCGCTTCCACCTGCCAGCGAAGCTCTCTTCCCCATCTCCGATCTCCAATCTCCAATCTCCGACCCCCTCGGGCTTAATCCCGTTCCCCGGCTACGAGCAACTCCTCCACCGCCGCTTCGAGGAGGCGATTGACACCTTCCTCGCCGCGCAGTCCGCGCACGGCCCGAGCGACGGACTCTGCTCCGCGCTCGCGAACGCCTACCACCGCCTCGCCTTTCAAACGCTCGCGGACCAGGTGCGCCGCAGCGTCCGCAGCGTGCGCGGCAACCAGTGGATGTTCCGCGTCGGCCATCCGGCCGACCAGCCGTTGCGCCTCCGGCCGGAGCTGCTCCAGCGCGCGCCCGACGGCACCTACCCGATTCTCCGCGAGCAAACGCCCGTGCGCATGGACCTCACGCACTCCGCGTGGAGCGACATATTCTTCCTCGGCATGGATTTCCCCGAGGGCGCGAAGGTGCTCAATGTCTCCGTGGACCTCGGCCTCCACGGTCGCGACGCCGCGCCGCGCCCGCCCGTGAGCGCGTGGCTGCGCGTGCTCGACGAGCCGGTGCTGCGCCTGACTTCCGTGGACCTCGGCGCGACCGCCGACCTCACCGCGCTCTCCGACGTGTTCGACTTTGCGAAGGATTATCTCGGCTTGCTCAAGGCGGCGGTCATCGCGGCGGGCGTGGTGCCGCCGGGCATTGAGGGCAGCGGCCAAAGCCTGGCCGAACTGCTCGCGCGCATCGTCGGGCCGGGACGCGGCTTGGAACTGGTCTCGTGCGTGAACGACATCCCGAAAGGCTCGCGCCTCGCCGTCAGCACGAACCTGCTCGGTTCGCTCGTCAGCGTGCTCATGCGCGCGACGGGGCAGGCCGCATCCCTCACCGGCGAACTTCAGGAGAACGAGCGCCGCATCGTGCTCGCCCGCGCGCTGCTCGGCGAATGGCTCGGCGGCTCCGGTGGCGGCTGGCAGGACAGCGGCGGCGTCTGGCCCGGCATGAAGCTCATCGAAGGCGTCATCGCAGGGGAGGGCGACCCCGAGTTCGGCATCTCGCGCGGTCGCCTCATGCCGCAGCACCGCATCCTCAATCTCGACGACTGCTCCGCCGAGACGCGCCGGAAGCTGCAAGACTCGCTCGTGCTCGTCCACGGTGGCATGGCGCAAAACGTCGGGCCGATTCTGGAGATGGTGACGGAGAAGTATCTCCTCCGCTGCGAAGCCGAGTGGTGTGGCCGCCAGGACGCGCTTCGCATCCTCGACGAAGTGCTCGCCGCGCTGAAGACCGGCGACATCCGTGCCCTGGGCGCAGCCACCACACGCAACTTCCGCGAGCCGATCCAGGCCATCATCCCGTGGGCCTCGACCGCGTTCACCGAACAGCTCATCGAGCGCGTCGGGCGCGAGTTCGGCGACGACTTCTGGGGTTTCTGGATGCTGGGCGGCATGAGCGGCGGCGGCATGGGTTTCATTTTCGCACCGCACCGGAAGGCTGAGGGGCAGCAGCGCTTGCAGGAAATCATGTCCGCCACCAAGCGCGAGTTGCAGCACGCGCTGCCCTTCGCGATGGAGCCGGTCGTCTTCGACTACGCCATCAACGAGCGCGGCACCTGGGCCGACCTGCTCGCCGCCGACGCCGCGCTGATGCCCGCCGGTTACTACGCGCTCACAGTGCCGAAACTCCTCCGCACCGACCGCCAGGAACTCCCCGCCGCGCGCCGTGCCGAGCTGGACAAGTTCGCCACCGCCTGCCGCGCCAAACCCGAACTGCGCGGCATGGTGCAGACGCTCTTCGACACGATGTTCCCGCGCCTCAAGGAGGAGCAGGCCGGCGCGCAAAGCCTCGACGAGCTGCTCGCTGCGAACGGCTTCGACCGCGAGGCCCACGAAGCTATCCGCGCGGATCTGAAGGTCGCCCGCATCGGCCTCGCACAAAACCGCCTGCCGGCGAATACAGCCATTGAGGACGTGCGGCCGCAGGATGTGTCCCTTGCGTCGGATAGGACTCATAGGTCGTATTCGACTGCTCAAGCGCGCGGCCTCGCCGCCCTCCGCAATGGCGAAGCCGCCGTGGTCACGCTCTCCGCCGGAGCCGCCAGCCGCTGGACGCAGGGCGCGGGCGTGGTGAAATCCCTGCACCCGTTCTGTAAGCTCGGCGGACGCCACCGCACCTTCCTCGAAGTCCATCTCGCCAAGTCGCGGAAGATTGCGCGGCTCGCGGGCACGCCCGTGGCGCACGTCTTCACCACGAGCTACCTCACGCACGGCCCGCTCACTGAGTTCCTCGCGACGAACAAGAACTACGGCTACGAAGGCCCGCTCCTGCTCAGTCGCGGCGCGAGCGTCGGCCTGCGGCTGGTGCCAACGGCGCGCGACCTGCGTTTTGCTTGGGAGGAGATGCCGCAGCAGGTGCTCGACGAGCAGCAGCAGAAAGTCCGCGACTCCCTGCGCGCCGCGCTGCTGCGTTGGGCTGAGTCCGCTGGCGAGGCGACCGACTACCGCGACAACCTCGCGCTCCAATGCCTCCATCCTGTCGGCCATTTCTACGAGGTGCCGAACCTGCTGCGCAACGGCACGCTCGCCGCGTTGCTCCGCGAGCGCCCGCAGCTCAAGACGCTGCTGCTGCACAACATTGACACCACCGGCGCGAACCTCGACCCAGCGCTGCTCGGCCAGCACCTCGCGAGCGGCGCGACGTTGAGCTTCGAGGTCATCACGCGCCGGCTGGAGGACCGGGGCGGCGGCCTCGCGCGCGTGGACGGACGCACGCGCTTGGTCGAGGGCCTCGCGATGCCGCACGAGGAGCTGGAGTTTGGCCTGAGCTATTACAACACGCTGACCACGTGGATTGACGTGGACGGCTTGCTGCGAGTCTTGCAGCTCACGCGTCAGGACATCCTTGCAGCGGATGATGCCAAAATCTCCGCCGCCATCCGCGCGCTCGCCGCGAAGGTGCCGACCTACATCACGCTCAAGGACGTGAAGAAACGCTGGGGCCACGGGCAGGAGGATGTCTTCCCGGTCGCACAGTTTGAAAAGCTCTGGGGCGACCTGACTGCCTTGCCGGAGATCGATTCACGTTTCCTCGTCGTGAGTCGCGCGCGTGGGCAGCAACTCAAAGATCAGGCGCAGCTTGACGGCTGGCTCCGCGACGGCTCGGCGGCCTACGTCGAAAGCCTGTGCGATTGGGCGTGAACGCGCCGCGCCCGGCGGCTCACTTCTTCAGCGTCTTGAGGAACGCGTAGAAGTCAGCGATCTCGGAATCCTTCAAGCCGTTGAGCAAGCCTGCTGGCATGAGCGACACGCGCGTGTCGGTCACGCTGGTGACTTCATCGCCTGTCAGCCGCACCGTCGTGTCCGGGCCGGTCTGGACGAGCTTGGCCGTCGGTGCGTCATAGACCATGAAGCCGGAGTAGGTCGCGCCGGACTTGGTGGTGAGCAGCTTGGGCAGGAACGCGGGCGAGATGTCGCGGCTCGGGTCGAGGATGGCGATGAACAGGTCTTCGCGGGAAAGGCGGCTGGCCACTCCCGTAAGGTCCGGGCCGATGCGTGTGCTGGTGGAATGGCAGCGGTGGCACATGCGCTCCTCGTAGAGCCGTTGGCCGCGTTGCGCATCGCCGGCGTCCCACGCGATGGCTGGGAGCCGTTTCAAGAACGCCGCCGTGTCCTCGTCGCCGCCGAGCAGTTCCTTCGCAGCGATGGGATGTGTTTTGGCGAACCACTCGAACCACGGGGCGTAGGCTTTCACCAAGTCGCCGGCTTCCGTGACCGCGAAGGACTGGCCGCTCCACTTCGCGAGCAAGTCCGCAAGTGCCGTGCGTGCAGCTTTCTCGCGCGGCGCGGCGCAGTGGCGCCGGAGTGAAGCCAGCGCGGCGGCGAGCTCCTTCGGCGTGGCATCGCCATCCAGTTTCGCCAACGACTTCGCGGCGAGTTCCACGACAGCGGGCTGGAAGGAGCCAAGCGCAGCGACGAAGCGCGCGCGGTCATCAGGCTGCGGCGAACGCGCGAGCACGCGGATGAGCGCGTCTTGCAGGCTCGCTTGCGGCCATTGCTGGCGCAGCGCGGGGAACAGTTCGGCGTCCGGCAACACGGCGAGGAAGGCCACCAGTTCGCTGGTCCAATTGTGCGCGGCTAGCAGCCTTCGCGCGGCATCGGGCTGCTCGGACTTCTCGAAGCGCTGGGCTAACAGCGCGTGGTCGGGCAGGCCAAAATTTGGCGAGGCGACAAGCGCGGCGTCGAGCTTGGCGTCGCGATCCATGAGCCGGGAGAACATGTCGGCCACACGCACGGGCCAGAAGCGGCTCGGCTCCTTCTTGTCCGCAAGCATCTTGTGTTGCAGTCCCGCAACGGCGCGGGCGACGCGGATGCTGACTTCGAAGGAACGCGGCCCTTGCAGCCGCGCGGCGACCATGAGGAAGTGGATGTCGTCCTCGACGGGGCTGCTGTCGGTGAGCTTCGTGGCGACGCGTTCGAGCAAACCCGGCGCGCTGGCGGAAAGCATCGCGAGCAGGCGGCCGAGTTCGCGGTCGAGATCGGCGTCGCCGGAGGGGAACGCAGGGGCAAGGCGCTCGGCGACATGCTGGCGCAGCGGCGTGGGGATGTCCTCGGTGCGGCTGGCGACGAAGCCGTCGTAGGTGTCGGGCTTGTCCTGCACGAGCTTCACGTCGCCGAGGCCGAGTTCGAGCAGGCGCACGGCGTCGAGCCGCGTGACCGGGTCGCGCGACGTGGCGGCGACAAACGCTGCGTTGTTGAAGTAGTGGGATTGCCAGTTCGGGTCGTCGCTGCGCTCGGGACCGTGGATGCGGAGGATGCCAAGGCGCTGGCGTTCCGTGAGCTGGCGGGGCAGGGGAGTGCGGGCGAAGGGCGTCAGGGCCGAGGCGAGTGCCGGCGACTTCTTGTCGCCGTCCGTGGTGTTCGGATGCGCGTTGGCGTTGGTGGCGTCCGGGCGGCGGCTGGAAGCCGCCGGCACGGCGCTGGCCCGAGCTGCCAGCACGGTCGCGGCGCGGACGCGGCGGTCATCCGAGTTCAGGCCGCGAAACCAATCCGGAGTAGCAGCCGACGTGAGGAGGCTCTGATTGAATGCGGAGTGCGGAGTGCGGAGTGCGGAATCTGAATGGAGCCTCCGCACGTCGGCTGCTACGAAGATGAGGCTTTCCCACGCGGCGCGGGCGATGCGCGGGTCGTCGCGGTGGGTGAGGTCGGCAAGGAGGCTGGTGGCGGCGTTGGCTTCCGGGCTGCGGGCGAGTGCCCACGCGACGCGGGCGATGAGCTCTGGTTCGCCGCTGGCCGTCAGCTTGCGGACAAGTTCAGGGCTGAGGCCGTCAAAGAGTTCGACTTGCACCTCCACGGAGCGGATGCGTTCGAGCAGCGGCAGTTTCTTGTTCAACACGGCTTGTTCGAAGGCGGGCTTGCCCAGTTCCTTCGCTGCCGGCACCCACTTCGCGCGCGACCAGCTTGCGAGCGGCTGCGGGGCGGAGAGGACTTCACGGAGTGGCGTGGAAGATTCGGCGCGGCTCGAAATGCTGCGGCCCGCCCCCTCACCCCGGCCCTCTCCCCCGGTGGGGGCGAGGGGGCGCGAAGCGGACGCGGCGGGCGCAGGTTTGCGCGTTCCCGCGTAGCTCACTTTGAAAACACTTCCGATGGTGCCGCGTCCGCCGATGGCTACGAAGAGGTCGCCGTCGGGACCGACCACGGCGTCCACGGGCGCGAAGCCGGTGTCGCCCGCCGTCTCCATGAAGATTTCCATCCGCGTGTCGAAGGTGCTGCCGCGCCGCGTGAGCGGGAAAAAGTAGATGCGGCCGAAGGTCCAACAGATGGCGAAGAGGCCGTCGCGGTAGCGCTCAGGGAACTTGCGGTGGCGATACACGAAGACGCCGGTGGGCGAGCCGCGGCCGACTTCCCAGAGGCGCTCGGTGTTGTCGGGCCACGCGGGCGGGCGGTTCCAGGCGTGGCTCCAGCCCTTGAGAATCCAGCCGTGGTGCCCGCCGGTGGCGATGTCGAACATGCGCGTGCCGGAATACCACGGCAGATGGTGGTCGCGCTCGCCGTCGGCATCGTAGGTGAAGACCTGGCCGAAGGGATGGAAATCAATGTCGTAGGGATTGCGGAAGCCGTGCGCGAGGACTTCGCTGGTCTTGCCGTCGGGCGAGATGCGAACGAGCGCGCCGGCGTTGACCTGCTTGATGGGGGAGCCGGGGAGTTTCGCGTGCTCGGCGGAGATGCCGGCGTCGTTGCCGCAGATGAGGTAGAACCAGCCGTCCGGGCCTTTCACGATGCCGTTGGCGGAGTGTTCGCCATCGCGATACGTGCGCAGCCAGAACTCCGGTTCGCCATCGGCCACGCCGTCGCCGTCCGTGTCGCGCCAACGGCGGATGCCGCCGTCGCCGTTCATGATGAGGTCGGGGCCGTCGAAATACATTCCGTGTGCGCCGGTCTTGCTGGCCTTCACGAAGAGCGTGGCCTGGTCGGCTTTCCCGTCGCCGTCGGTGTCGTGGAGGATTTTCACGTAGTCCTTGCCCGCGACGACGATGCGGCCCTGCGCGTCGGTGGTCATCGAGAAGATGTCGTGCGCGAGGTCGTCGCCGGCGTATAGCGAGACCTCGAAACCATCCGGCACGCGGAAGCCGTGGCTCACGGCGGCGGGGCAGGGGAGGGCAAGCAACAGAATCGCGGGCAGGACCAACGACAGGCAACGGATGGCGCGGCGGTGCATGGTGAACAGACTTGGCGCGGAGCGTAGGCGTTCAAGTTCGGCACGACAATGGTGGCGAACTTACCGCAGACTTAGCGCATAAACGTCCGCCTATCATTAGCACCGGGCTTCAGCCCGGTGTTGGCACCGCAGCAGAGAGCCAAGCCGTTTCAACGGCTTTTGCTGCGAAGCCCATTGGCATCCGGGCAAACCGTTGAAACGGTTTGCGTCCGCTCCCGCCAGCCACACCCGGCTAAAGCCGGGTGCTAATGAGAGGACTCCTTCGCAGCGCCACGAGGTTTCCCTGCTTTGCTTTGCAAATCTGGGCGAGCCTTGGGCAAGCCACGGTGAGCCGCACGGACAGTTCAGTTCCACCTTCCGCCGTATGAGACGAGTCCTCTCCATCAGCGAAGTCGTGGAGACGCTGGCGACTCCCAGCGGCGCGGTCGAGGTGCTGGCCACCGGCGACGCGGGCTACGACGAGGACAGGGCGCAGATGGAGATGCGGCTGGAGAGCCGGTTCCGTCCAGTCGAGAGCAAGTCAGACGGTCGCTGGCCGCTGCCAGCCCGCCTCCCGCAGCGAGACACGGTGAAGGTCAGTCTCGACTGGCAGGAGGCGCTGCCGGCGGCCCGCGACATTTTCCGGGACTGGGCGAAGCGAGTTCACCAGTCGGTCAGCAGCAGCAAGAACCTTAACTGAACAGGCTTATGCTTGCGAAATACCACATCGAATACGCCATGCACGTCGGGCGGAACGCCCATGTGAACCACTACCAGACGGACGACCCCGTGGCCGCCGGGGAGTTCCTCGTGCATGTGCTGGAACACGGCTACCGCTTCCATGCCCTCCGGCATGAAGGCGTGGAACTGCCGCGCCACGAATCCGACAAGATGCTCAAGACGGCGGCGGGCGTGCTCGCGTCGCGGCACCTCTGCGCGTCGCTCGGCATCAAGCCGGAGGAAGAGCACTTCCGGTTCGGCTTCGCCGCGTGAGCGCGGCGCGGTCGAGCCAGTGCGAATGAACCAGCGCCCGGAGCGGTGGTCGCTTGCGGGCGCACAGCCGGAGTTGTCTTATGAAAACGAAAATCATCCTCGGAGCCGTGCTGGGCGCGGTGCTCATGGCCGGGCTGGCCGCCACCGTCGCCCCCAACGATCCCAAGCTCACCACGCGCGAAGTCATGCGGGCGAAGCTGGACAGCTCGCAGAAGGTGCTCGAAAGCATCGCCACCGAGAACTTCGTCACGCTCAACGTCCAGGCCCAGAAGCTGGTCGCCTTGAGCCAGGCCGCCGGCTGGTCGGCGCGGCCGACGCCGGAATATAAGCAGCACACCGCCGAGTTCCGCCGCCATGCCGAGGCGCTGCAAAAGGCCGCGCGCGCGGAGAACGTGGATGCCGCCTCGCTCGCGTGGTTTCAGATGACGATCAGTTGCGTGAACTGCCACCGGCACATTCGCGGCGTGCGGACGGTGTCGGCGGAGCCGGTCGGGTTTGCGGAGGTCTTTGCCGGGCGCTGAGTTGTCCTTGGGCCGACGGAGCCGTTGGCGTCGGGCCGATGCGTCTCGGCGGAGGCAACATTCATCGAACTCCCCACCGGGTCGCGGCGTCGGTTGGAGCAAGCCAGTGACGAAGCGAGGCCGCGAAGACGGCGCGCTTCCTGCGCTTGTTCCGGTCTGCGCCATGTTATTTGTTCCGAAGCGAATTGGGCTTGGTTTTCCACAGGCTGCGGCGTTGCTCATGCTCTGGCTGGGGGCTGGCAACGCGGCCTTCGCCACGCCGGCCAACCGCGCCGCGCTCGAACACCATTACGACCGCTTCCTCGCGAAGGAGCTGAACCGCTGCACGACTTGCCACCTGCCGAGCGAGCGGAAGGAGCCGAAGTCGCTCGAAGAGTTTCCGCACAACCAGTTTGGCAAACGCCTGCGCGCGCTCGGTGAGGAACTCACCGCCGCCGGCAAGCCAGCCAGCCTTGCTGCCCGTCTTGCACTCGTGGCGCGTGAGGACAGCGACTGCGATGGCGTGGCGAATGAAACGGAGCTGTTGCTCGGCAAGAATCCCGGCGACGCGAAGGACAAGCCGGCGGCGAAGGAGCTGGCCAAGGCGAGCGCGAAGCTGGCCGAATTCACCAAGTTCCTCGCGGCCTACCGCTGGCGACCGTTCGAGACGGTGCAGCGTCCGTCACTGCCGGTCGTGAAGAAAGCGACCTGGGTGCGGAATCCGGTGGATGCCTTCATCGCCGCCGAGCACGAGGCGCGCGGGTTGAAGCCGCGCCCCGAGGCATCGAAGGAAGTCTTGCTGCGGCGCGTTCACCTCGACCTGATCGGCCTGAACCCGACGCCCGAGGAGCAGCGGCAGTTTCTCGCCGACACGAGCAGCGACGCCTACGAGAAGGTCGTGGAGCGCCTGCTGGCCGACCCGCGCCACGGCGAGCGCTGGGGCCGGCATTGGATGGACGTGTGGCGCTACAGTGACTGGGCCGGCTGGAGCGGCGGCAACCAAATCCGCGACAGCAAGCCGCACATCTGGCGCTGGCGCGATTGGATCGTGGAGTCGCTGAACAAGGACAAGGGCTACGACCGCATGGTGACGGAAATGCTCGCCGCCGATGAACTCGCGCCGCTCGACACGGATGCTTTGCGCGCCACCGGCTTCCTCGTCCGCAATTTCAAGATGCTCTCCCGCGAGCAGTGGATGGAGGACACGCTCAAGCACACGTCGCAGGCGTTCCTCGGCGTCACGATGGGCTGCGCCAAGTGCCACGACCACATGGTGGATCCGATTTCGCAGCGCGAGTATTTCCAGCTCCGCGCCGTGTTCGATCCGCACCACGTCCGCACCGACCGCATCCCCGGCCAGCTCGACACGGCGAAGGATGGCCTCGTGCGCGCGTTCGACAAGTCACCCGAGCAGCGCACGCACCTGCTCATCCGCGGCGACGAACGCACGCCGGACACAAACAAGGTCATGGAAGCGGGCGTGCCCTTCGCGCTGTGCGGTCTGACCAGCGCCGCGCGGACGGGTGGCAAGCTGGCGGTGGAGCCGGTGAAGCTGCCGCTGTTCGCCGCGCAGCCGGATCAGCGGGACTTTGTCTTTCAAGACACGCTGGCCGCCAGTGAACGGACTTTGGCCGACACGCGCGAGGCGCTTGCGAAGTTGAAAGCCGGCACCAATCCCGCGCCGGAGAAGCTGAAGGAACAGGAACTCACCGTGGCCGCCACCGAGGCCAAGCACGCCGCGCTCGCCGCCGTCATCCGCGCGGAGAAACTGGAGGTCGCGGGCCGCAAGGATTCCGACGACTGGAAGCGCGCCGCCACCGAAGCCGTCGCTGCGCAACGCCAGCAAGCCGTCGCCGAAGCGCGGCTCAAGCTGCACCAGACACAGACCGCACTCGCAGCCGCGCTGAAGAATGCCGAGGACGGCAAGCCCGCCGAACCGAAAGCCCCGGCGAAGAAGGGCGCAAAGGCCGCCGACCCCGAGACGCTCAAGAAGCAACTGGCTGACAACGAGAAAGCTCTGGCAACCGCTGAGAAGGATTTGTCCGCCGCGCCCGCGACGGCCTTCAAGCCGCGCCCCGTCGAGTCGTATCCGGCAACGAGCACGGGCCGCCGGCTGGCCTTCGCACAGTGGGTGGCGGACGCGCAGAACCCGCTGACCGCGCGTGTCGCCGTGAACCAGATGTGGCTCCGGCATTTCGGGCGCGGCATCGTGCCGACGCCCGCCGACTTCGGGCGCAACGGCCGCCCGCCGTCGCATCCGCAGTTGCTCGACTGGCTCGCGTCGGAGTTCGTCGCGCGCGGCTGGAGCATGAAGGCCATCCACCGCCTGCTCGTGACCAGCAGCACCTATCGCATGGCGTCCACGCCGGACGCGGCGAGCGCGAAGGTGGACCAGGACAACTTCTACCTCTGGCGGATGAACTCGCGCCGCCTCGAAGCCGAGGCCGTGCGCGACAACTTGCTCTTCGTCTGCGGCAGCCTCGACGCGACGATGGGCGGGCCGGAGATTGACCACAACCTCGGCCTAAGCTCGAAGCGCCGCAGCCTTTACCTGCGCCTCGCCGCCGAGAAGGAGGTCGAGTTCCTGAAAATCTTCGACGGTCCCGCCGTGACGGAGTGCTACGAGCGCCGCCCCAGCGTGATGCCGCAGCAGGCGCTGGCCTTGGCGAACAGCGAACTGGCGCAGGGCGAAACGCGGAAGCTCGCGAAGCAGCTTGCGACGGACGATGACGAAGGCTTCGTGCGCGCGGCCTTCACGCAAGTCCTCGCCCGCCGTGCTACGGCGGAGGAAACGCGGCTGGGCCGGGACTTCTTCGCCGCAAGCGCCAAGGATCGCGCCCGCGAAAACTTCGTGCTCGTGCTGCTCAACCACAATGATTTCGTGACCGTGCGATGAACTGCGAAGGCCCAAAAGTGACAGTCTCAGCAAGAAACGATTTGGCGTGGTTCCTTGCCGGGCTGATGTGTGTTCCTGTTGCCGTCGTGTTGACTCTGTGGTTAGCAGATCTCGTCAGTAGTAAGGACGCGCCTGCACTTGTCGAGCCGGTGGTAATCAATGAAAGCGAGCAGCGCCTGCTGCAATCGCGAGCGAGGGCTGGCGAGTGGATGGCCAACGCAAATGCAGTTTTTACCTATGACTGGGGCACCGTGCGACTGACTGCTCCGGAGTCGTCCAAATCCACCAACGATTTGCTCACCCTGCCGGACTTTCAGCAGGTTTTGACTTCGGTGCCAGAGCGCGAGTTGGCGGTCATTTCGACCTACGCGATGGGTTTCGACACCAATTCACTTACCAATGCCGTCATGCAATTAAGGCAGTGTGGCTTTCGCGAAGTCCGGATTGCTGTTCTTCGTTGGGGTGCAATGTATGCGGGGCCTGAGTTATGAATCATCCAAATCTGAAATCCTGCCCTGGCGTCACCCGCCGCTCCTTCCTCGCCAACACCGGCATGGGCTTCACCGGCCTTGCCCTCAGCGCGATGCTGTTCCGCGACGGCCTCGCGGCCACGCCCGCCGCCGCGCCCACCGGCCTGCCGCACTTCCGCCCGCGAGCGAAGTCGGTCATCTGGATTTTCCTCTGCGGCGGCGTCAGCCATTTGGAGAGCTTCGATGTGAAGCCGGAGCTGAACAAATACGCCGGCAAGTCCATCGCCGAGACGCCTTACGCGAAGGTGCTGGAGTCCGAGGGCAAGAACATCATCGGCGGCAATCCCAGCCACGGAAACCGCAAGGTCATCATGCCGCTCCAGACCGGCTATCAGCCCTACGGCCAGTGTGGGCTGGAGGTCGGCGACTGGTTCAAGCACATCGGCACCTGCGCGGACGACCTCGCGGTGGTGCGCTCGCTCTGGACGATTCACAACGACCACGGCGCGCAGCTCACCTGGCAGACGGGCCGGCATCCGCGCGAGTTGGAGCACCCGACGCTCGGCGGCTGGGTGAGCTACGGACTCGGCTCGCTCAACGAGAACCTGCCTGAGTATGTCGTGCTCGGCACGCCCACGGGCGATTGCTGCGGCGGCACGTTCACCTACGGCGCATCGTATCTCGGGCCGGAGCACGGCGGCGTGCGACTGAACACGGACCCGAAGAAGCCGCTGCCTTTCCTCGCGCCACCCGCCGGCAGCATCACCGAGGAGGAGCAGGTGCGGAACCTGAGTTTGCTCGGCAAGTTGAACCGCCTCGCGGGCATTGACTATCCCGACGACCAAAACCTCCGCGCCCGCATCAAGTCCTATGAGCTGGCCTTCCAGATGCAGAGCAGCGTGCCGGAGACGCTCCAGTTGGAGAAGGAGACCGAGGCCACGCGCCAGCTCTACGGCATGGACCGCCCGGAGACGAAGACCTTCGGTGAGCAATGCCTCGTCGCGCGGCGGCTCGTCGAGCGCGGCGTGCGCTTCGTGCAGGTCTTCCACGGTGGCGGTGGCGGCGGTGCGTGGGACGCGCACTCAGCGATCAAGTCCAACCACACGAACCTCTCGACGCAGGTGGACAAACCCATCGCCGGCCTGCTCAAAGACCTGAAGCAGCGTGGCCTGCTCAACGACACGCTCGTCGTCTTCGGCACGGAGTTTGGCCGCACCCCCGGCGCGCAGGGCGACGGGCGCGACCATCATCCACAGGGCTTCTGCGCGTGGCTGGCCGGCGGCGGCATCCGGCCCGGCGTCCAGCACGGCGCGACGGACGAACTGGGCTTCCACGCCGTCGAGGACCGCCACTACGTCACCGACATCCACGCCACCGCGCTGCACCAGCTCGGCCTGGACTCGCACAAGCTGGAAATCCCCAGCCGCAAGCGCCTGGAGATGGACCACGGCGAGCCGATCAAGGCGATCATTGGCTGAAGGCAATTCGCCGCTTCCTGAATCAGCCTCCGGTTCCGATCCCAGTGCCGCGCGCGGAGGACGCGCAGGGTGTTTCTCGCGTTACGCCTTGGCGCAATTTGTAACGGGCGGTTGGCTGCGAGTTCGCTTCAAGGATTGACCGGCAGGCTGTTGGTCTTCCGGTATTCCGCGTGGCCGTCGAAGAAGTTGTAGTTGCGGCCGAGGGAGTGGGGCGGCGGAACCGTCGTGGGCAGATACAAGGTCGAACCCGCCCCGGTGGTGGCCATGTTGTAGTTGATGCCGTCCACGTCGCTGATCATCCAGATGGCGGCGTGCGAACTGACATCCATGCCGTTGGCGGCGTTCGCGCCGGCGGCGGAAAGCTGGGCCAGCCGCTTGGAGGGCTGGACGGGCGCGCTGTTCGGGTCGCCGAACAACAGGCCCGGCTCGGTTCGCGTGGCCGCCGCCCCCCGGTTGTTGAGCACAAATGACAGCCGGGCCGCGCCGAGGGTGGGCGTGGGCGCCTCCATCGCCTGGCGGTTGCTCGGACAGGCCCAAACCGTGCTGTTCGGGTTGCCCGCGCCGACGTAACGGCCCAAGTGCGCGGGATTGCTCAGGTAGCGGGCGCTGGGATTGGCGACGGGATGCCGGATGCCGCGCAGCACCGGGCCGGGCAGGAAACCGTCCGACTCCTCGGCATACAGCATGATGGCGAGGCCGACCTGCTTGAGGTTGCTCAGGCACTTGGTCGAGTTCGCCTTTTCCTTCGCCTTGCTCAACGCGGGCAGCAGCATGCCCGCCAGAATGGCGATGATGGCGATGACCACGAGCAGTTCGATGAGGGTGAAGCCCGCGTGGCGCCCGACCGGAGACGGAGCGATGAAGCCCGGTTTCATGGCCGCGAATGTAGGCGCGTCCGTCGGCGTGGCAACTGCAATCAGCGGGGCAGGGCAGGGGGGGCGCGCGAATGATGCCGGAACTCGGGGAAGAAACTTGCCTCGCCGTCGCGCCTGTGAAATTTTCGCCGCCTGTTTTATGGCGCACGTCAAACTCCACATCCCGGGTCCGGTCGAAGTCAGTGAGAAAACCTTCCGGGCGTTCTGCTCGCCGATGATCGGCCATCGCGGCCAGGGCTTCAAAGACCTGGTGGCGGGGATCCAGCCGCGGTTGCAGACGCTGCTGGGCACGAAGCAGCTGGTCTATCTGTCCACCTCGAGCGCGTGGGGTGTGATGGAGGGCGCGCTGCGCAATCTCACCCAGAAGAAGGTGCTCAACTGCATGAAGGGCGCGTTTTCGGACAAGTGGTTCGATGTCGCCCGGCGCTGCGGCAAGGAGGCCGAGGCGCTGCAAGTGCCGTGGGGGTCGCCCATCCGCGCGGAGGCGATTGATGCGCGGTTGGCCACGGGACAATTCGACTCACTCACGCTCATTCACAACGAGACCAGCACCGGCACGATGTCGCCGGTCGCCGAGATCGCCGCCCTGAAGTGCAAATATCCCGACGTGATGTTCATCGTGGACGCCGTGAGTTCCATGACCGCCGTGCCGCTCGCCTTCGATGACCTGGGGATTGACGTGCTGCTGGCGGGCACCCAAAAAGCGTTCGCGCTGCCGCCCGGCCTCACCGTTTTCACCTGCTCCCCAGCCGCGCTCGCGAAGGCATCCACGGCAAAGGACCGGGGCTATTACTTTGATTTCGTCGAGTTCCAGAAGAACGCGGCCGACAGCATGACACCCAGCACGCCGAGCATTTCCCATGTGTATGCCCTGGCCAGCAAGCTCGACGAGTTTTTCGCCGAGGGTTTGGACGCGCGTTATGCCCGGCATCGGCGGACCAACCAGATGACCCGGGATTGGGCGGCCAAACACGGCTTCACCATGTTCCCGGAACCGGGTTACGAGTCCATCACGCTTTGTTGCGTCAACAACGGCGCCACGCCCGGTGGTCGCACCGTGGATGTCACCAGGCTCCAAAAGCACGCGAAAGAGCAGGGGTTCCTCATTGATGGGGGCTACGGCAAGATCAAGGGCACGACTTTCCGCATCTCGAACATGGGCGACGAGACGGCAGACAGCATGGGGGAACTTCTGGCGGCGTTGGACTCCGGGATGGCGAAGCTCTAAGACAGGGCCGGAACGGAAACGAAGCCGAGGCTGGATTTTCTTGCTTGGGTTTGTGGAGGCTTTTATTAAACATAATCTACATTGTAGGCCGATTAGCCTCTTGGTGGAGTAAGAGCTGGGCCGCCCTGGGAAAACAACATCCGGCGAAGAACGGCAGAAACCATGTAAACGGTCAAAAGTTCAAACCGAAGCGTCAAGGGTGGCCGTCTGTTCGTCGGGACGCTCTGTCCCTCACTGCGCGGAGCAAACTAAGTCAACCGGGCGTTGAGCAGGAACGAGCGGCTTTACAGCATCCTTCAGCCCAGAGCGGTTCACCAACCACTCGTGGCGGGTTGGCGCTTGGAACTTGGAGCTGCTTTGGGATTAGGAACTTGGGATTTGAAGCTTCTTCCCCGACGGCGATTCCACTGAGATCAGCGAAGAACCTGCCTGCGCTTCGGTCGGGGCACCTTACCGGCAACTACGTGGGCACGGATTGCTCTGTCCTTGTGAACGGTCACAGTGGGCAAACTGTCACCTTACGGGACTGACTCCCCTGCCCTGCGTTAAAACCTTCGCTGAAGACTGGCGGCTATCACGCCGCCGGCCCACGCACGATGACCTCCCCAGGCGCGAGATGTCGAAGACGCCCGCCGCACGACGGACGCAGAGGTGCTCGTCCGTGATGGTGGAATACTGGACGGGCATCTCCCAGCCGCCGAATTCGATGAGCTTGCCGCCCGCGCGCTGGTGCGCGGCGAAGAGAGGAGTGCGTTTGAGGGTCATTTAAAATCGTCACGAAGCCAGCCCCAGAGAGGCATGGAGAGGAAACTGAGCGGAATGAATACAACAAAGCCGATGCGCAAGAACATCAGTTCTCCCTTACTGGCCGTGAACCTTCGCCGCATCAGAATCGGGGTGGCAACAGTCCAATAATATCCCGCCGCCACAGCGAGTATGCCCGCCAAGACACCACCATCGAGAACCATGCCTCCAACCAACGCGATTAGAACAAACTGAAGCCCTAAATTGGCTTGGATTGCGCGCCCAACTTCTGCACCGCACAGCTTGGGGCCGAACTCGCCCCGTCGCTTCCACCAGGGCAGTTTTGTGTCAGATGTGTTCAATGGACTTAGTGCGGCCTTCCCACCCCATGCACTTGCGCCAGGTAATTGCCAATCGCCGCCGCGCCGGAGACGAAGTGCAGGCCGTTGAAGGTGCCGATCTCGACGCCTTGCACGGTGGCGGGCGGGCCGTCCGCGATGACGAGCACGGGGCAGCTTTGGTTCGCCTCGCCGATGAGCGAGACGATTTCCTTCCGGGGACGCGGGAAGTCCACGTAGCGCAAGTCCAGCACATGGCGGAGCTGCGGGTAGTAGGCGAGCCCGCCGGTGATCTGCGCGCACTCGGGGCAGTAGTAAGGCGTGCCGGGGCCGTCGGGGAAATCGTGCTTGAGGAGGAAGAGGATGTCGCGGTGCATTCTGACTCAGTTCCGGGTTTGGTGTTTCGAGTTTCTGGTTTGGCGTTTCGGACGGTCGGATTCCGCAATCCACATTCCGCGTTCCGCGTTCAAATCATCCCCACTTCTCCGTCTTCATCTGCTCCTTCGGCAGCTTGAGTTCGTCCAGCACGAGGCGCTCGGTGGCCTCGACCAGTTCGTTCGTGCCGCAGGCGTAGAAGACCGTGTTCGGCAGGTCGTGGACGTGCTCCTTGACCCACTCGGCGGTGATGCGTCCGCGCCGGCCGGTCCAAGGGTCGTCCGGGTGCAGGCGCGTGCAGGTCACGTAGAAGTCGAAGCGTTCGTTGTCCTGTTCGAGCTGCTTGAACTCGTCGTGGAAGATGATGTCGTTGGTCGTGCGGACGCTGTAGAGGATGGTCAGCCGGGTGTCGAGTTCGCGGCGCGTGGCCTCGCGGGCGAACGCGCGGAAGGGCGTCACGCCGCTGCCGCCGGCGATGCAGACGAGGTGCTTGCCGGGCGGGTCAAAGACGGGGAGGAACTTGCCGGCCGGCTCGATGACCCAGAGTTTGTCGCCCGGCTTGGCCCAGTCCACGAGGCGCGTGCCCATCTTGCCGTCGCGCTTCACGGTCACTTCGTAAAAGCCCCGGTCCAGCGCGCAGGAGGAAAGCGAATAGGCGCGTTTGTAGCTGGGCGTGTCCGGCCAATACACCGTGATGAACTGCCCGGTCTTGAAATCCACCTCGTAACCCGCCGGCCATTGGAGCCGGATGGTCTTCGTGTCCGGCAGCTCCATCGTCACGGACTCGACGAGCATCTCGGCGATTTGCTTGGGCATAGTGTCGGGCGGAGCTTAAGGACGGGGCACGCGGGCGCAAAGCGCATTTTGCATCACGCGGCCCGGCCCCGCAAAAACCGCTTGTTCAATCCGCTTCTGACCTGCTAGGAAGTCCCGACGCCGCTTTCCGCCCGCCCCGGCAGACACACGGCACCCTGACGGCCAACCGACATGCGCATCGTCCTGAAGGCATTGCTCTACGCGGGCCTCCTCGCGGCCTGCTATTGGTGCGGCTTCAGCGCCTATCGGGACTACTCGCTGCTCATGTCGGACGACGGCGACGACCTCGCGCGCGGGTCGCGCTCCCGGGCGGCACGCGCCACAAACACCCCGCCCGCCCTCGCCACCAACGCACCGACGGCCACGAACAACCCGGCCGCCATCACGCCCCCCAAGGCCGCCCCCGGCGGAGCCGCGAAGGAACTCGCCGCGCTGCGCCAGGGCCGCCGCGTGGGCGGGAACTACATCCGCATTCTGTTCAGCACGCTGGGCTTTGGCGTGTCGCTCACGGTGCTGGGCTTCGTGGCCGCGCAGGACTTTGGGCGGCTGCTCAAGTTCCGCCTGGGCCGGGAGGTCACCTACGTGGACGCCAAGTCCGAGCGCAACGACCAGTTCGACCGCGCGCAAGTCCTCGCCGCCAAGGGCAAGCACGCCGCCGCGCTCAGGCTGCTGCAGGAGATTCTGGGCCGGCACCCGCAGCACGCGCGCTCGCTGCTGCTCATCGCCGAGATTCAGGACAAGGAGATGGGTGACTACCCCGCCGCCGCCCTGCATTACGAACAACTGCTCCAACTCAAGCTCCCCGCCGAGCAGTGGGGCTGGACAGCCATCCGCCTGGCCAACCTCTATTCCGGCAAGCTCGGCCAGCCCGACGCGGCGATTGACCTGATGAAGCGCCTCGCCAGCGAGCATCCCGACACCCCGGCGGGCGCGAAGGCGATCAAGCGGCTTGCCAGGATCAACGTCGCCGGGCTGGGCGCGGGCGAGGAATTCTGACGCCGGCTCAGGACACCGCTTCCGCCAAGTCACCCAGGGAGCGAACCTGTTCGCCCGCCACCGGCGGCTCGGCCCGGCGAATCAGCCGGGCGCGCAAGCCGGCGGCACGCGCGCCACTCAGGTCCTCCGCCCGGCTGTCGCCCACATGCAGGATGGCTTCCGGCGCAAGCGCGAGTTGCTCCGTCGCGCGCCGGAAGATGTCCGCCGCCGGCTTGGTGAAACCCGCGTGGCAGGAAACCACGATCACCTCGAAATGCCGCCGCAATCCCAGCCGCTCCAGCAACGGCTCCAGCCGCTCGTCCCAGTTGGAAATCACCCCCAGCCGCACGCCGCGCCGCGCCAGCGCATCAAGCGCCGGCACCACGTCATCAAAGACGCGCCACGCGCCTGGTTCGGCGAAACGCTCATAAACGGCAGCGAAGTAACCCTCCGGCAACGGCTCGGCGATGCCGGCGAACGAGCGCCCCACCAAGTCCAGCCACGCCGCGCGCGAATAGTCGAACCCGCGCTTCGCCCGCCACGCGGCGGCAAACTGGCGGTTCAACCGCGCCGGTTCCGCACGCACGCCGAAGCGCGCCGCGACCTCCGCATAGATGTGCCCCACCGACGGCCACGGCTCGATGAGCGTGCCGCCCACGTCAAAGGTCACGGCCTGAATTCGTTGTCCCGTTCGCACGCGGCAGCTTCCCCAGGCCCCGGAGTTTCTTCAATCCGTCCCGCCGGGTTTTTCAATTACCACCCCGGCGACGCGCCCGGCTATCCATGCTCCCGCAAACCAAAACCTGATTGTTGACCTATGAACAATATGCCGATACCACTCGAACCCAGCATGGAAACCTCGACCACGCCCCGCCGCCTGCCGCTGGCGGTCAAGCTCGGCTACACCGCCTTCATGGCCGTGCTCGTGCCGGTCTATTGGGCGAACTACGGCCCGACGAACTTCCTCTACTTCTGCGACGTGGCGCTGTTCCTCACGCTCGTCGCGGTGTGGACGGAAAGCGCGCTGCTCGCGGGCATGGCGGCGGTGGGCATCGTCCTGCCGCAGATTGTCTGGGTGGTGGACTTCGCGGCGGGCCTCTGCGGCGTGAAGCTGCTGGGGGTGACCGCCTACATGTTCGATGAGAAGCGGTCGCTGTTCCTGCGCGGGCTGTCGCTCTTCCACGGCTGGCTGCCATTTCTGCTGCTCTTCCTCGTGAAGCGCCTCGGCTACGACCAGCGCGCCTTCCCCGCGTGGTGGGCGCTCGCGTGGGCGCTGGTGCTGTTCTGCTATGCCTTCATGCCCGGCCCGATGCCGAACGCAACAACGCCCGTTAACATCAACTACGTCCACGGCATGAGCGACGACGCGGCGCAGACGTGGCTGCCGCCGCTGGCCTGGCTCGCGACGCTGATGGCCGGCTTGCCCGCCCTGCTCTACTGGCCGACGCACATCGCGCTAAAGAAGTGGTTCTCGCGGGCCGAGGCGTGAGCGCCGGCTACCAAACTGCGCGCGACCGGAGTGCGATGCACCGCACTCCGTTTTGCCGTAGCTCGACATTCCAATGTCGAGTCGGGCGCGACAGGAATGCATGAACGCGGCGGACGTTTGAGGCTGCTGAACTCGGCATTGGAATGTCGAGCTACTTCACCGGCTTGAACTGCACGCCGTCCAGAATCACGTAGCCGTCGGTGTCCTTGTTGGAGACGGTTACAGTCGTCGCCTTGCCGGCGGGGAGCTTGAACTTGCCGAGCGAGGTCTCGCCCTTCGATTTCTGGTCCACCTTCACCGTCTTCGCCGGCTGGCCGGGGACGCTCACGGTCACGGGGACATTGCTGGCGCGGTTCTGGTTCGGCGCGTTGAAGAGGATGATCTCGTAGTCGCCCGCCGCCGGGATGTCCGGCGTGAAGACGGCGCTGAGGCTGCCCTTCTCCGCGTTGCCGTCGTGCAGGTAGCTCTTGCCGACGCGCCAGGTGGAGGAGACGGACTCGGCCCAATGGCCCGTCTTCGCGGCCTGCTCGTCGTCGAGCACGATGCCGGGCAGGCTCTTCGGGTCCACGAACTTGCCGCCCGCGTTGTTGCCGCCGCCAGTCCAATCGAGCACCTGCTTGTCGGCGAGGAGGCGCGCGCGGAGCTTCTCGTAGTTCACCTTCTGCACCGGCACCTTGTCGTCGATCGCGATGGCCGCCGCCGTGGCCGCGCTCTGGCCCAGCACCATGAACACCGGCTCCATGCGGATGCTGCCGTAGGCGATGTGCGACGAGCTGAGGCAGACGGGGACGAACAGGTTGTCGCAC